>ERZ1034517.97-NODE-97-length-23191-cov-4.419952_pt1 | contig 23191 bp, 24 predicted proteins | sample MGYA00520599_ERZ1034517 | MGnify/ENA primary metagenome ERZ1034517 (study PRJEB33760, sample SAMEA4777701) | hypersaline lake metagenome | biome: hypersaline environment; feature: brines | place: Spain | collected 2012-08 | depth 0 m ...
GGCGGTCTTCGCGTGGTTTGGGAACTGTTCATGTGCAAGTATCGCAATACGCATAATCAATGAATGCCTTTTGATTAAGATAAAACTATGTTCCGCACTTCCGATCATATATAGATATTATATCTGGTTAAACTGCATCGATGACATATTTAGTACGTAGTATATCCAAATAGCAAGTAGTATCTAATAGAATCTGTATTTTATATGCATATATTTAGACTTGACCATTATTATTAGATTTGTGCTACTCATATTGCGTTATTTATTAACAGAAACAATAATCGTCGGATATATCAATACTTTAATTACTTTTGCATACTATTATTATACTCTCCGTAGATAATGGACATGTGAATGACCTCAGCAGAAATTCAATACAATCAATCATTCGTTGAATTGTTCGATACACTTATTCAGATAGTGAAAACTGAGCGCGCTCAGACTAAAGCAGAGCGTAATGCGTTTGCAGCCTTCGCTAAGCGCATATCTAACCAACAAATATCGAGATCTCAGGTCAGCACTGACACTACATACATGATAGATTGTACGACCAGTCAATCAGATATAATTACACGTCTCAATTCAATTCAGTCTGCATATGAGGAGACAGTAATGGATCTACCATTCTATCATGACGAGTATAATGATAGCTATACTGAAAGTATTCGTGCAGAGTTTGGGACTGAAATCGCAACAGCACTCTCATCAGCGGCATGTTTTGGACCGAATGTCGAGAAGGCGTTATTAGATCGTATAGCTACTATTCGATCAGAGCGCAAAAAACACATTGAGACCTGCAACCGTGAGTATAATTCGATTAAGACTGCAAGTAACGTTTTGATTCCGGTAGATGAGCAATTGTCCGCACATGAGGCGACTCTCATCAGTGCAGAGCCTATTGACGAGAGTGAAACGGAGTACAGTCGCCTTTCAAGCATATATGATCGATGTGAAACAGTTGCTGAGAAAAGGCAAAAAATAATTCACCAACAGCACAAATCATACACCTCTCGGACGGATGCAGATATTCATACGTACCTCTATGATAGTCTGGACGTTACATACCCAATTCTCACCATGTGCATTGATACTATTGCTCGGATAGATCGATTTTATCAGTATAGTGAACCAGTCATAACTATCGATACATAAGACCACTGTGTCGCTGTTTCTTTAATATAGATTATAATATGGACAGATTTGCATCCAACAATAGCTGACAGAAAATATATCAAACGCATATGACACAAGATTCTAAGGAGGGTAGTTAATCAGACACCCTTCTGATACGAACGGGTCACAGGTAAGTGATTTAACCGAGTGCAATGATACCAGAGACAATAATCAAAAACACTCCAAGCGATATTCTTAATATATTCGTATCCAACTTGTGTGCGATTCGGTAGCCAATAAGGATACCAACAGCGAAGGGTGTTGCAAGCGTGAATAGTAATATCAATCCAATATCTCCTGTGAGTGCATATCTAATTCCGGTTGAAGCAGTCATAAATACCGATTGCACAATTCCCGCAGAAACCGCTTGTATGATTGGGACACCCAAGATGAGAAGTGCCGGAACACTCAGTGCTGGTCCGCCGATACCGGTTAATCCACCTGTGGTTCCAACGACAAGTCCTAACAGAGTAACGACTACGATTCCAGACAGTGAATATACGCTGAGGGCATATGCTGAAGTCAGTTTATTGTACTGTTTATAGATTACCACCAAGCCAGCGACACCGAGTATTCCAGCTAAAATTGTATTAAACATGGTTTCAGACACAAATCTATTAACCCCGACACCAAATTGGACACCAACAACACTGGCAAGCGACAAGACTCCTGAGAGACGATAATTGATTTCTCCGGACTGTGCAAATTTGCTAGCTCCGAGTATTGATCCAATAAAGAAAGTTCCACTAGAGGTCCCTGCGACCTCTGCAGGAGATAATGGTGTAAACACGTGGAGTCCAGCAATTAATAACACACCACCTGGTCCGATAGCAGCAGTTATTATACCACTGCATAACGATAGAGTGAATAACAACAGTAATGATAAAAAAGATGCTTCAATGCTAAATTGAATAGATAGTGATGAAAAGGCTAGACCCATATTCTATCAGTAATTTGGTTGGTATTATTTATAATCATTGAGATTGACCTAGATCATAGCATACTGCATACTACGTTTTTGTATTATTGATTCAAACAGAGGGTAGATTCCTGTGGGGGTGAGTCTCAACATTAATTATCTCTATTATAGCATAATATTTATTTGTAGTCCTGCTCCCATCATATGTGATATGAGATTTGAAGAAATAATTTGTATAAATCCTGCTCAATATCATAGTTCGAATGAACGTCATAGTATAGCTCATAAGCAGGAAATCCCCAGAGCGCAGTACTAAATTATAATTATGTCTAAGTATACTGTCATAGTCACTGATCATGATTTTGAAAATCTTGATATTGAGCGTCAGAGACTCGGCGACATTGCAGAGGTCAGGACATTGTCTCAGTGCACAGAGCAAGATGACATACATTCACGAGAATATTTAGCTACAGCAGATGCGGTAATCAATCTTCGGTATCATCTTGACACTGAGGATATTGCTATCATGGACAACTGTAATGTTATCTCACGATATGGAATTGGTGTTGATAACATTGACACTGAGGCAGCAGCTAGGCAGGAGATTCCCGTCACGAATGTTCCTGATTACTGTAAAGAGGAGGTCGCTAATCATGTGATGATGTTACTGCTTGCGTTCGCACGGTCACTTAATCCGTATCACAACGATGTAGCGATGGGAAACTGGGACCGCAGCGTCGGCACGCCTATTCATCGGTTTTCGACACAAACAGTTGGTATCGTTGGATATGGCACTATTGGTCGTGAAGTTGGACATCGGGCAGCAGCACTTGGAGCTGAGGTATTGGTTACTGACCCATTTCTTGATCCTGAAGACGTATCAAATGATCCCGTCCAGCTTGTTAAATTTGATAAATTACTGAATCACGGGAATTTCATAACCATTCACTCACCGCTGACAGAGGCAACACGTGGGATGTTTAATCAAGATGTCTTCAGTCGAATGAAGCGCTCGTCGTACCTAATCAACGTCGCCCGTGGTCCTATCGTCGATGATGATGATCTGCTTGCAGCGCTTGATAATGGAGAAATTTCCGGTGCCGGAGTTGATGTTTTTTCATCTGAGCCGCCCAGCGAAGACAATCCTCTCCGAGATCATAATAAGGTGCTTGCAACACCACATGTCGCATGGTACTCTGAGGAAGCAAATAAGGAGCGACGACGCACAGTCAGTCAGATCGTCCGTACAGTACTCACCGGTGGGGATGCCTATAACATTGTGAATGAGACAAAATAGTACATGAATCAATTCTTTGACTGTACGCAGGCTATCCCACCACCAATAGGAGTGGATGAAAGTCATCTTAAGAGCAAAATATAATCCAATTAATGCGCATATGTCATAGTTACTGAATGGATAGTAAACTCAGGTAAGCGGCGTTGCCTGTGCGCATTAGTTGGAATGACTGGGTGTTTGAGAGTATCACATCCATTTGTGAGAGCAAATTGAATCTGAGGTTCATCCGGAAAATCACATGATCTGAGCCGAGGGTGTCAACACTGAAGTTCCATCACTGGGTTTTTATACTCAAAATATAATATCGTATATGCGGAAAATTTGCTATAGGCGAAAATTTATGCGTGCTGTGGCTATTACATCAATCACTGGATTGGTTGCTGGGTGCAGTGGGTCAAACACTGAAGCAGATGCTAATCAGGGTGGTAGCTCAGGTTCATCAGCCCAAACCACACCAGCACAGAGTGAAGTTTCAAACTATTTGAGTGACTCATCAAATTTCGACGGGAATGTTATTATAAAGACATCCTCAGATGAGGTTACGGTCCAGGTAGGCACGAACGGGAATGGTGGCACAAATGCTTATAGTCCAGTCGCAATCAAAATAGCGAGTGGTACGACAGTCACTTGGGAATGGGTAAAAAACAGCGGGCTACATAATGTTATTTCAGAGGAGAATGGACCACTTGACTCTGGAGATCCTGTCGCTGAAGGAGGCACTACTTATATGCATACTTTTTCAGATGTTGGAGTATACCCATATTACTGTACGCCACATGAGTCACTTGGAATGAAGGGCGTGATTATTGTCGAATAAGTTGTATATCGATTCTATTCACTGTGAGAGAACAAATTATTACTCAAAGTGAGTAAATAAGTAAGTCAAACCCACAACCCGATTTTTATATCTAATTCATACTGGGGTAAATAACATAAGTACATCTGTTTGTTACATTGTTCACTCATACCAAACAACAGTATTTGTTAAAATATATTATTATGATCGTCCTTGCCGATTATATTTAATATTTATTTCAAGTTCGTTCACCGCACCGAGTAACAAGCTTGGCAACTCTGATTCAAGTTTATTACCACTCAGTCGGTTTGCTGGTCCTGAGATAGTGATTGCACCGTATACATCATGATCAGATTTTTTTATTGGTGTACTGACTGCATGAAGTCCTGGAATGGATTCCTCACGATTAAATGCATATCCCTGCTCGCGTATTCGTTCAATCTCAGCAAACAAGGGTTCTGCATCAGTAATTGTATTCTCTGTCGCTGGTGGAAGCCCATGTCTATCGATAATAGCTTGGATTTGATCATCGGGGAGACATGACAGCATTGCTTTTCCGCCTGCAATCTGATGAAGATGAATTCGCTTACCAATGCGAACAGGCGGTTTGATATGATGCGTTCCCTTTGCACCACTCATATAGTACGCCATCTGATTTTCTTTGACCTGTGCCCACACACGTTCGCCGGTTTCCTCGGCGAGTTGTTCAACTTTGTTACTCATCTGCTCGTATTCATAATGATCTCGGACTGCGGTTCCGTGTCGAAAGAATTCAAGTCCAAGTCGATAGTGACCATCATTGTTGACGACAAACCCCCTATTTTCGAGTGTTGCAAGATGTGCATGCACGGCACCCTTTGATAACTCAGTCATCTCCGCTAGTTCGGTAACCCCAGCCGTTGATTGATTATGAAGTATTTCGATCAAATTGAGCAACCGTTCATCTGAAAGAACTGTCTTTGTGTTATTTGAATTTGACATACAGTACAATGTGATTAACTTGTATATAAATTTAATTCACTGTCAGTGAACGAATTCTACTTGCTTGTGCTATTCAATATTATTGAGCATACTATTGTATGCGAGCAGGATATCTATTCAGATTAATGAGTACCACGGCAACAACCTCGGTGACCTGTCAATTATGATTGAATTGACCCATCCGATACTGCTGCCAGTAATGAGTCCGTTTTACGATTTTCTTTGATTATTAAGAAGGCGTTGATATTTATTTATTCTGTTGGCTACACATCCAGGCACGGAGAGTTAGTAGGTGAATACTAATCGTTAGCTAGTGTTTTACTCAACGATATTTTCTAGTCGCTACTCGGGAATAATGTATCTTTGACCCCATGTTTGATTGCTTCTCTTTTTAAATACTGTATTCCCTCAGAAATAGGGATATCTTTGGGACAGACGTTGGAACAGTTGCCCTGAGTGTGACAACTCCAGACGCCATCATGATCCTGAAGTCGTTCAATCCGCTCAACGGTCTTGTCGTCTCTCGAATCTTCGATTAGTTTCAATGCCTTGTTAATCGCTGCTGGACCGAGATAATTCTCCCCAGCAACGCTACACCCTGAAAAACAGGCACCACATCCAACGCAGTCAGTGCGGGGTGCGATACGCTCTCGTTCAGTTGAATCAGGCTTAATCGTAGCTGGATCCGTTGTTTCATCAAGTGTATCAGAGCTAAATGATGGTCCAATCTCTTTGAATTTTCCAAAGAAGTTGTCCATATCTACGATGAGATCCTTAATAACTGGCAAGTTATACAGAGGGCGAACGCGGATATCGTCTGAGCTGTCAAGATCGGAAACGGCAGTTTGACACGCTAAGCGTGGCTCACCATTTATTTCCATACAACAGCTCCCACACACGCCTTGTCGACAAGAAAATCGGAATGAGAGATTTTCATTCTTATTCTCTTGAATGCGGAATAGCGTGTCTAGCACCGAGGTTGCTTGTGAGACTTGAATCTCATGCGTTTCAAATGTCGGTTCGTCATCTACTTCTGGGTCGTAGCGATGAACTGTTACGTCGCTCGTAGTCATTATAGTGTAAGTTTATTTTCGTTGTATTTAATCGTCTGCCTGCGCTGTGCTAGAACTTGGAATCGTGGGCTCCACTTCAATCTCTGATGGATGTAATCGGGTAAACAGAACGTCCTTTTTTGATGCTTCCATGCCGTCATTACCACGTTTGACACAAACATTGGCAAGCCAATTATCGTCATCGGATTCTGGGTGATCATTCCGATAATGTGCTCCTCGGCTCTCCTCACGGAAAAGTGCGCTTCGAGCAACCATTTCGGAGGCAATGATAAGATTCCGGACATCCATGACCTCGTTCCATGCTAAATTATATCGCTTGCTTCCCTTCACTGAGACTTGTTCTAGTCGTTTCTTGAGCGACTCAATTCGCTCGAGACCAGTCATCAGTGATGATTCCTCACGGACAACGCCAGCACACTCCCACATCGTTGTCTCAAGTTCATCTCTAAGGTCGTAAATGTCCTCGCCATCATTTCGGTCAAGTGGTGCTGTGACTCGATCGATTATATCAGTTATCTGTGACTCTGGTATATCATCAATCGGATGCTTATTTAATTCCTCAGCCATTGCCTCACCAGCACACTTTCCAAGAACAGTTGAGTCAACAACACCATTCCCACCGAGGCGATTTGCACCATGTGCACCGCCAGCATCCTCACCTGCGATAAATAATCGCGAAATATCACTACGACATTTATTATCAATGACAGCACCGCCCATATGATAGTGTGCTGTTGGTGAAACCTCCACGCGAGTCTGTGAAAGATCCTGTCCAACATTTCGTGTGCGCTCGGTCATTCCTGGGAACTTTGCCTCGACAGTGTCTGCGCCCAAATGTGTTGCATCAAGCCAGACACCACCATTTTCTGTCCCACGGTCGGACATGATTTCTTTGTAACTAGCTATTGAGACAACATCACGACATGCGCGTTCCATTTTCTCAGGCGCATACTCGTGGAGGAAACGTTCGTCTTCACCATTGTAGAGGTGAGCACCCTCACCTCGAATGCCCTCTTCAATGACACCGCCAGTAAGTTTCGTATCTCCAGCAAGCAACCCAGTTGGATGGAATTGCATCATCTCCATATCCTGGAACCGAGCGCCACATCGATAAGCCATGGCCTGCCCGTCTGCTGACTTCTCTAGTGCGGGTGTTGAGATGCTGTACATGGTTGCTCCAGCACCGGTTGCCAATAGTGTCATACGCGATGCCATTGCGGTGAACTCACCTTTTCGCATATCAAGTAACAACGATCCGGTGGCATTGTTTCCGGATTTGTCTGTTAGGACATCGATTGCGCGGGTCTCTTCAAGAAACTCGACGTCTCGTACGAGCAACTCATCACGCAATTTTGTCATGATCTCGATCCCAGTCAGATCACCCTTGTGTACCGTTCTATCAAATGATTGTCCAGCGAATGGCTTCTGATGGATATGGCCATCTTCATCGCGGTCAAAGAAAACGCCAAGTTCGTTTTCCAATTTACGAATTATCTCTGGGGCACCTTCGACAAGTTCACGAGCGATGTCCTGATCGTTTAGGAACTTTCCACCTTTGATTGTATCCCGATAGTGACGGTCAATAGAATCGTCTGGATGTAATACAGCGTTGTACCCACCTTGGACCATTCGTGTGCAACCACTCTTCCCGGCTAATTTCTTTACAACAACCGTAATGTCGGTGTCCGGTGGAGTATTATCGTCTGCATATAATGCGGCAAACATGCCAGCACCTCCAGCCCCTACAATCAATATATCTGTCTGTCGTTTCTCATAGCATACCATAGATTGCTTCTGCATTTGCACATACTTTATACTATTGGTGAAATAGTTTGACTCAATGTCATGTTTCCACTCGGAATATACATTTATATATGTGCCCTCTTGATTTTTAGTAGCATGTCAGAAAACGGTAGCATCTCACGAGAACGGCTTGAAGAATCACCCGGGAAAATATATACAGAAACAATCGAACAGCCTGTTTACGATTTTAAATGCGAACACTACTTTGACCATCTGATTGAAACGAACAAAGCGTGGGTTTTGATGCTGATAGAGACCGATATTATTCCCGAATCAGAGGGAGCGACGATTCTTGAGGCGCTCATCGAGTTGACTGATGAAGGTTCTGATGTCCTTGGCGAGTACAATCCTGACTATGAGTATTTTTACTCACACATGGAGCAAGTGTTGATCGAAGAGACAACTGAAGAAATTGCTGGTAACATCAATATTGGACGAACTCGACCCGAGCCGCTTGCACGAATGGAAACGCGTGAACGGCTCATTTCTACCCTCAATCGGTTAAATGCGCTTCGAGAGAGTCTACTGGATATCGCTCAGCGTGAGGCTGAGACAATCATGCCACAGTGGACGCACTATCAGCATGCTCAGATATCTACTATCGGTCATTATATGCTCGCAATTACAGGTGCACTGGAACGCGATTTCAGTCGTCTGTTCAACTCATACAATACTGTCAATAAGTGTACACTAGGATGTGGTGCGCTTGCTGGTGCATCCTATCCACTGAACCGGCAACTCGTTGCAGAGTTGCTTGGGTTTGATGGTTTTAAGAATAATACTATTGATTGTGTTGCTGGCGGAGATCATCATATGCAACCAGCTTCTGGAATGGCAAATATGATGACAACCATTAGTCGACTATGTCAGGACTTGTATACGTGGCATACGCGTGAGTTTGGGTATATTGAGATTGGTGATGAATACGCTGGATCTAGCAGTATGATGCCACAAAAAAAGAATCCATATCCGTTTGAGTATGTGCGTGCTCGAGCAGGTCACATCATCGCTAAAGCCTCATCAGTACAGGAAACGCTTCATAATACGAATTATCAAGATATCAAAGATGTTGAAGAAGACGCAGTGTACCCACTTTTCGAAGCGTTTGACGAAACAAACCAGTCACTCCGACTCTTAAGAGGAACAATCGAATCTACCTCATTCAATGCAGATGTGATGCTTGAGCAGGCTGAGGATGGCTTCGCGTCATGCACCGAGCTAGCATCGCGGATTCACCGGAATACGGATTTATCATACCGAACTGCGCATCGTGTCGTTGGCGACATGGTTCTTCAGGCAATAAATAAGGACTTGACTGCTTCTGATGTGGGGAGTGAATTAGTCAATGAATCGGCTCAGGAGATTGTTGGTAATCAACTTGATATAGACGACGAGCTCGTTAGATCGGCTCTTGATCCTAAAACGTTTATTGAGAGTCATGATGTGCCAGGTGGTCCTGCCCCGAGAGAAGTACGCCAACGAATCCAGGATCAGCAGGCAAGCCTAGCCGAGCACCGCGTGCGAGTTAATGATTTAGAGCAAAGTATCAATTCAGCCGAAAGAATGCGTGCACAGCGCATCGAGGAAATTATCTAACAATAGATTAATATAAATCGCACTGCATCAATGCTTACTCACTACGTCTTATAAACACATCTTTTCAGGGATTAATCCCGGGAGTATCGAACATATGTAAGTGAGACAAAAGTAATAATGAAGATTCCGAAACCGACGGTGAGTTCTGCAAGGATATCTGGAATTATTTCACCACCCTCCAGGGTAGCAATTAGAAATATCGCCAGAGAAGCCAGTATCGCTGCCTCTAATGAGGATAACCATATATGAATCAAACTATTTGGGAACGGCGAGTCCGACCAATCACCGCTCGACAAATCGGTTTGTTCCTCGGTTGAATCTATCGACATGTGCTATATCTTATTATCTATAACTATATACTTTTTCGTCAAACCTACAAGGCGGATAATAATATTAGTTATAACGAAAACCCAATTATCGCCAACCGAGCACCGATAACCGCAAGAAATATTTTAATTATCTGCTTAAGTCGTTGTTCAGGTATATAATCCCGAAACCGAGTGCCGAGCACAATTCCGACCCAGATAGGAATTATGAAAGCGATTCCAATCAATATTCCGCGAATTTCAAGCAACCCATCGCTTGCAAGTACCCCGATCCGAAGGAGGTGAGCAATAAGAAAAAGTGAAGCTACCCCTGCGACGAACCCTGTCTCCTTTTTTGAAACCTGGATATATGTGTGAATAATAAGCGGTGGTCCTGGAACTCCGATAACACCGCCAAGTAATCCACCAAATAATCCACTTCCTATGCTTAAACCCGTCTTCTCTGCATAAGCGACAAGTTTATTCTGATTTGTAGCGAGAAATATTGCGATGTAACTCGCAAGTAGTAGATACAGTATTTGTGAAGAGATGACACGTAGCAGAACAACGCCGACTATGACGCCAACGAATAGTGCTGTAATAAATGGGACTTGACCTCGAACAAACCGATATGGAATATCCTCCTGCTTTAGGACAATTACGTTTGACAACAAAAATGGCACTGAGAGAATGATACTTATCTCCTTTGCTGGGAATACCTGTACGAGTCCGCCAACAACAACCAACCCGACAGCGAACCCGACCGTTCCCTTCACAAATCCACCCAAAAGCAGAACTACGATTCCATAGACCACTATCTGCAGTGGGATATCCGCTAGATTAATTAGCGATATAATCATGTTCTAACTCACTGAAGTTATATATTTAAAGATGGGTAAAGTGACCACTGAAATTCAATTATTTGCTTATGTGGCATAATATGTTACTCATCAACATGTGTATAATTGCATAAGAACCGATCTTTTGCGCACTCGCTGATGGATTGTTGAGGTACCACTGTAGACAAGTTTATTGCATTTAGTACGAAGGGAGCGTCGTCAGTAGATTATCTCAATGGCGTGCAGATTCATCCACTTCTTGAAATATTGATCGCTGTTAAATTTCATAAACATTCATTTGATTCATAGTATTTCATGTTGTAGTCTGAACAAATCAGATAATTACTAGTATGACTCTCATGCGGTACAATCTTCGCAGGCATTTATGAATAGTTGATTCCTGATAACACAGCAACGTTTAGCTGTATTCCGTGATAATATGACGATGCTCAATGTTTGAGCACGAGAAGAATAGCTGGTATTCACATGATATCGAGACCCAAAGATATTTGAATGAATCAAATACACGTACAGATGAAATATGGCAGAAAAGTATGTGGCAATTGTAGAGTCAAATGACAATGTTGCAACGGCGTTGCGTGATATCGAAGGAAGAGAATCAATTGAGTTGGTTGTTAACGACCAGACAATGAATATCGATATAACAGAAGATATCGGATTTGGACACAAGTTTGCCATTCAACCGATTGATAATGGTGAGACGGTGAGAAAATATGGAAAGAGCATCGGTAACGCCACAGAGGACATCGACCCTGGTGATCGAATTCATGTACACAACGTTGAGTCGAATTATGGTCGGGGCGATCTTGCTGATGACAATCAAGTCCAAGCGGTGAGTGAGTGATAATTTATGAGTGAACAATTCCTCGGATATGAACGCGACGACGATAGTATCGGAATTCGAAATCATACAGTCATCATTTCGACTGCTCCATACGCAAACGATACGGTCAAACGAGCTGCTGATATCGTTGAGAATACCATTCCTATCACACATCCATTAGGTCGATGTCAGACAAAACCTGATGTTTTTCAAACGTACCGGACCTTGCTGGGGTATGCAACCCATCCGAATACATACGGGGCAGTGGTAGTCGCACACGCTGGAGAGATTGTTGATGGAGACGAATTAGCTGAGGACATACGCGACACGGGTCGTCCAGGTGAATCGATCAATGTTCATCGACAAAAGGGTGCTATGAACGCATTAACAGCCACCGTTAATGCTGCTCAGGAAATGGTTCGAGATGCAAGCAAGCAAAAACGAGTCCCAGCAGATATGTCAAATCTCACATTTGGGATCAATTGTGCCACCTCAGATACAACGAGTGGACTGTGCCAACATAAAGCGACTGCTAATGCAGCATGGCGACTCATTACTGATCATGGCGGTCGTGGCTGCTTTGCAGAGACACCAGAGTTCTTTGGTGGTGAGGGTGAACTCTCTGAGCGTGCGGTGAATGATAATGTCAGAGATGAAATCCTCGAAAGAGTTGAGCACTGGGATGAGCGACTGCAAGCAACCGGTTACGATGTGCGAGGTGCACAACCAACTCCTGACAACATGGACGGTGGGCTAACCACTATTGAGGAAAAATCATTAGGTGCATTGGTGAAGTCTGGCGATGGACCAATAGAGGATATCATTGATTATGGTTCGAAGATTCCTGACAATTCAGGGATGTACATCATGGACACACCGGGTCATGGTGCAGAGTCTGTGACAGGCATAGGTGCTGGCGGTGCACACTTCATGATCATCTCGACTGGGCAAGGGCACACACTCTCGAATGCAGTGATGCCTACGATAAAGATAACTGGTAATCCTAATAGTGCCGAACGAGTGCCCGGACAGACCGACGTCGATGTCAGTGAGTCGTTAGTCGGCGATGAGGACTTTGATTGGGCAACTGATCAGCTATGGAGTGAAATTATTGATGTTGTTAGTGGAAAACTAACGATGAGCGAAGCGGTTGGTGAAAGTCAGTTTGCGATTCATCGTATTGGTCCATCCACATAATATGAAGATTAACCGGTCGCATGCGGTCAGTGTCGCTGCTGACGCATTCCGCTCATACGGTATCTCCGACGCCGACGCCAAGCAGACAGCAAAAGTGCTTGTGAGCGCAGATGCCCGCGGGAAGCACTCCCATGGTCTACTCCGACTCCCACGATTTATCCGGGGTATTGAACATGGAAACGTCATCGCCGATGGAGACATCACGCTCGATTCTACAGAAGGGGCCACTGCCACCCTCAATGGTGGGTCACGTCTTGGTCCTGTAGTAGCGAGTGTTGCAGTGGATGAGGCAATGAGTCGCGCCAATGAGTTTGGTATCAGCGCGATTGGTGTTCATAATTCAAATCATCTCGCCATCCTGGGATACTATACTGATCAAATTCAGCGTGAAGGTTATATCGGCATTGCCATGACAAATACAGAACCAGCCATGCCTCCGTATGGAGGAATCGAACCTGTTCTTGGGACAAATCCAATCGCTATCGGACTGCCAACAGACCCTGTATTCAATCTGGATATGTCGACGTCTGCTATTGCCCGTGGGACCATCGCTGAGAAACAGCAAGCGAGTGAATCTATTCCTGAAGACGTCGCATTAGATGCAGCAGGTGACCCAACAACAGACCCAACGGCTGCACTTAACGGAACTATTCTCCCCTTCGGTGGTGCAAAGGGATCTGGATTAGCCATTGCTGTCGAGATATTAGCTGGTGGGCTCGTTGATGCATCGATGGGACGAAATGTGACTGGAACCTATCATACAGAGAATCCTTGTACAAAAGGCGATCTATTCATCGTTATCGACCCCACTTCACTGGCATCGCAAGGGGGAGTCAATCGGATGTCCTCGTTCCTACAACAGCTGAAGCAGATGGAAACAGGGACAAACGAAGAGAAGATACGCCTTCCTGGTGAGCGATCTGTCTCCCGCGATCGCTCACGAGAGCAAATCGACATTCCCAGTGACCTTTGGGAGACAGTTAGACAGTTGTAACTACTCGATACTCCCACAGATTGTCACCGGAGTCTCAGTATTGAACAGCACTGATTGAGTAGTGCTCCCAAAAATAGCCTTTCCCGCTGGGGAGGTGTTCTTCCCACCAATGTAGATATTATCAACATCCATATTCTCCGCAATTTGTGTTATTTCAGTTGGTGGGTCTCCACTCGCAAATTTAATTTCAACCGTTGCTGATGTATTTTCGAGCGCAGATGCCGTCTCCCGAACGCTAAGCGGAATCTGGTGTTCAAATTCATCTTCATTATATCCACTTGTTAACTGATGGATAGAAACGCGCTGGAGAACGTCCGCATCTCTAAATACGTGTACAAGGGTAATTTCGCATGTATCAACAATATTGATGATTTGATTGACGGAATCCACAAGAGAACTTGCTATCTCACGGTTATCATTTACTGCAAGTAGTATTCTATACATCATTCATTATTATGTATAAGCCTTATAATAAATTACAGGGTATCAATATTTAGGTGCGAATGCTATTTTTGAATCTCTGATTCATCAACTAAAATTAACTTTTGGGATAATAATCGTTAACTTATTATATATGTATTCATATGTGGCAATTGTTGTACTATGACAAATGGTAAGCAATTAACCGATGTAGTCTCACGTCGCCGGATGCTACAACTGACCGGCGCAGCTGGCATTGCAGGGCTAGCAGGCTGTACTGAAAATAGTGGTGGCGGCGATGAGAGCGGTGGAGAGTCAGATGACGGTAGCGGAACGGAGGCTGGCGGTAGTAGTAGTAGTAGTGATCAGATACTACTAGAGACGGCAGGTGGGTCTCCTGGTGGTACTGGTTATGCGATTATGAACGCCGTGTTATCAGGTGCCTCCGCTGAGTATCCAAGGTTAACCTATAATATCCTGCCTGGAGGCTGGGTCGGCAACAATACCCGGCTTAATGATCAAGATATAGACTTTGGTCATACAACGCTCGCTGCAGGCACACTTGCATCAAACCTTACTGGTCCATATTCTGATAAGGACTGGGAGAGTCCACCTAGTAATCTTCGAAGTGTCTTCGCAGATCAAAGTGAGTTATTCTTCTTTGTAGTTGCACAAAGCGACTTCCCGTATGATACACTTACACAGGCAGCAAGAGACGATTACGCGATTAATGTAACAAATCAGCCAAAGGGAACATTCGGTGGATATCTTTGGGATACAGTTCTCCAGGGGCTTGATTATTCACAGGATAAAATAGAGGAGCTTGGTGGGTCATACCGCCGCGTTGGATGGAATGATGCTGCGCAACTCTTCTCTGATGGACAAGTTGACGCTATTCTTGCCGTTGGTGGCCGTGATTTAGGATGGCTCAATAACATTGCATCAGGTTCGGATGTTAAATATCTCAACTGGAAAGAGGAGTTCCGAACACAAATTAATGAAGACTACGGCGTGTTGAAAGCAGACCTCACCGACGTGTTCCCACAACAACAAGGAACGCTAAATTGCATGCAAGACAGTGGGCTAATTAATACGCATAAAGACGTTTCCGAGGAAGCTGTCTACACCGTCACGAAGGGTGTCATTGCAAGAGTAGATCAGATCCGGAATTCGACTGGGCTACTAAAACCACTTGAAATCGGTTCTGGTATGACTGACCCAACTCCATCGGAGATTCATCCTGGCGCTGTGAGGGCATACAAGGAAGCAGGCATTGGTGACTTCTGAATAGTATTATATTCAAACTCGGTTATCCGTGACTATTTTTTCGTAGTATCCTTCTCAAGATGGCGAGTAGGCAGGGGTACTTCACTCACTGTGACAGAAGCATTACAACGATTTACTTGCAGGTATAGCATAATTACGCCGTGTAATTCAAAGGCTCTTGCATAACTCAGTGAAACAGGTTGACCGCGAAGCAGTCAATGAGCCCTCCTAACGGTGCTCCAGCGAGGTTTAGCGTCCGTACGAACCCGTAGGTTCGGACGGACTGCTCTAATCCGGGCTTCGAAAGACCACGGAACTTCTGCAACCACGGATCGACGAGTGACCAGAGACATTCGACTTGATTAACATGGACGCCGTTATCGGTGACAAACTCTTCGGAGTGTGGAACGACTTTCTCGTTCTCGTAGACGAGTGGCACGTACCCGTGCCACCCGTCGTGCCACAGTTCCTCGATCTTTCCAGAGAGGATCTCTACCTCGTCAAGCGTCTGTCTAAGCTCGTCCGGTTTTGCACCATCTTCCGCACGAAGCACGCGAAGTGTATCTCGACACGCTCCGACAAGGGTCATTGTATCCCCTGGTGCGCCTTCCCAGCGTGATCGACCCGGTTCACCTGAGCCGCCGCGGGAGAGGCCATCCCGCGGCGGCGATTGTCCCTTGTAGCCAGAGCACTTCTGGCCGGTTTCGTCGATCTGGGTTGGGCTGTCAGCGTCCTCTTGGAACTCTGTCCAGACCAGGTGGAAGCCGCGCTCAAAAGCGGCTTCCACTTCACGGATGGTCGTATGAACCGTATCGTAGACGGTCTCGAAGAGCTGGGCGACTTGGTTGATGCTAAGCAGCGTATCAGCGTAGAGGATGAAGGCGATGAGGATCTCACCGGGTGTGAGCGTCCGACCTTCGAAGGGTGTGTTGCGGGTGTATGTGAACGTATATCGGCAGTTGGTACACCACAGCCGGGGACTGCTGTCCCCGGCCTTAATGTTAGTTTCGCCGCAATCTGGACAGGGTGCTTCTTCCCACATCTGCTTGCAGTGCCGCTCGATTTTCTGATCGAGCGGCTCTGGACGCAAGACTATTGATGTAAGCTCAACAAGGTGGCGAAGCATCCCGCCGAATGCGGTTTGGTTGTTCACACTCCATGCCTATTCGGTGGGATGCCGTGATTCTCACGCTGTTTCACTGCGTTCGGTAAGAGCCAATTCAAATTCATAGATATTGTCGGAGCATATATATATAATAATGTTAAGACAAGGTACTTGTATTTGCTAGTGAAGTACCCTACCAACGGTGGCGCCGAGAACTTGCGCTGCTTACCATTTAGATAATTATCTCTTCTACACAGGTTCAACAGTGACTCAGGAGACATAACGCTGAGAGAATAGAGTGGAGTGACACGTATTAGGATTAGCTTGATAGGAAACAAGCGTCTCTAAGTTCTAACTGTCGCATGAGAATAAGATCATTCATAATCCGTTCCGCCGCGTTCAACAGATTGTTCAGTGAATTCGCCTTGACTCTTCAGTTCACGTCGATACAGCAATAATCCAAACCCAGAAACTGCAAGTAGTGGCCAAAGGTATCGCTGCATCTCAATACTTGTAACAGTATTTGCAGTAATATACGTGAGAAGAAAGCCGACGAATAACAATATAAAACTTATCCAGCTGGTTGGTGAAATCTTCCTGAAGCCGAGTTCACGTGCTGTAAGAATAATTGGAAGAAGACTAAATATCGCAACAAATAGTATTTTCATTGGAACTACTTCGATTACATCAACCATAGAGTAACGTATTATTTTTTACAATATAATGTTATCGTTTCCCATGATTTATTTTTCGCGGAGAATCGTGTTAACTAAGATTCGTGGAGCCAACGCGCGAACGACTCTGGATGGATTAATGTAGCATATGAATCTGTTAATTATGTTTTATAACATAGATCACTCATAGACTGATTTCAATTATGACGTGTACAAAGTCTGTACTTGATATTTCTATAATAGAATGTGGGGAATGACTGCATGACAGTTGACTTAACAAAATATATATATAATAACAAAGTCACATACAAAATCATATTATGGACGAAGAGGCCACAAAGGTGTATCGTCGAGAAGTCTCTAATGTATGGTCCTGGCGTGGGTTCTCCATTCCGCACGTCGCATTTGCGCTTCATCGGGTCACAGGATGGCTACTTCTAGCATGGGTTGGATACCATTTGATAATCCCAGCACTGTCCGGTGCGCCAACAGGCGTGCAGTTACCAGGTGGAAAAGTATTTACTGTAGCGATAGTGACGACACTGTTATTTCATGGAATAAACGGGATTCGGTTACTCGTCGCTGAATCCTCCAGTTGGGGGCTTAATTACGTCGAACCCCTGTTCAAAGGAACAGTTATTATGACTGGTCTCACAGCCATTGTTTCATGGGTGGTTGTATGAGCAGCGTGACACCAACCCGATCACCAGCGGTAGTCGGATATGGACCATGGGTAATTCATCGACTGACCGCTGTTTTGCTCGTTGCACTCCTCACGGTTCACATCTCGGTGCAGGTATTTGGAGTTATCATATTCTACCGTCTTGGTATCTATCAATATCTGCTCGATTTAATGTTAATAACTGTGTTCACTCATGGATTTCTTGGGGTTAGAGCGACATTGCTTGGAACAGACTGGAGCAGTCGAGTTAAAATGATTATTATTTGGGCGCTCGGAGCTGTATTTGTTGCAGTGGTCTCTCTTCGGATAATTACATGAATGGTACAATAAATGTCAACAAAAAATAATACATCACTTGGAAATAGCATATATCAACGATTACGAACCCCTGGGCAATTCGCAATTTCGCTTTTGGCTATCGTCACTTCGTTGTTCCATTTGTACACAGGCGCGTTCGGTATATTTGGATCACTCGTACAACGCTCTGCTCATGTGTACTTATTAGCCGCACTCACATTTGCAATCGTTCCGTTCATGAATCGAACGGAGATACGGTATCGCCTTGTCGACATTATTTTAATCGGCTTTTCATTGAGCGGGATGGTCTATGTTATTCTCAATTATGGTCGACTGCTGAACAAAACAGCATATGTGACGCCTCCGGCACAACTCGATTTCGTATACACAATTATCTCGGTCATCCTCGTGATTGAGGCGACTCGACGGATTGTTGGTCGACTACTGGCGGCGATGGTGACGTTGATTCTTGTCGGTGGGATCTATTCTAACGAACTTCCTGCACCGTTCACTAGTCCGGCTGTTCCAACTTCGAATTGGGTTGACGGACTATTCGTTACCACCAATGGGCTTTGGGGAATCCCAACTCGTGTCTCTGCGACGTTTATTTTCTTATTTGTGGTTATGGCTGCATTTCTTGAAGTGACTGGAGCAGGTCGATTCCTTCTTGATTTTGCAAAATCACTCGTCGGTCGTCGTCAAGGTGGTGCTGCGAAGATTGCTGTCGTTGCCAGCACTCTATTCGGTAGTCTCTCGGGAAGTGCAGCAGCAAATGTCTATGGGACAGGTATTTTCACCATCCCAACAATGAAGAAATTCGGATATAAGAACTCGTTTGCCGGAGCAACAGAAGTTGCTGCCTCGTGTGGGGGACAAATAATGCCGCCAATTATGGGGGCTGGTGCTTTCATTATGGCGCAGTTTCTTGGCATTGATTACATTGTCATTGCACTTGCCGCGGTGATACCAGCGGGGTTGTATTATTTATCTGTGTATCTTTCTGTTCATGCAGAAACAATAAACCAGGGAATCATCCCAATCCCTGAAGATGAGATTGATCCACCAATGGAGGTACTGAAGACAAAGAGTGGATACGCTGCTTCGTTTTTTATCACAATCATTATTTTGTTTTATATGCTCTTCGAAGGTTATACGATCTACCGTGCTGTGTTCTTCAGCGTGATTGTTCTCATGGTTGTGAGTGCATTACAACCACAATCACGTGTCGGTGTTGATGAACTTGCAATTGCACTTGATAAAGGCGCCCGCAATGCGACACAGATTGCGATGGCAACGGCATGTGCATCAATTGTGCTGGGGACATTGAATACATCTGGACTTGGTGTCATTTTCGGTCAATGGGTTGTCTCACTTGCCGGTGGCACGGTAATCCTGTTATTGGTGCTGGTCGCTGCATTTTCGATTGTCCTTGGATTTGGAATGCCAACGACTGCTGCTTACATTCTGGCGGCTGCGCTACTTGGTCCAGCACTTATTGCAGTGGACATGGGTGGGCTAAAGGCACAATTCTTTATTTTCACCTTTGCGGTCTATTCAACGATTACTCCGCCCGTTGCGCTTGCTGCTTTTGCAGCAGGGCAGGTTGCAGATGCTGATCCAATAACGGTCGCGCTCAAGGCAATGAAGATGGTCTTACCGACATTTATTATTCCTATTCGATACATATACCGCCCAGCAATCCTTCTCCAAATGCCAACATCTGCGATTATAATTGATACACTGGCATTAGCACTTGCTGTTGTCCTAATCCAAGTAGGGATGTGGGGCTGGCCAGTTAAGAACAGGATTGCCCGAGCGTTTGCTGTTCTCAGTTCGATATTACTGATAGTCCCACCAGAGGTCATGTCGGTCAGGCTATCTATGCTCATTGCCGCTGGGCTACTCTGTGCTGGACTGATGGTATTAACTGAGGCGTATGACCGTGGCAGGGTATTCACGCGGCTTGAGTTGAACTAAGCGGGTATCGAAGAATGATCGGATTACCTCTTTTATTGATAGGGAATGTGTCTGGTAAGCGCACATGGATTGCGTCATAACGCTGGATTTTTATATGCGACCTATAATCACATGCTAACGACAACACGATGAAAAGCGGACAAAAAACGTATGTGATACAGAGAATCAACGCTGCTTATCATTGGTGGGACAGACTAGATCGAGGGTGGCAGGCAACCATTTTTGGACTTCTCACCTGCATACTCACATTAACAGTGACATGAAATGAACCTAAAATCTCGATCGATAGTGGCGGGTTTGCCCGGGATAACATTCTTATTGTGCCTTAGTGTTGCAGCGAAAATGATATCATCGGAGATTGGATGGGGAACACCATTGATTTTTGCCATATTGCTCGGAATCATCGTTTCAAATGGCTATGGAATCCCAGTATCGCTAAGACCAGGTGTAAATTCATATAAATTACTTCTTGAGGTGGGAATTGTCCTGCTAGGGGCGAGTATTTCATTACAAGATATTATCAATGGTGGAGGGTCAATCGTCATATTGACTGTTGCCACTGTCGGAACTGGCGTTATTCTTGTCGAATTTTTCGCTCGGTACGTGTTTGGTCTCTCCGGTCGGGTTCCAGCATTGCTCGCGGGGGGTTCAAGTATCTGTGGTGTTTCTGCAGTCCTTGCAATTGCTGGAAGCATCAATGCTTCGGAGAATGATATTGCATACGCGACAGCAACGATTCTTATGTTTGATGTGATAACATTGGCTGCGTTTCCAATTGCTGGTAATCTACTCAATATGTCCTCAGTTTCGTTTGGCATTTGGTCCGGTCTTAGCATGTTTAGCACAGGCCCAGTCACAGCTGCTGGATTCGCGTTCAGTCACACTGCTGGCAAGTGGGCAACATTGACAAAACTGACACGAAATTCGCTCATGGGTCCCCTAGTACTTGCATATTCATTTCGATATTCAATTAATGATAATCAGTCTATTTCGATATATACATTCTATGATAACTTCCCAAAATTTTTGATTGGATTCTTTATTGTTGCAGCTATTGCCAACATGCCAAGCACATCAACTGAGTTTGTAAACACTATCAGAGTGACTTCAGATTGGTTCTTTACCCTCTCATTCGTCGGACTGGGCTGTGAAATACAACTGCAGAAGCTCCGACAAACTGGCGTCCGACCATTTTTTACAGTTTTATTATACCTCCTCACTATCAGTGCAATCACTCTGTTTGCTGTTCAGTCGGTATTCTGAAATAATAGACACAAATGCACTGTTTTAGCTGAACACAGGCGCTACTGCTCCTTCATTAACTAGCGATCGACGAGAAGGGGTAGAGATGAGTATATGGGATACAGCATCCTCAAAACTCTCCGAGTCCAAGTCCTCGTGTGCGAACCAATCGCCGCGAGATTCATCAGCATCGTCATCCTTTCTACTCATTGCATTGCATTGCACGGCATGGTCCCACTACCCTTGCGGTCGACATTAGTAATACGATGCTCACGACACGTCCGATGGTGTCCAAGCGCGACGCCGAGCGCGCGCCATCGATTGTGGTGGAGTATACAAAGGGAGGAGTTGGACACTCCAGCCAACCTGTGAAACGGAGCTTGGAATCGCTGTGCCCACATCGGCAATACATTCCGACATAAAGATACAAGACTTGGTCTTCACCATGCGAGGGGCGGGGAATCTCAAGCGTGATAGGTTATGGTAAGTCACAATCTCTGGTATTTGCCTCCATATTAATAGATCAATCCGATCCGCTGTAAAATTTCAAGTAACTCTTTTTACTGACCTACTGCTCCTTATGATATAGGACGTTGATATGCGAAAACATATTATTATATTTCTCACAGTTCTTATCATCTCTTCTGCTGGATATGCTGTAGTAAACGTTGATCGCTTCACAGGTGAATCAAAAGAACCCCTTTCGACAACCACACCGACAGAATCGGTCGATACTGAATTGGGGGCAACTCCAGTTGAATCTGATAGCTCTAAGTTGCCCCCTGGGGTGAGCGAGGGTGGTGAGATCAACTCAGATATCTTATCAACTGCACATCGAACCGCAATTATCAATCGGTCATATGTATATACTGTTTATGAATCTAGTAATGATATGCCAATTAATTCAGTCCTTTGCGTGGAAAGTAGGGAAAACTACTTATTCCGGTCGCAATCTGGCACAGAGGATTCTCAAAGAATTCGTTATGCTACAAATGGAAAGTGGTATGCAATTTTCGACAGACCTGGTCGAACCCAATACTCCGCGGGAACCGCCCCTCACGCTGCTGACGCATATGGATATATATCAACCAGCGCTGTCCGCCGATATCTCTCTGTATCTGATGCGACGATAGAGGTACATGATAAAGCGGCGTCGGACTACTATACAATACGGGCAACACTACCTGAATCTGAAAATATACAGCCAGGAGTGGTTCGTGCAAATGTAACTTCTGGCGGATTTGTTCAGTCACTGGTAGTCATTCCACCGATTGAGCGATTGTCCGTGCAGGAAAGGGTGTTCTCATTCCAGTACTCTCAACTCGGTCAAACGACCGTTTCACCCCCCTCACGTGTTTCAAAAAACTGGCCTGCGGAACTTAATGATATGAGATCTTCAAATAAATGTGAAATAAGTAGCTAATACTGTATATTAGATGTATCTATATTTCTTGATTAGTTATAGATAGCTAATATTCACTATTATATTTATCAAAAAATGTTGATTGTAAATCTATATTTTTCTTATTAAATAAACTGAGAAACAATTGAAGATTATATGGCTTCAGCATCAGTTTTTGTATTTATTTATCGCAATTATACATCTAAATAGCGTAAATAAAACGATCGCATTGACCGCATATGCCTAACAATAGCATGATGCTGTGACTTCATGAGCTTCGGGTATGTACTGAAAATCTCTCATATCACC
>ERZ1034517.98-NODE-98-length-22943-cov-15.652438_pt1 | contig 22943 bp, 20 predicted proteins | sample MGYA00520599_ERZ1034517 | MGnify/ENA primary metagenome ERZ1034517 (study PRJEB33760, sample SAMEA4777701) | hypersaline lake metagenome | biome: hypersaline environment; feature: brines | place: Spain | collected 2012-08 | depth 0 m ...
CCGACGTCGCGGAGGTCGGCCTCCGCCGTGCGGTCCGGCGCGGCGACTCGATACGCGACGCCGAGTGAGTCACCGCGGGGATCGCCTCCTCTGGGGCGTGTGATCACTCGTCGCCCGCGGCCGTCGGTCGGCCACTCCCGTCGTCGGTCGTCCCCGGTGGCGTCGCCCGCGCCTCTGTCGTGTCTGTCGTCGACGGCACCGTCGCGTCCGTGTCCGCCGACGCGGTCTTCGTCGTATCAGTCCCCGCCGACACCGTCTCCGCGGCGTCCGTCGTCGAGGGGTCCGGCTCGTCGGACGTGAGGTCTCCACCACGCCAGCCGCCTCGTTCGAACCACCCTGCCGCGAACACGGCGGCGATGACGCTCGAGACGGCGAACGCGAACCAGATGCCCGTCGGAGACGGCGACGCGAAGAACCACCGGTCGATCGGAACGAGCCCCTGGGAGGCAACGTACGCGATCGGGAGTCTGATGAATCCGAAGAGCACGACGGCGATGGTCGCCGCGGTGAGCGTCTTCCCGGCGCCGCGGAAGCCGCCGCTGTACGCCCGTATCACACCCACGAATCCGAACGTGAGCGCGATCCACCGCAGGAAGCTCGCGCCTTCGGCCACCACCGCCGGCGAGTCGTCGAAGACGCCGATGATTTGCGGGGCGGCGAGGAACGTGACCACGCCGAGGACCGAAAACAACACGAACGACGCCTTGGCGGCGAAGCGATTCGTCGCGACCACCCGATCGTCTCGTCCGGCGCCGATGTTCTGGCCCGTCATCGCTTCGACCCCGCGGTCGATGGCGATGGCCGGCATGAAGATCATCGAGAACACGCGGATGCCGACGCCGAACGCCGCGACGACCGACGTCGAAAAGAGCGTCACGATCACCAACACGGCGTTGACCGAGATGGCTCGGCCCGTGTTCTCGATCGACGCGGGGATCCCGATTCGGAGCAGCGTGCGGCTGTAGCCGAGGTCGGGAACCATCTGTCGGAGGTGGATCTGGATGCCGTGTGCGCCACGGAGCATGAGCCACATGCCGACGACCATCGCCGACCCACGGGCGAAGACCGTGGCGACGGCCGCGCCCTCGACACCCAGCTCGGGGAGCGGCCCGACACCGAAGATGAGAAGCGGGTCGAGCACGACGTTGAGCACGACGGTCCCGAACATGACGAGCATGGGGGTGACGGTGTCGCCGGCCCCGCGCATCAGCGCGATGAAGATCGTGAATCCGAACAGGAACGGCAACCCGAGGCTGATCACCTCCATGTACTCGGTCGCCAGCGTCAACACGAGCGGCTCGGCGCCGAACACTTGCAGGAGTTCGGCGACGAAGCCGTAACCGACAGCACCGAGTCCAACGCCAGCGAGCAGCGTGAACACGACCGCCTGTGAGGCGGCGTACTCGGCCCGCTCGGGCTGGTCGGCTCCCGTGTGTTGGGCGACGAGCACGCTCCCGGCGACGGTCAGTCCCAGCCCGAGTGAGATGAACAGGTACACCAGCGGGAACCCGAGGCTAATCGCCGCCAGCGCCTCGGTGCTGTACCGGCCGAGCCAGAAGGTGTCGGCGAGGTTGTAGCCGACCTGCAGGAGATTGGTGACGACGATCGGAAAGGACAGGTAGAACAACGACTGCGGGATGGGGCCGCCGGTCAGGTCGAGTTCCGACTGGCTCTTGAACAGTCCGCGTAGGTGCTGTCGCAGGCTCATCGGGAGTCCACGGGGTGACGACTCACGGAGCCGAACCGAGCGGTGACCGCATTCATTTGTTCGATACCGAACCAAGCGCCTCGCCGGCTAAATATCCACTCGTTGCCGTCGGTCATCGGTTCGCCAGGTGCACCCTCGTCGCGTTCACGGGTCGCCAGCGTGCCTATATCTCATCGACCAGCGACTCGATCGACGCCGCGACGTGGTGTGGTCGGTACGCGAACTGCGTGACCTCGTCGCGTTCGGTCGACCCGGTGAGCACGAGGTAGGTCGTCAGCCCGGCTTCGATGCCGGCGACAACGTCCGTGTCCATCCGATCACCGACCAGTGCTGTCGACTCGGAGTGGGCCGTGATCTGGTTCAGCCCGCTCCGGATCATGATCGGATTCGGCTTCCCGACGAAGTACGGTTCCGTGCCGGCCGCCTCGGTGAGCAGTGCTGCGACGGACCCGGTCGCCGGAACCGGTCCCTCCGGTGAGGGGCCGGTCGCATCCGGATTCGTCGCGACGAAGCGCGCGCCGTCCTCGAGCAGCCGAACGGCCCGCGTGATCGTCTGGAACGAGTACGTCCGGCTCTCGCCCAACACGACGAAGTCCGGGTCGGTGTCGGTGAGCGTGTAGCCCACGTCGTGCAGCGCCGCTTTCAGCCCCGCCTCGCCGATGACGTACGCCGAGGCGTTCGGGACCTGCGAGGAGAGGAACCTCGCCGTCGCCACGGCCGACGTCCAGATCTGGTCTTCTGCGACGTCGAGACCGGCACCGGAGAGGCGAGCGGCGAGGTCACGCCGGGTAAACATCGAGTTGTTGGTGAGCACGAGAAACTGCCGATCCCGTTCGTTGAGGCGGTCGACGAACGCCGTCGCCCCCGGCAGCGCGACGTCTTCGTGCATCAACACGCCGTCCATGTCGAGCAGCCACGTGTCAGGTCGGCTCTGTTGGTCGGACATACGCTCTGTGATCTCGTCTCTACGTCTGGTCGTCTGCAGGTTTGAAGCTTCGCGACGGGCGTGCGGCGGCCATGGCGGGCACGCGCCGCTCTCGAGTGTAGTCGACGGGCGGATCGGTTTTGTGGATCGGTCGAATACGTCCACCGTATCGATGTCGCGGTGGGGAGCGCGTGGCGAGCGGATCCTCGAGGCCGCACGAGCGTCTCGGCCGTTCCTGCCCGGGTTCGTGCTCAACGCTGGCCTCGTCGTCGCGGTCGTCGTCTTCGGCTGGAGCCTGCTCGAGATCGCGGTGGTGTACGTCCTCGAGGTCGCGGTGATCAACCTGGTGTACCTCGTCGTCGCGTTGTTCACGCCCCAGCCGATCGAGGATCTCGACGAGGACCGGTGGCACACGGCGCCGACCCCGATTCAGCCGATCGCACAGATTCCGCCGGTGTACCCGCGAAACGTCCGGTTCGTCCTCCGGTACGTGGCGTTCGTCGGCGTGCTCGTGCCATTCTTGTTACACCGACTCGTCTCGGCGTACGGGCTCGAGTCGTTGCACACGACGTCGATCGGGATCGCGGTCGGGGGTATCGTCCTGTTCGAGCTGTCCCGCGTGTGGCGGTACTTCCTCAGAGACCGGTCGTATCGAGCGCAGTCGCCGATGGACGCGATCACCTTCGGGTTGGTCCCGCTCACCGAGCTGTTCCTGTTAGTGGTGTACGTGGTCGTCCCCGTCACGGTCGGGCTGGTGATCGTGGGTGTCGGATTCGGCGTCGAGTTCGACACGCGCAGCGCGCTGGTGATCTATCTCGTGCCGATGGGCGCGGTCAGGGTGTGGATCAGCGGGCTTGACCCGCAGACGGACGACATCGAATTCAGCGTCTCGTGAGACGGAGGGGTGCGTGAGCGTCCACTCGGTCGTCGTGCGCACGATCGACGAGCACGGCCGGCCGATCCGGACCGCACGCTCTCGGGGCGATTCGCGCGTATCCGATGGTAGCCGACGGCTGAGGAACACGGCCGGACACGCGCGGCTCACTCATCGGCTGCCCGCGAGGACCGATGCGGTACACGCTCACAACGGCTCGATGAGCTCGACCGCGTGCCCGTCCGGGTCCTTCACGAACGCGGTGCGTGCCCCGGCGGCCGGCTGGTCGGCCGGCGGCTTCACGACGCCGTGGTGGTCGATCGACTCGAACGTCGCGTCGACGTCTGCGACGCCGACGGCGACGTGATCGTATCGGTCGCCGTTCGCGCGCGGCTCCTCGCCGTCCGTGTCCGAGAGCTGGAACTCGACGCCGGCGTCGCCGGAGACGTACACGTTCCGCGTGTTGCCGTCGGGGGTGGTAAACTCCCACGAGCGCTCGAAGCCGAGCTGTTCGACGTACCAGTCGGCGGTGCGATCGGCGTCGGCCACGTTGAGACACGTGTGGAGAATCTCCATGACCCCGGAGTCTCGCCGCGACGAAATAAATCCCCATGCGCGGTCGAATCGTAGCCAGCGCGAGACTATCATGAACAAAGGTTTTATTCTGACGTCGCTCCCCGGTAGTAGCATGGCAAGCGAGCCTGCACACGGGAGTGATGCGCCCGCCACCGACACCTCGGCGGCCGCACTCGGTCACGAACGACCGGACGTGCCCGCGTATCGGGCGCTCGCGGGTGACCTCCGCGAGCGCGTCGACGGCGAGGTGCAGTTCGACGAGTACGCACAGGTGTTGTACGCCACCGACGGGAGCATCTATCAGGCGCGGCCGGCCGGCGTCGTGAGCCCGCGCTCAGTCGCGGACGTACAGGCGGTGATGCGCGTCGCCGCCGACCACGGCGTCCCGGTCATCCCGCGAGGAGCGGGCTCTTCGCTGGCCGGTCAGAGCGTCGGACCCGGCTGTATCGTCCTCGACTTCTCGACGCACATGGACGACATCGTCGACGTGCGATCGGACGAGCGCCGGGCGGTCGTCCAGCCGGGCGTCGTCCAAGACCACCTCGACGACCGGCTCGCCGAAGAGGGGCTGAAGTTCGCGCCCGACCCCGCCTCCTCGGCGCGGGCGACCGTCGTCGGCGGCATCGGCAACAACTCGACCGGCGCGCACTCGGTGCGGTACGGGATCACCGACGCGTACACCGAGGAGCTGAAAGTGGTGCTCGCGGACGGGTCGCTCGTCCACACCCGCGAGGTCGTCCTCGACTCGCCGGAGTACGAGGAGATCGTCACGAAAGACGACCGCGAGGCCGCGCTGTACGAGACGACCCGCGCGCTCGTCACGGCGAACGAAGCCGAGATCGACGACAAGTACCCGAATCTCAAACGCTCCGTCTCCGGATACAACCTCCACAAGGTCATCTACGAGAACGACGCCGGCGAGGCGGTGATCAACCTCTCGAAGCTATTCGTCGGCGCAGAGGGGACGCTCGGGACGATCGTTGAGGCCGAGGTGTCGCTCGTCACCCGCCCCGAGGAGACCGCGCTCGCACTGTACACCTTCGACTCGCTGGTCGACGCGATGAAGGCGGTGCCCGAGGCGCTGGAGTTCCCGGTGAGCGCGGTCGAACTGATGGACGACGAGGTGTTTTCGCTCGCGGCCGGCTCACAGGAGTTCGCGCAGTACGCCGAGCCGATCCCGGACCGCGCGGCCGCCGCGCTCATGCTGGAGTGGGACGACGAACTCGTCGACGACTTCGAGGCGGCCGTCGCCGACACGACCGTCCACTTCGTCGAGGAGGGCGACGCGTTCGACGTGCTAGAGGCGTACACGGACGACGCACAACACGACCTCTGGAAGCTTCGGAAGGCGGCCATCCCCCTCCTCATGAGCATGCAGGGCGACCCGAAACCGTACCCGTTCATCGAGGACGCGACGGTGCCGCCGGAGGAGCTCGCCGAGTACGTCGGGGAGTTCGAGGAGGTGCTCGAAGCGCATGGCACCTCGGCCGCCTACTTCGCACACGCCGGGTCCGGAACCTTACACATCCGCCCGATCCTCTCGCTGAAAGCCGAGGAGGGCGTCGAGACGATGCACGCCATCTCGGAGGACGTCACCGACCTCGTCGTAGAACACCACGGGGCCTTCTCGGGCGAACACGGCGACGGCCTCGCACGCACCGAGTTCAACCCGAAAATGTACGGCGAGTCGCTCTGGAGCGCGTTCCAAGAGCTCAAGTCGACGTTCGACCCCGAGTGGCGGATGAACCCCGGAAAGGTGGTGTACGTCGACGGCGATACCGCCGCCGAGCGGGGGTACCCAGACACCGCCGCCGACACAGACATGCGCGAGAACCTCCGGTACGGGCCGACGTACCAGTCTATCGAGCCGCAGACGACCCTCGACTTCTCCGAGGAGGGCGGCTTCTCACACCTCGTCGAGCTGTGTAACGGCTGTGGCACCTGCCGGGAGACCGACTCGGGCGTGATGTGTCCGACCTACCGCGCCTCCGAAGAGGAGATCCAGTCGACTCGCGGCCGCGCGAACATGCTCCGGGCGGCCATCAGCGGAGAACTCGACGACGACGAGCTCCACTCCGACCGGTTCCAAGAGGAGGTCCTCGGACTCTGTGTCGGCTGTAAGGGGTGTAAAAGCGACTGTCCGACCGGCGTCGACCTCGCGAAGCTGAAAGCCGAAGTCAAACACGAACATCACGAGACGGCGGGGTCGAACCTCCGCGAACGGATCTTCCGCGACATCGACCGGGTTTCGGCGCTCGGGAGCGCGCTCGCGCCGGTCTCGAACGTGGCGGCGAGAGTCCCTGGTGCCCGCGCAGTGATGGACGCGGTGGCCGGCATCGCCCCGGACCGCGAACTGCCGACCTTCCGCGCGGAGAGCTTCGAGGAGTGGTTCGCATCCCGCGGCGGGTCGCGCGTCGCCCCAGAGGCGGCGGTCGACACGGTCGTGTTGTTCCCCGACACCTACACCAACTACAGCTATCCGGCCGCCGGCAAGGCCGCCGTCGCGGTGTTGGAGGCGGCTGACGTCCGCGTGGAGGTGCCAGAAGACCTCGCGCCATCGGGCCGAGCGGCGTTCTCGACCGGCTTCCTCGACGAGGCCCGCGAGCGCGCCGCGGCGAACGTCGCGGCGCTCGCGCCCCGCGTTCACGAGGGGCAGTCCGTCGTCTTCGTCGAGCCCTCCGACGCCGTGATGTTCCAGGACGAGTACCGCGACGTACTCGACGGTGAGGACGTGGCCGCGGTGTCTGCCGCCGCCTTCGGCGTCTTGGAGTACCTCGACGCCAAACGGGTCGACGAGCGACTGGCGTTCGACGCACCCGCAGAGTCGCTCGCGTACCACGGCCACTGCAATCAGAAGGCGACGAACAAAGACCACCACGCCGTCGGCGTGCTCCGTCGCGCCGGCTACGCGGTGGACCCCCTCGACACTTCGTGTTGCGGAATGGCGGGGTCGTTCGGCTACGAATCGGAGCACTACGACCTCTCGAAGGCGATCGGTCGCATCCTCTTCGACCAGGTCGACGAGAGCGACGGCGAAACGGTGACTGCGCCGGGGGCGTCGTGTCGCTCCCAGCTTGGAGACCGTGACGGCGCCGAGAATCCGCCGCACCCGATCGAGAAGGTCGCCGAGGCGGTGACCGGCCGGGCAACAGACGCGGCGGTCGACGCGAGTGCGACCAGAGCGACGACTTCGTCACCGGCCGACGACTGAGCCGGCAGTAGCGATCAACTCACTCTTCGGGTCGGGTGAAGTCCGCTTCGCGAGTCCCTCCGGAGCCGACCGGTCGGCCGCGGCTGGGATAGACTGCTGTACGTGACTGACACGGGTGGGACACGACTCAGATTCGAATGACTGGCCGTCGCCGGTTCGTTCGGCTGTACGCGAACGCACGACGGCGGTCACCCGAGTTTGGTGCCCTGTTTAATCAAAACGGGGCGAGATAGAATCGCCCGACAACGCGGTCCGTCTCGGCTCTGGTTCGACAGGTACCGAACATCCGCCCTCCCCGATTTGAACTCGCCGAGACAGTCCGGGCGTGCGGCTCGCTGCGCTCGCCGTTCCGGGCTGTGGCTCGTCTGCTCAAATCGAGTCAGTTGGATTGTGACTGCTCACTGTGTTCACAGCAAACATCCGCCCTCCCCGATTTGAACGGGGGGCAAGCCGATCTACAGTCGGCTGCTCTACCAGGCTGAGCTAAGGGCGGTCACTTCTACGTAGCCGATGGACGCATCTTAAGCGTTCTCTTTTGAGAGCGGGCTGGCGATTTCACGACGCCCAGCGGGCACTCACCGCTTAAGTCGGTCGCGCTGGGATCGACTGACATGAGCGACGAGCGCCCCGACAGACAGGCCACCTTCGGACGCGACGGCAGCCTCGAGACCGACACCACCCCGGCAGCCGTCGGCGAGAACGACTTTGGCGAGGAGAAGGACGCGAACGAGACCGACGGCGGGTACAGCCGCTATGCCGTCTCCAGTCTCCTCCAGAAGGCGGTCCGCCGCTCCGACGAGGAGGCCGCCGCCTGGGCCGCCTGGGAGCTGGCGCGGTCAGGGTACGCTTGGAACCTCTGGGACCGCCTCCACCTCTACGTCGTTGAGGACCTCCGCGCCGGCGACGAGGTCGCCCTGCTCGTGGAGCGCTACGAGACGCTCGCCACGGAGCGATTCGAACCGAGCGAGTGGCGCGGCCGACTGTGTGCGATCCACGCCGCCCTCGCGGCCGCCCGTGCCCGGTCGACCCGCGAGGCGGCAAACGCGGACGCGTACTTCTCCGCGCTCGCAGCCGACCGGGCCGAGGCGGCCGACCGTGGCGAGGAACCAGCTCACGAGAGTCCCGGCGCGGAACTCGAACCCGGTGGCACCTTCGACGTCGCCCTCGACGGGCACACCGGCGAGGGCGCTCGACTCGACCGTGGCACGCGCTTTTTCAAGACGCGCGGAGCGCGCGTCGGCCCGACCGGTGAGGACGACCAGAGCGCCAGGTGGCAGCGAATCGCCATGGAACTCGACGACGACGTGGCGTACACTCCGGGGGAGCTCGCCCACGCCGTGACGCCGGTGGACCCCGACGACCCCTGGGACGAGCCAGCGTCGATCGGCGAGGACGATCGGTCACGCGGCCGTGGTGAGGACTCGGAGTCGCTCTCTGCGTTCACCGAGTGAGCTCGAGCGGGCGAGGTGGATCGGCTCACGTCTCTGAGTTCGATCGGGCGCACACAACGGCTTTGCAGCCGGCCCTCCTGTGATCGCCCGTGACCGACCGAACGGACGCCGAGGCGATGGCACGTGACCTCCTCGTCTCGGCCGACGCCGACTGGGCGTTCGATCCGGAGACCGTTCAGATCGACGACGCCGACGTCTTAGCGGAGCTCTCACCGCCGGTTCGCCGGTGGTGGGTCGACGCCTTCGGGGCGTACCTCGAAGCGAACGGCGGGTTCTTCACGCCGCCACAGCGCGAGGCGATCCCCCACATCGACGCCGGGAGACACTGTCTCGTCGCCTCGCCGACCGGGAGCGGCAAGACCCTCGCGGCGTTCACGGCCGTCCTCGACGACCTCTTCGCCCGCGAGCGCCAGGGCGACCTCGAGAACGCAGTGTACTGTCTGTACGTCTCACCGCTGAAGTCGCTCGCGAACGACATCGCACGCAATCTCGAGGCACCGCTCGAAGGGATCGCAGCGCGGATCGCCGACCGGACCGGCGAGGAGCCGACCGTTCGTCAGGCGATCCGTCACGGCGATACGAGCAACGCCGACCGCGCCGCGATGCTCGAAACGGTGCCACACGTCCTCAATACGACTCCCGAGACGCTCGCAATCCTGTTGAACGCCCCGAAGTTCCGTGAGAAGCTCCGCACCGTGGAGTACGTGGTCGTCGACGAGATCCACGCGCTCGCGGCGAACAAACGCGGGACCCACCTCTCGGTGTCGCTCGAACGGCTCACCGACCTCGCAGACGCCACCCCGACGCGTATCGGATGTTCGGCCACCGTCGAGCCGCTCGAGACGATCGCCGACTTCCTCGTCGGCCGCGAGCGCGTCGTGGGCACGGTGGGTGACGTCGACGGGCTCGCCGTTCGTCCCCGCGAGATCGTGGACACCCGGTTCGTTCGAGAGTTCGACCTCCAGCTTCGGACGCCGGCAGCGGACCTCATAACGACACCCCGTTCGGTCGTCACCGACCGGTTCTACGACGCGCTTCACGAGCTCGTCTCGACGCACACGAACACGCTCGTGTTCACGAACTCTCGGTCGGGCGCAGAGCGCGTGCTACAGGGACTCAGAGAGCGGTTCGGCTACGACGAATCGAACTCGGGCTGTCACCACGGCAGCCTCGGCGAGCGCCAGCGGGTTCGCATCGAGGAAGGGCTCAAATCCGGCGACCTCGACGTCGTCACCACCTCGACGAGCCTGGAGCTCGGCATCGACATGCCCCACCTCGACCTCGTCGTCCAGGTCGGGTCGCCGAAGTCGGTCGCGGCGCTGTTACAGCGGGTCGGTCGCGCCGGCCACAGTCCGGGAGAGACCGTCGAGGGGCGCGTGTTCGCGCTCGACCGCGACGAACTCCTCGAGTGTGCGGCGACCCTGGCACGCGCGGAGGCGGGGTTCGTCGACCGCGTGTTCGTCCCCGAGAACGCCGCCGACGTCGCCGCCCAACACGTGTACGGGATGGCGATCGCACGGATGCGTCCCGACCGCGAGGTCCGCGAGGTGCTCCGACGCGCGTGGCCGTACCGCGAGTTCGGCACCGACGCGTACGAGTCGTTGCTGCGCTACCTCACCGCCGACTACGACGGACTCACCGACAAGAACGTCTACCCGAAGGTGTGGCGCGACGAGAACGACCCGCCTCGTGGCGAGCATCACCACGAGTCGTTCCCGGTTGGGGAGACGCTGGTCGGCAAACGCGGCCGGCTCGCGCGGGTCATCTACATGACGAACATCGGTACGATCCCCGACTCGTTCAGCTGTGACGTCTACACCCGCGACGACGAGTGGGTCGGCACGCTCGACGAGACGTACCTCGATACGATCGAGTCAGGTGACGTCTTCACCCTGGGTGGCGAGCGGTTCGCGTTCCGGTATCGACGCGGCTCGAAGGTGTACGTCGACCGCACCACGGAGCGCGCGACCGTCCCGAGCTGGTACGCAGAGCGGCTGCCCCTCTCTGTGGACCTCGCTCGCGAGGTGCTCGGCGTCCGTGAGCGTCTCCTCGACCGCTTGGCGGACGGTGGACCACCGGCCGCTCGCGAGTGGCTCCGATCGCTCCCGCTCGACGAGAACGCGGTGCGGGCGATCGCACGAATTTACGACGAACAAGTCACCTACGTCGGAGTCGATGGCGTCTCGACGACGAACCGAATCGTCGTCGAAGAGGTGCTCGACCGTAGCGCGTACAAGCGTCGATTCTACGTCCACACGCTGTACGGTCGACGAGTCAACGACGGTCTCTCCAGACTCGTCGCGGCCGCCTGCGCCGATCGCACCGACGCGAACGTGGCGGTCGCGGTCGCAGACGTCGGCTTCAGCCTCTCGCTGCCGTTGAACCGAAAGGTCGACGTCCCAGGCGTTCTGGCCGACCTCGACCCGTCGACGGTTCGAAGCGATCTCCGGGCGGCTATTCAGGGGACCGACCTCCTGAAACGCGGCTTTCGCGTGAACGCCGAGCGGGCGCTCATGATACTGAAGCGGTACAAGGGGTACGAGAAGTCCGCCGCCCAACAACAGGTGTCAGCAGAGATGCTGCTCTCGTTTGCGGCCGAGCTCGAAGACTTCGCTCCGATAGAGGAGACGTACCGACAGCTGCTCGAAGACGACCTCGCGGTCGACGAGATACGCGCCGTGCTCGAGGGCGTCGCCGACGGCTCGACCGACGTGGCCCATCACGTAGTCGACTCGCCCAGTCCGCTCTCGTTCGGACTCGCGACGCTCGCCGACTCGGACGTCGTACTCGCCGACGACGAGTCGGCCGTCTTACAGGAGTTTCACGATCGCGTCGTGGCGGCTATCGAGGCGGACCGAGAGACGAGCGACCACGACGACTGACGACGGTGACGACGTCAGGCCGTCGAACCCGACCCTACTCGGAGGTGGCGATGGACGACCGCGACAACGGCTCGCCGTCGACCGGCTCGTCCGGGTTCGCCGCGATCGCCGCCGGCGAGAGCCCGAGATCGGCGTCGGCGTCGACCTCGTCGCGGACGTGGACCGTGCCGCGGTGGACAACGATCGCGTCGGCCAGGTGGAGCCGGACGGCCGTCAACAGCACTTCGGCCTCGAGCGGCTGTCCGCGGCGTTTTATGCCTTCGACGTCGGCACCGTCGGGAACGTCGAACGCGCGCTGGGCGATGACGGGCCCTTGGTCGAGGTCCGTCGTCACGTAGTGCGCGGTGACGCCGGCGATGCGGACCCCAGCGTCTTTCGCCTGGCGGTACGCCTCTGCGCCCGGAAACGCCGGCAGCAGCGACGGGTGGACGTTGATGATCCGACCCTCGTATCGGAAGACGACCTCCGGTGAGAGGATGCGCATGTACCGGGCCAACGCGATCAGATCCACGTCGTACTCCGCCAGGAGGTCGAGCAGTCGCGACTCGTCCGTGCTTCCGCTCCCGTCGCCCACGTCGTAGAACGGCTTGTCGTACCGTGCCGCGAGCGACCGGAGATCGCCGCGATTGCCGATGACGACCGGGATCTCTGCGTCGCCGTCGGCGGCGAGGTCCCCGTTCGCCTCGGCTTCGAGCAGTGCCTCGGGCGCGTGCGTCTCCTTCGTGACGAGCAGTGCGACCCGGCTCGCATCACGGTCGCTCGGGAACCGGACCTGGATGTCGACGTCGAGTTCCCGCGCGAGCTCGGCGAGCGCCCGACGGAGTTCACCACGGGACGTCGTCATCTCGGCCGTGTCGACCTGCGTCGTCATGCGGAAGACGCCGTCGCGGACCGCCTGGTCGAGCCCCTCGATGTTGATTCCGCGTTCGAACAGCAGCGAGGTGACTCGCGCGATGAGTCCGGTCTCGTCTCCCCCGATGACCGTAATCTCGGTCAGCTCGCGGGTCACGCACCGATCACCTCCGCAGGTTCGAACGTCTGCATACAGCCATATGCAAGCTCCGAAGGGGTTTGCCCCTTTCGTTCCGGTTCGTCTATGTGTCGCCACGACACTCGACACAGACCCACACGCACGGCTACCCGAGTAGTATCCACGAACGTGATCAAACACGCAGTTCCAAAACGGTTTTTACGCACGACCCCGCACGCTCGAACGATGACCGAATTCACCGCGACCGTGACCGTCCGGCTGAAGCGGGGGGTGCTCGACCCGGAGGCCGAGACGACGAAGCAGGCGCTCGAGCGGCTCGGGTTCGAGCTCGACGCGCTGCGCGTCGCCGACCGGTTCGAACTCGACCTTGAGGCGACAGACGCCGGGGCCGCCGAGTCGCGGGCCGACGAGATGGCCGAGCGACTGCTCGCGAACCCGACGATCCACGACTACGAGGTCGCGGTCGCGGAGCGATGACGGTCGCCGTCGTGCAGTTCGGGGGATCGAACTGTGACCGCGACGCCGTCCGCGCGCTCGAGCACCTCGGCATCGACGCCGAGCGCCGATGGCACGGGGACGGACTCCCGGCGGACCGAAGCGACCTCGACGGGATCGTGCTCCCTGGCGGCTTCTCGTACGGCGACTACCTCAGGGCGGGCGCGATGGCGGCTCGCGCGCCGGTCCTCGAGTCCGTTCGGTCGGCGGCCGCCGACGGTGTCCCCGTCCTCGGCGTCTGTAACGGCGCACAGGTGGGCTGTGAGTCCGGACTCACCCCCGGCGCGTTCACCACCAACGCCTCCGCGCGGTTTCAGTGCGAGCCGGTCCACCTCCGCGTCGAACGCGCGGACACCCCGTGGACCGCCGCCTACGAGCCGGGTGACGTGCTATCGATCCCGATCGCACACGGCGAGGGTCGCTTCGAGATGGACGACGACGCGTACGACGACCTCGTCGCCGACGATCGGGTGCTCTTCCGCTACTGCGACGCCGACGGGGCCGTCACCGACGCGGCGAACCCGAACGGGTCGACCGGTAACGTGGCCGGCGTGCTCGGCGAGCGCGAGACGGTGGCCGTCCTGATGCCGCACCCGGAGCGAGCGACGCTTCCCGACGTCGCGAGGAGTACCGACGGCGCCGGGATCCTCGAGGCGTTCGCGTAGACGGGACACCCGGGCGGAACAAGTTCACTCGCGTTCGGCCGCCTCCTCGCTGGAGCGCCCGCGGGTCGTTTCCGCCGATCCGCGCCGCTCATACCCCTCGTCGGTCCCGCCAAGTTCGCGCTCGAGTGCCGATTCGAGCGCTGCCTCGGTGAGATCACCTCGTGTGTACGCCGACCGGATCGCTTCGATCCTGTCCGTTTTGGTGTCGGGTGAGTCACCCGATGCGCGATCCGGTCGGTCCGTGTGCCACCGCCGCCGACCGACGTACCCGAACGCGACCGCCGCACCGACGAGTGCGAGCGCCGCGGGCCAAACCGTCGGTGTCGTGCTCACCGGCCCACCACCCATGCCGCCGTGCCCGCCCATGCCGCCGTGCCCGCCCATCGCCGGCTCCATGGTGCTGGTCGCCGGCACGCCGACGAGGATCAACGACCCGAGTCCGACGAGGAGTGCGACGATACCCGCTGCCGCGACGACCACGTCCCGTCGTTCGAGTGCCTCCATACCTGAACGGTGGGCTCGTCATGGCATATATACTGATCGACGACGCTACGCCTACTACAGGGTGAGGCCGACGAACCGTTTCCACTGTGTGGCCCACGACCGGCCGGTGTGGGAAGCCGCTGACGACTCGCTGACCGTCGCATGCTGAGGTTTCAACCGCTTCGAGACGCGCGTGCGGTGCGGACACAGGGATCGTCGAGAATCGCCGAAACGTGGGGTGTCTGTGCGCGTCGCAGTATCAACCGCTGGTCGATTTTCGTGAAAGCTATATGTACATTTAAACATGATCTATACTATCATGCACAATTCTTCTCTCGACACCGTTCGACAGCTGATCAACGGCGCCATAGAGAAGGAGAACGATGCTGCGATCAACTACAGGCTGCGCACCGCCAGCCAGCTCGTGGACGCGATCGAACATCACGAAGAGAGGCTGTCAGAAACGCTCGAAAATGCCAGCTTCGACGACGAGATAGAAGCCGATCTGCACAACATGGGGTACATTGAGTGATACGGTCACCACCACACTTATTCAACCACTCGTGTTCTCCGTAGCGTAGCATGAGTATACCCCCGTTCGACGTGATTTTATTCGGGGTTCCCGCTCTCATATCTGCCGGTGTTGCGTCGTCTGCGTGGCGACATCGGGCAGACCCCGGGGGCATGTCGCTCGTTCTCCACGGGCTCGGGTCAGCAGTCTGGATACTCAGTTATGGAGCGGGTACCCGACTTGACGACCAGCTGATCGTGTCGGGTATGCTGGGTGTTTCGTGGCTCAGCGCGGTCGTCGTGGCCTTCTCCGGTATGTACGTCGCCGCAGAGTACACGGAACGAACGTGGCTCAAACGGCCAGTGGGGCTGGGTATCGCCGGTGGATACGTCTGTCTGGAGGCACTGCTCATCGCGTTCAATCCCGCCGACCTGTTTTATACCCGTACGCCGACGGTCGTTCAAGGCGGGCCGCCGGTGTACGAGTTTGGCGTCTGGTGGACGGTTCATCTCATCGTGACGTTCGCCGCGGCCGCTGCTATGCTAGGGATGTTCCTCGAGGCCTATTCGGCCCAACGCGGCGGATATCGCCGACAGGCCCGTGCGATAGTCGCTGGCATCGTCGTTAGTTACGTGACGCTCATCGTCGAAGTGGCCGGACTCGAACCGTATCCCGACCTGTTGTACAATGCGACGATGGCTGGGAGTACGGTCCTTTCTGTGACGTTCCTCTGGGCGCTGTTTTACGCTGACTTCCTGAAGGTGACTCCCATTGCACACCGGACGCTATTGGCGGATATCGAGGACGCAGCGATCGTTCTCGACCATCGAGACCGTCTCGTATACGCCAACCAAGCTGTCAAAGACGTGTTCGGCGTCGATCCGAAGGATACGGGTACGTCGGCAGACGACCTCTTCGACTCGATCGCGGGTGAACGTCCCGATCGGGTCAGGGATATGGCCGGCAGCGAAGTAACGGTCGCGACCACACCTGACGGCGAGAGACGATGTTTTTCGGTGTCGGTGTCGGCGGTCGGTGACGACGAGAGGGGCCGCGCGTTCGTGTTCCACGAGATCACGGCGCAAAAACAGCACGAACGACTGGTCGAACGACAACGGGATAACCTCGAGACACTCAATCAGGTGTTGAGACACGACATCCGCAACGATCTGCAGTTGATCACGGCGTACACCGACTTTCTCGACGACGAGTGTGAAACAGCAGACAGCCAACGGTACGTCGACACGATCAGTGAGAGCGCCGACCACGCCGTCGAACTCACACAGACGGCGCGGGAGCTGTCTGCGGTTATGCTCTCGACGGGTGTCGAGGAGCAGCGAGTTGCGCTTCGAACGATGCTGATAAACGAAGTCACCGACGTGCGAGCCTCATATCCCGACGCGACGTTCGAGTTCGGGACAGAGATACCGTCGATCACCCTCACAGCAACCGAGATGATCTCCTCGGTGTTTCGGAACCTGTTGAAGAACGCCGTTCAACACAACGACAAGGACGCGGCCGAAGTGACCGTCTCGGCGACCGATCGGGAGGGTGCAGTAACCGTCACCGTCGCCGACAACGGTCCTGGCGTCCCCGACGACCAGAAAGAAACGATCTTCGGGAAAGGAGAGCGGGGACTGGACAGTTCTGGCTCAGGGATCGGACTCCACCTCGTCAACACGCTCGTCGACGTACACGACGGCGACGTGTGGGTCGAGGACAACGACCCCGTGGGAGCGAGGTTCGTCGTCGAACTGCCGACCACGTAGGTGGTTCGGCGTGACCGCTCCGTACTCGTGTACCCGCGAATCGGCAAGAGCCGACGCTTTTTCTCCGATCACAGCGAACGACCTCGTGTGAACGCACGCCACCTCGATCACCTCACGCTTCGGATCCCGGACGACGGCGAAGATGCGGCACGGGCGTTCTACGGTGAGACGCTCGGCTTCCCGATCGAAGACGCGTCGTACCGCGCCGGCGAGACCCCGTTCTTCGACGTCCGGCTCTCGCCGACCGCGGTCGTCCACCTGCGGCCGACCGCGGCGTTCGATCCGCCGAGCGACGCGAGCTACGACCACCTCTGTGTCGTCGTCGAGGAGTCGCTCGAGGCGATCGAACGCGAACTCGAGCGTGCCGATGCCGACGTCGAGCGCACGCTAGATGCGCCAGTGGGGGCGACCGGTCGCGCAGGAGCCGTCTACGTTCGTGACCCGTTCGGGTACCGAGTCGAGCTGAAGACCCTCGCGTGAACAGGGTCACACCTAGTGCGGCGTTCCAACGACGTGGCGTCGGTGGGGTCGCTTAAGACCCCCGGGCGACAGGTAGAGGTATGAGCGAGCAGCAGCCACCGTCGTCCGATCCGGACGCGGGGCATCGCCGGGGTGGAGACGCAGACCGATTCGCCGGAACCAAAGACTCGGACCTCCGGAGCCGGGACGTGACCGAGGGCGCAGACCGGGCGCCACACCGCTCGATGTTCCGGGCGATGGGGTTCGACGACGACGACCTCTCGTCGCCGCTCGTCGGCGTGCCGAACCCCGCGGCGGACATCACCCCGTGTAACGTCCACCTCGACGACGTCGCGAACGCCGCGATCGACGGGATCGACGCCGCAGGCGGGATGCCGATCGAGTTCGGGACGGTCACCATCTCGGACGCCATCTCGATGGGGACGGAGGGCATGAAGGCCTCGCTCGTCTCTCGTGAGGTCATCGCCGACTCCGTCGAACTCGTCTCGTTCGGCGAGCGGATGGACGCGCTGGTCACGGTCGCGGGCTGTGACAAGAACCTGCCCGGGATGATGATGGCGGCCATTCGCACGGACCTCCCCTCGGTCTTCCTCTACGGTGGCTCCATCATGCCCGGCCACCACGAGGGACGAGACGTCACCATCGTGCAGGTGTTCGAGGGCGTCGGCGCCTACGCCGAAGGCGACATGAGCGGCGACGAACTCGACGAGCTCGAACGCCACGCGTGCCCCGGTGCCGGCTCGTGCGGCGGGATGTTCACGGCCAACACGATGGCGTCGATCTCCGAGGCGCTCGGGCTCGCCCCGCTCGGCTCGGCGTCGGCACCCGCGGAGGACCCAGAGCGGTACGATGTCGCCGAACGCGCCGGCGAGTTGGTCCTCGACTGCATCGAGCACGACCGGCGCCCGTCTGACATCCTCTCGCGGAAGTCCTTCGAGAACGCCATCGCCGCACAGACCGCGATGGGGGGTTCGACGAACGCGGTGTTACACCTGCTCGCGCTGGCGGCCGAGGCGGACGTCGACCTCGCGATCGAAGACTTCGATGCGATCTCGAAGCGAACGCCGAAGATCGCCAACCTCCAGCCCGGCGGCTCTCGGGTGATGAACGATCTCCACGAGATCGGTGGCGTCCCGGTCGTGATCCGTCGGCTGCTCGACGCCGGGTTGTTCCACGGCGACGCGATGACCGTGACCGGCCGGACCGTGGCCGAAGAGCTCGCGGAGCTCGAAGCGCAGGGCGTGCTTCCAGACGACGACGCGATCGAGGCCGACTTCCTCTACACGGTCGACGAGCCGAAAGAAGACGAGGGCGCGATCAAGGTCCTCGAGGGGAACCTCGCGCCCGACGGCGCGGTGTTGAAGGTGACCGGCGACGACGCGTTCTATCACGAGGGACCGGCTCGGGTCTTCGAGAACGAGGAAGACGCGATGGCGTACGTGCAGTCCGGGCGGATCGAGTCTGGAGACGTCATCGTCATTCGAAACGAGGGTCCCGTCGGCGGCCCTGGCATGCGCGAGATGCTCGGCGTGACCGCGGCCGTCGTCGGCGCGGGCCACGAAGAAGACGTCGCGTTGCTCACCGACGGGCGGTTTTCGGGAGGGACCCGCGGACCGATGATCGGCCACATCGCGCCAGAGGCGGCCGTCGGCGGCCCGATCGGACTCATCGAAGACGGTGACGAGATCACGGTCGACATCCCCAACCGCGAACTCTTCGTCGACCTCGCAGACGAGGAACTGGAGAAGCGCGCCGAGGGATGGGAGCCGCCCGCGCCGCAGTACGAAGGCGGCGTCTTCGCCAAGTACGCCCGTGACTTCTCGTCGGCCGCGATCGGGGCGGTGACGAATCCGCGGCTCACCCCGGACGAGTAGCGCGTTGTCTCAGGCGGCCGATGGAGACTCGACCTCGGTCGCGTCGGTGCTCTCGCTCTCCCCGACGTGGACGGACTCGGCACACCAAACGTTGCTCCGACGGCCAGCCCGAGAGAGTTCGAGCCGAACGACGGCACCGGCGGGAACCGCACCGAGCCGTTCGCGGGTGGTGCCGTCGGCGTAGTCGACGATGTGGAACGTCTCGTTGCGGGGATGTGCACGTACCGCGGCGTGATCGTGATCGTTCTGTTCGGAAACGACGGTGTAGGTGTTCGTCTTCGACATCTTGATTCGATTTTGTGGAAGAACGTATTTGAACCCTCCGTATCAACACTCGATACCGTCAAAGGCGATACGATCTGTATAAGGACCACGCTCGAAGCGCCGATACGCACGCGTAGCTGCCAGGAACGCTTCGATCGGTCACGTCGACGGGTGACCGTCTGTGGCGTCGCCACCCGACGACTCCTCGGCGTCTGTGCCCGTCGCGACCGGCCCGCCGGCTCGCCGCCACTCGGTGAGACTCCCCTCGTAGAATCCGACGTCTGGGTACTCCAGCGTCTCGAGGAGCACGTACGTGTGGCTTATTCGACGCGCGGTGTTACAGTAGAGGATCACGCGCCGGTTCGGGTCGATTCCTCGCTCGGCGAGGATCGAACGCAGCTCGGCTGTCGGGCGGACGGTTCGGGCGTCGGTGTCGACGAGCGCGCGCCAATCCAGCTGTACGGCCCCCGGGAGGTGGCCGGTTGCGTACTCGTCGGGCGTACGCGTGTCGACGAGGGTCGTCTCGGGATCGTCGATCGCGGCCGATACGACCTCGCGGTCGACGAGCGGACCGTCCGCACGAAACGACGCGGGGTACGTCACGCTCGGCGTGCGCCTCTCGGCGTCGGCGTCTGCGGTCGATCGCGTTGTCGGCTGGGTGCGACTCCAGACTGAGTAGTCGCCGTCGAGGAGGTGGAGCCGCGACGGGTCGTGGCCGTACAACTCGGCGGTGACGAGGAACCGAGCGGCGAAGACGCCGTGGGTGTCGTCGTACGCGACGACGTGGTCGTCGGGGGCGATACCGGCTTCGCCGGCGAGCCGGGCGAACGTGTCCGCGCCGGGGAGCATCCCGGCCTCGCCGGCGGCCGGTTCGTCTGCCCGGAACGAGTCGAACGGGACGGAGACCGCCCCTGGAACGTGGCCGATGCCGTCGTACTCCCAGGCGTCACGCACGTCGACCACGACGACGTCGGACTCCTCGAGTCGGTTCGCGACCCAGTTGACGGTTACGAGTCGGTCGTTCATACCGGTACGACCACCGCACCGGTGCTGTCCACTCGGGTTCCGTCAACGACCGCCCCTGCTCGTCGACTCGCGCAGATGTTGCCGGGACGGGAGAGGAGCGGCCGACCGTGCCGTGAGAATCGTGCTTATACGGTCACCGCGTGTGGTTTGGACTGCATGAGTGACTCCGACTCCGAGTACGCGAACGACGTGCTCGTCGACGCCGACTGGGTCGCCGACCGACTCGACGCGTTCGAGCGCGACGATCCCGATCACCGACTCGTGGAAGTCGACGTCGACACCGAGGCGTACGACGACGAACACGCGCCGGGTGCGATCGGCTTCAACTGGGAGACAGACCTCCAGGACCAACAGACGCGAGACGTGCTCTCGAAGGCCGACTTCGAGGCGTTGCTCGGCGCACACGGCATCACCGAGGACTCGACGGTCGTGTTGTACGGAGACAATGCCAACTGGTTCGCGGCGTACACCTACTGGCAGTTCAAATACTACGGGCACGACGACGTCCGGCTGCTCGACGGCGGCCGCGAGTACTGGCTGGACAACGACTACCCGACCACCGAGGCGGTACCGGAGCCGTCTCCAGTCACGTACGAGGCGTCGGGTCCGCGCGAGTCGATCCGCGCGTATCGCGACGACGTAGAGAACGCGATCGACCGTGGACTCCCGCTCGTTGACGTCCGCTCGCCGGAGGAGTTCCGCGGCGAGGTGCTCGCTCCGCCGGGACTCAACGAGACCGCACAGCGCGGCGGGCACATCCCGGGCGCACAGAACGTCTCGTGGGCGGCCGTCACGAACGACGATGGGACGTTCAAAGCTGCCGACGAACTCAGCGAGCTCTACGCGGGGTACGGCATCGACGGCGAGGAGACGACCGTCGCGTACTGCCGGATCGGCGAGCGGTCGTCGGTCGCGTGGTTCGCGCTCCACGAGCTGTTGGGCTACGACGACACGGTCAACTACGACGGCTCCTGGACCGAGTGGGGGAATTTGGTCGGTGCGCCGGTGGAGACAGGCGAGGCCGAGTGAGGGACGAACGAGGGCTCGAGAATCGACCGGGGAACAGCGTGACCCGTGAGACAGGCGAGGCCGAGTGAGGGACGAACGAGGGCTCGAGAATCGACCGGGGGCCTAGACGACCCCGACCATCAAGTACGACAGCACACCAAAGAGAACCTACCGATGGACGCAACCGCGTGCGTGCAGACGATCCGCGAGACGAACGAGACCGAACTCTCCAGGCTTGGCTCCTCGAAGTCGCTGTTCGCCGACACCGGCGGGGAGATGGAGTCCGCGGCGGTCCTTGAGGCCGCGGCGACCGCCGAGTATCACGCCGCAGCGACGTACGACTCGTGGGCCGAGACGGAGACGGGGACCGTCGCCGAGGCGTTCGCCACCACGGCGGCAGAGGAGCGCTCCCACTACGAACGCGTGACGGCCGAACTCGACGCCCACGAGCCGGGACCGGTGCCCCCGATACAGTCGTCCCTCCGGGACCACGAGGAGACTGTCGAACGACTCGGGGGGTTCATCGGTCGTACCCTCGCCGCCGAGGGGTCGAAGACGCAAATAACCGGCTTCTTCGTCGGGAACGCCGACCCCCAGACGGCGAGCCTGTTTCGCGAGATGGGCGACGACCTCGACGCGCAACTCGCCCGGGCGCGTTCGTGTCTCGACGAGGTGTGTGACGACGACGCGGCCTACGAGCGCGCCGTAGAGGCCGCGAGCGCGGCTATCGAGGTCGCCTACGAGACGTACACCGACCAGCTCGAGTCGCTCGGGGTCAATCCGAAGCCGGTCTGTTGACTCCGGCAGTCCGAACCGACCCACGAGCGGAATCAGCACGGCTTTCCACGAGGCTCGTGTACGAGGACGTATGGAGACCGAGAGCAGAGACGACCGAGGCGGCGTCGCGCTGTTCGTCGACGGACCGAACGTGTTGCGCGACGAGTTCGACGTGGATCTCGACGACGTCCGCGAAGCCGCTCGGGCTGAGGGGCCGCTCGTGACGGCGCGGCTGTATCTCGACGAGCACGCCACGCCGGGACTGATCCAGGCGGCCGAGGCGCGCGGGTTCGAGGTCGTAGTGACGAGTGGCGACGTCGACGTGAAACTCGCGGTCGACGCCGCCCGGTTCGCCGCCGAGTCCCGCATGACGACGCTGGCGATCGCCTCACGGGATACCGACTTCAAGCCCGTCGTCGAGACGGCGAACGGCTACGGGATCCGGACCCTCGCGATCGCGCCGGGCGAGCTGGGCCGGTCCGACGCCCTTCGCAACGCCGCCACCGACTCGGTGACGCTCGGTGAGTGTACGTCGGGGGACGACGAGGGAAACGGAGACGGTCGGGACGCCACGGCCGGGGCGGAGACCACGACCGAGGAGGAGCCGGCGACGCCGAGCCGTGGTGGCGGTGAGGGGTCGGCGGCCGGCGGGTGAGTCGCTGATCCACGCGCGAGACGGCTGGCGAGCCGCCCTACCCGTCTTCTCGACGCGTCCCACGGCGTTGCCATCCGTCTCGAAGCCGGCCGACGGCGAGCGCGAGCACTCCACTGGCGATCGAGACGACGACCGCGACGAGTGCCATCGCGGGGATGAGTCCGTGGCGCTCCACCGCGGCGTCGACAGCGAGCCGTAGGTGACCGACGGCCGGGATCGCCACGAGAGCCTTCGCGTGGATCCGGTCCTCGCGAACGACGGGTGCGATTCCCACGCTCTGGTCGTACCGGCCGTTTGCGTCGCCGTACGTCACGTACC
>ERZ1034517.101-NODE-101-length-22776-cov-25.314863_pt1 | contig 22776 bp, 20 predicted proteins | sample MGYA00520599_ERZ1034517 | MGnify/ENA primary metagenome ERZ1034517 (study PRJEB33760, sample SAMEA4777701) | hypersaline lake metagenome | biome: hypersaline environment; feature: brines | place: Spain | collected 2012-08 | depth 0 m ...
TTTATTTGCAGCGTATCATTCAGTTCGTAGCTAGTTTGGTTGAATTCGAGAGCTGGCTCATCGGTCGCTCCGACCGTCGGGGCGAACAACACGAGCAGGGTGCCAAGGACACAGATGATGATCACGATACGGACGATGTGATGTTGCAAGATGTGACGAATGGCGAACATGCCCGGGGAAGTCCAGTGGACACGTTTGAAACTTGAGTCCAAATTCTCACGAATCAGATGTGTTAATGGGCGAAATCCACAGATACCGACAGATGGAAATCTGCTACAATCCGCCTTTGTATCCCGCCCCTGATCGGCAAAACGGGTCCCTTTTTACACGAACCTGACTCTGGTCGGCTGATGAGCGAACATGTCACAGTCCCGGGCGACGGCGAGCAGATCCGGCTTGTCGAAAAGGAAACAGGTACCCTCTCGGTGCCAGAGACCCCCATCATCCCGATCATCTACGGAGATGGCATCGGCACTGATGTCGGGCCAGCAACACAGCAGGTGCTCGAACACGCAGCGGAGCTGACCGGCCATGGCATCGCATGGATGCGTGTGTTCGCCGGCGCTGCCGCGCGTGAGCGGTATGATGAGAACCTACCAGCCGAGACGGTCGAGGCGATCAGGACCCACCGTGTGGCGATCAAGGGCCCCCTGACGACACCTGTGGGGTCTGGTTTCCGGAGTCTCAATGTCTCACTGCGCAAGAAGCTCGATTTGTACGCAAACGTCCGGCCGTCGTACTATCTTGACGGGGTCCCATCACCGGTCCGGCACCCCGAGCGGATGGACATGGTCACATTCCGCGAGAACACCGAAGATGTGTATGCAGGCATCGAGTGGGAGGCGGGGACCCCCGAGGTCGAGCAGGTACGTTCGTTCGTCGAAGAGACGATGGGCATCAGTGACATCATCCACGATGGCCCCGTCGGCATCGGGATCAAACCCATCACCGAGTTCGGATCCAAGCGGCTGATCCGAGAGGCGATCGAGTATGCCATCGAGCACGACCGTGAATCTGTGACGCTCGTGCACAAGGGGAACATCATGAAGTTCACCGAGGGTGCCTTCAGGGACTGGGGGTACGAGCTCGCAGCAGACGAATATGCGGACCGGCTCATCACCGAGGACACTCTCTGGGATGCGCATGATGGGGAGCGGCCAGCAGGCAAGATCGTCATCAAAGACCGCATCGCGGATAACATGCTCCAACAGGTGCTGACCCGGACGGATGAATACGACGTTGTCGCGACGATGAATCTGAACGGTGACTACTTCAGCGATGCAGCATGTGCACAGGTCGGTGGGTTGGGCATCGCACCCGGGCTGAACCGTGGCCATGGGCGTGCGCTCGCCGAGCCTGTGCACGGATCGGCTCCGAAGTACGCAGGACAGGACAAGGTGAACCCCACGGCGATGATCCTCTCTGGCCGCGAGATGCTCGAGTACATCGGCTGGTCGGATGCCGCCCAGCTCGTCCGTGACGCGGTGGAGGCGACGATCAGTGCCGGGACCGTGACGTACGACCTGCATCGCCAGATCGATGGGGGCGAGAAGCTGTCGACGAGTGCGTTCGCCGATGCAATCTGTGAACAGATGGAGAGTCTCGTCTGATCGCTAGGAGCAGCAGGTAGGCCCAGCCGGGGCTCACTGCTCCAGCATGTCAGTGTGGTGTGATATCGCATCACGGAATGCTTATTCCGTCGTCCTCGACAGCCAGAGTATGGCCGAGGAGATGCTCGAGCTCGCGATGGGCAAGAGCGCGATGAACGTGGTGGACCGATGCCTGAGCGTGCAGCCGGATGAGGAGGTGCTCATCGTGACCGACCCGCGGAAGGTCGGTGTTGCGAAGGCCATCTCCGTCGCGGTCGATGCCGTCGGCGCGGAGCCCATCATGGCCGTGATGCCACTGCTGGAATCGCATGGCAACGAGCCACCGCAGACGATCGCGGAGGCGATGATCGCTGCAGATGTGGCATTCACCTGTACGACCAAGGCGATCACGCACACACGGGCCCGGCTGGCAGCAGCGGAGAGTGGGACCAGGACGGGGATCCTGCGGGGTGTCACGGAGGACATGATGGTCGAGGGTGCGATGTCAGTTGACTTCGATGAGCTTCGCGAGCGGACCGAGGCGATGGCAGAGAGGATCACGGCGGCAGATCGTGCCCATGTCACGGACCCGAACGGAACTGACGTCCAGTTCGACCTCACGGGTTGTCTCTCCTTCTCGCTGGATGGGTTCTTCCATGACGAGTATGGGTTCGCCACACTACCACCGGGCGAGGCACCGACGCACCCGAAGGAGGACACCGCGGAGGGTACCATCGTCATCGACGTGTCCATGGACAACATCGGCAGGCTCTCACAACCAATCGAGATGACCGTCGAGGGGGGACATGTGACGGATGTTGCGGGTGGCGGTGAGGCAGAGGCGCTGCAGGCGATCTTCGATCGGGCTGACGCGAACGGGACGAATCTCGCAGAGTTCGCCATCGGCACGAATCCGAAGGCGAAGCTCATCGGCAACCTGGCAGAGGACAAGAAGCTCGCGGGGACCTGTCACTTCGCAGTCGGTGATAACGAATCACTCGGAGGGACACGGAAGTCAGATATCCATCTGGATGGGGTGATCCGACGGCCGACAATCCGATTGGATGACACTGTCGTCGTCGAAGGTGGACAACTAGTTGTCTGAGGGAGCCAATCGCCCACTTTGCGATTCGAATTCCTTAATCGCGCCATGGATTTCATGTTTTAACGAATCGATGTAGCTGTATGAATTGCTATATCTTACTTGCAGTTGGCAGTAGAGGTATTCAGTAGTGTATAGGTGACTGTTACTGGTATCAAGCTGTTATCGACAGGATAAGCTGGTATTCTGATCATACTCGCTGCAGGGTCTGCGGTATGGTGGTTGGAAGGTGAGACGTGATCGCGTGTGAGATTACATTAATATCGTTGTAATTTATTTTAATCTTGATAAGTCAGATTCAGCTCGAGCTCGTTCGTGGCTGCGAGCAAGAGGTCCGGGTATCGCTGCCTGAAATCAGCCCCTTTCAGGCGGTGTGCAGGACCAGCGATACTGATCGCCCCATGGACGTGCTCGCCCTCTTGTACCGCTGCTGCCAGTGCACGTAACCCGCGCGTGGTCTCCTCATCATTGAATGCGACGCCTCGGATGCGAACTGCCTCGAGTTCTTCGCGGAAGGCGGCGGGGTCTGTGATGGTGCGCTCTGTCTCCGGTGCCAGCCCATGTTCGTCGATGTACGCATCCACAGCCGAATCGCGGCGGGCGGCGAGCATGGCCTTGCCAGCTGCGCTGGCATGCAGATATCCCGTCTTCCCGAGCGTGGAGTTTGTGGCCACCGCACGCTCACCGGTCTGCACATACAGGTACACCCGCTGTCCGCTATGGTCGATCATGTACTGGGCCCGCTCGCCGGTTTCGGATGCGATCTCATCGACCTTCTGTCGGATGAGCCGAAACCCAGGATGGCTGTTCTGTACGGCGCCTCCCAGTGAGACGAACCGGGCCGTCAACGCGTATCCGCGTCCATCTTCCTCGACATACCCCAGAGCGGTCAGCGTCTGAATGTGCCGGTGAATCGTGCTCTTTGGGAGGTCCAGCCGCTTCGCGAGCTCCGCCAACGTCGAACCCCGCGCCTCACGGAGTGCATCGATGATGGTGAAGCTGCGACCGACCGTCTTCAGCGGGGGCGTTTGTGAGGTCATGACTGGGCTATCCCCCCGAGGAGCTTATATCCCACTAAATGGGACGGTTTGGCAGGTATGGGATACGGGCACATGGCGCATTGGCCACAAGGACCCGATTCTGTGGCAGCTGTAGACTGGGTGTTCCGTATGGTGAGATGCACATTCCTGCGTCACGGGCATGACTACCTCTCACACTTACTGTGATATGCTCTGTGTATCATCATTCGTGTAGAAATAGGGTAGAATCCTGCACAAACGTCGCTCATCGACACACAAATCTGCTGTCTCAACAGGTGAGATGGGAGTTCGTGAACGGCGATCTCATCGGGTGGTGCAGGAATATCTGGAGTCGGCTCAGTAGAATCCGGTCCCAGTCATCAATCGGCGTTGGGTGCGATAGACGGTCACATCGGTGACCCGTTGCTCCGTCACCGTCGCAGCCGCCGCCATCACCCCACGGGGGTGACCGATCGTCACCTCACCGGAAGTGTCGTTGGCGACCTCGTGGGGGATGGTCCCTGGCAGCTTCACCGCAGCCGCTGTGCAGGCCGCACCGGTCACCGCGTACACCGGGTGCAGCTTCTGCATGCTCATGTACCGCGCGGTGATACTCTGGTCAGCAGCAGCAACGGTTCCATCCGCCTGCGTCTCGTAAGTCGCTGGGGGCGCGACGAACACCAACTTGGGAAAGCCGGGGGTCTCCGCCGCCGCTGCGTGGGGGGCACTGGCCAGTCCCAACTCGGTGGCGATGTGCCCACGTACCTGCTCGAGCCGCGCGAGCAGTGCAGCATCCCCATCGATCTCGTCTGCCGTCTCAGTCGCCGTCAGCCCGACATCCGACGCACGCACGAATGCGATGGGGGTCGTCACATCGATGACGGACAGCTCCAGGGTGGCATCGAACCCATCGATGTCCCGCTCAATCGTCGGTCCACCGAGGGGAAACAGATCGTCGGTGACCGACCCTGCAGGATCGAGGAAGGTCGTATCGACCCGAGCACCCGAACCAGGCACGCCATGGACCGTGAAGTCACCCTCGACGCGGACGGTCCCATCACGCATCGGAACGCGCTGGTCGATGAGCGCATCCGTGTTCGTATTGTGCAGGCGCAGGTCCGCATAGCCGTCGGTGACCGGCGGTTCGATGAGCCCTTCTTCGATGGCGTATGCACCGATTGCACACGTGAGATTACCGCAGTTGCCACCGTAATCGATGACACGGTCGTTCACCGCCACCTGGCCGAAGGTGTACGACACATCGATACCGGAGGCGTCAGCAGCCTCGACGATCATGAGTTTCGATGTCGTCGAGGTCGCCCCCCCGAGCCCATCGATTTGCCGGGGGTCAGGACTCCCGAACAGCGAGAGCAATGCCGCATCGGTGCCCGTCTCCGGCACCGCCGCCGCTGGGATGAACACACCCTTGCTCGTGCCACCACGGACGATGGCACAGCGTATCGACTTTTGTGTCATGCGCTGGGCAGCTCGATCGCACCGGCGATCTCCTCCGCGGCGATCTTCCCGTACACCGCGCCGTTCATCAGGCCCGTGCCACCGGGGTAGTTGTCGAAAAAGAGGCCCCCGGTCGTGTTGCCGGCCACATAGATCCCCGGGAAGGGGCGTCCGACAGAGTCCAGGGCCCGTGCACGGGCATCCGTGCGGACCCCGCCGAAGCCGAAGGTGATCCCACCGGTCACAGCATACCCGATGTATGGTGGCTCGTCCAACGGGACCGCCCAGTTGCTCTTCTCGAGGTCGAGGCCCTCGGTCCTGTTGCCGTCGAGGACATCCGGATCGAAGGGGCCCGGATCACAGGCCGCGTTGAAGGCTTCGACCGTCTCCGCCCCCTTCGCTGGCTCCCAGCAGCCCAAAGCATCGAGCACCTCCTCGACGCTGTCGCCCTCGACGGGATCCGAGGGGCCGGTCGCACGCATCAGCTCACGCAGGGCAGCGTCGACGATGATGTATGCCTCATGGCCGGGTTCCTCGAAGATGATGCGCCCCAGCTTCGCGTACGTGTGAGCGCGTGCGTCCTCGCCCTCATCGAAGAACCGCTCGCCATGATTGTTGATCAGCACACCGTACTGATACCCATCGACCCGGTTGGCCCCGCCTTCGACCGGGGGGGAGCTTCGGTCGATGAGCGCCATGTGTGCTCCGCCCCACTGGCCGGTATCATCCACTCCGGCCTCCAGGAGCATCTCGATGCCCTCACCGGTGTTGTAGCGGCTTCCGCGGACGGTGATCTCCGCGTAGTCCGGGCCGTAGTATCGGGTGCGCTTCTCTGGGCTGGACTCATAGCCACCGGCGCCGACGATGACAGCCTCTCCTCTGAAATCGACGATCCCGTCATCGGTCCGGGCCCGCACGCCCGCTGCATTCCCAGCATCATCGATGATGAGCTCACGGGCCTCCGTGCGATAGTGGAACGTGGCGCCATCAGCCTCGGCCGCATCGACGAGCTGATCCACCAGTTCGTCGCCATCGAAGAACGTCCGGGCAACGGTGTAGCCGACATTGAGGGGCTGCATGTCCCAGGTCACACCCCGCTCTGTGAGCCATTCAGCTGTCGGGCCCGCATTCTCCACGAGTGTGCGTGCGAGCTCCGGGTCTGCCTTCCCATTCGTCTGCTTCATGATGTCATCATAGAACTGGTCGGGGGTGTAGTCGGGAACCGCGAACTCGTACCCGAACTGCTCGAGGTCCGCAGCAGCAGATGGGACCCGGAACGACTCACTCCAGGCCGTGTGGCCACCCCGGTGCTCCTCAGGGGCCTTCTCAAGCACATGCACTGTGAGGCCCAACTCTGCAGCACGGTTCGCTGCTGACAGGCCTGCGATTCCACACCCGACGACTATCACATCGGCATCGACGTCTGTTGCCATCGTACACCGGCACCTCCGGGTAGGTGGGTATAGCTGTTTCGTCGGCTATCAAAGCAGCTAAGCGAGATGACCGATTCGCTGCGGACGATGAGAAGTGTACAAGAGATGCGGGGAGCGGGGCGTGTCGTCGACACCTGTGCGGCTGTCGCACCAGGGGAGGATGTGCTGGTCGTATCGGACTGGGAGGTCGCAAGCGTCGCCGAACGGGTGGCCGCAGCGGCGACTGAACGGGGTGCCACGGTGAGCATGACCCTAATGGAGCCGAGAGAGTACGACGGGAACGAACCCGAGCCAGCGGTGGCAGCTGCGATGCTGGAGGCGGACGTCATCATCACCCCAGTGTATCGGTCGATCACGCACTCCCGTGCGACGAAAGCGGCACTTGAGGCCGGTGCGCGGGTGATCAGCATGGTCAAATTCACCGAGACACAGCTGGTGGAAGGCGGGTTGTATGCAGATTACGAGAGCATGCGGCCGTACTGCGTGGAGATGGCAGAGCGGTTCACTGCCGCAGATGAGGCGCACATCACGTCTCCACAGGGGACGGACGTGACCGTCGACCTCCGGGGTCGAACAGGCAATGCGCATCCCGGCATCGCAGACGCACCGGGCGAGTTCACCGCGCTCGTACACATCGAGTCGAACATCTCTCCGGTCGAAGGGGGGACGAACGGGACCGTCGTCTTCGATGGGGCGATCCCCAACCTGGACATCGGCGTGCTGGAGACACCGGTGGAGATGGAGATCGAAGACGGTGCGGTCGTCTCTGTTGAGGGTGGTCGTGAGGCCGAGACGATCGCACGGGTGTGGGCAGAGCATGACGACCCAGCGGTCTACAACATCGCACAGCTGGCGGTGGGCATGAACCCGGAGTGCCCGGAATTCAACGGTTGGTTCTCGAATGACCACGGTCGGTACGGCAACGTGCACTTCGGCATCGGCACCAGCAGCAACCTCGGTGGTGAGACCCGTGCACCGGTGCACTTCGATGCGATGATGGCCGAGCCGACCATGCGTTTCGATGGGGAGGTCGTTGTGGATGCCGGGGAGTTCCCGTTCATCTGACCCTGAGACGTCGATTCGGTGACACGTGACCTTGGGCATCGGAACCTATATAATGATAAACGGTTACCGACAAATCGGACATGGCAGATAAACCAATCCGCGAGGATGTCCACCGACGCGATTTCATGAAGATCGCTGGTGGTGCGTCCGCAGTGGCGATGACTGGCTTGGCAGGATGTACTGGCGGATCGGACACTGATGCTGGAGGTGACACCGACGGCGGGTCGGATGCACCAAGCTATCCAGATGGGGACATCCGCTACATCGTGCCGTTCAGCGAGGGAGGTGGCACCGATACGTACGCGCGGCAGGTCATCCCGCAGATGGCTGATGCACTCGGGACGAACGTCGCGATCGAGAACATCCCCGGTGCAGCCTCGCTGCGTGGGACGGGAGAGCTGTTCTTCTCGGAGCCAGACGGGTACACCTTCGGTGGATTCAACCCACCGTCCACGCCGGTGTCTGCGATGGTCAATCCACCGAACTTCGAGATGACCGAGCTGGCAGGTGTCGGGACGTACGCACGGACTCCGTTCGTCATCGTCGCCAACGCAGACTACGAGGTCGAGAGCTTCAGCGGTCTTGTCGACCGCTACGCTGACGGTGAGCTGGAGATCTTCGCCGGGAAGGAGCGTGGTGGTGTCGACCACGTCATGGCACTGCTCATGCAGGGCCTGTATGACTTCCAGTGGGACCGGTACGTGGGCTATGACGGCTCCGGGCCAGCCGTCCAGGCTACGATCGCCGATGAGGTACCTGCGACGATCTCGACGGACACCGCGGCGCTGAGTGCAGTGGAGTCCGGCCGGGCAGACGCGATCGTGTGCATGTCATCGAACGGGACCTCCGTGTTCCCCGACCTCGCGAGCGTGACCGATGAGGGCTTCGACAACATCGACTTCATCGGTGAGCTGCGACGGGGGATGTTCGCGCCCAGTGGCACCCCATCTGACGTGATCCAGACGCTGACCGGGGCACTCGAGACCGCCCTTGCAAGTGATCCTGTGCAGGAGTGGTCTGAGTCGACCGGAAACGTCATTGAGTACGGCGGACCAGCAGTCGCGGAGGACGCCGTCGCCAACGCCTTCGAGCTCATCCCACAGAACGTGGACCTCGAGGCGGTCCGGCAGGAAGTCTGAGCAGCGGACGGATCCGTCAACCAACCGGTATTTTTCCGACCAATGTGCGTAAGCTTATCATGAAAACCTGTGAGTGGATACCATAGAACAGACCATGTCAGAATCTAACCTCAGAACAAAGCTCCGACGATGGGTGGACCTCGAACGGAGCCTCCTGCTCATGTTCCTGGTGACGTCTGGATTCATGTTGTTGGAGACCACGCAATTTAGAATCGGGAGTGCTGCGAGATTCCCACGACTCGTCGGGGCGGTGGTGTTCGTCGGCACGGTCCTGCTGCTGGTAGAACGGTTCCTCCCAGAGAGCATCCGGCGATTCGTCGCAGAGGACGTCGCGATATTCAGCGGGTCGGACGCGGCCGTTGCAGACGTCAAGGGCAGAACCGAGTCCGATACGACCGAGACCGTAGCGGTGACAGACTCCAGCGGTCGGCCATTGGATGATACCATGTTCACCGGGGTCTCCGTGGCGGGCTACGCACTGCTGGGTTACATGATCAGCATCTTTCTTGCCACGCCAATCTTCGTGCTCATTTACACACGGTGGTACCGAATGCGCCTGACGCACTCACTGTTGTTGACCGTTCTCGGCGCTGCGATCGCGTACGGGTTCTATCTGCTGTTGAACGTCCCACTGCTGCGTGGTGAGGTCTTCTTCACCTCGGGGGTGTTCGGATGAGCACCGTTGCGGCGATGTTGGAGGCCCTCGAACTCGTGTTCACGTGGCCGACGCCTCTGTGGGTCATCGTGGGGCTGCTGTTGGGGACGCTCGCGGGCGCTCTGCCCGGGATCGGATCGGCGCTGGGGATGGCGATCGTATTACCACTGACGCTCCCGCTGGCGCCCGTCAATGCGATTGTGCTGTTGGTGAGCATGTACAGTGGGGCGATGTATGGGGGGTCAATCTCCGCGATCCTCGTGAATGTGCCCGGCACAGGAGGGGCCGCAGCGACGACATTTGATGGGTACCCGATGTCGAAGCTGGGTCGCGCAGTCGAGGCGCTGGTGATGTCCGCAACAGCGTCATCGACAGGTGGGTTCCTCTCGGTCTTCGCGCTGATCCTGCTGTCACCTGTGTTGATCGAGGTGGTGCTGCTGTTCGGGTCGCCAGAGTACTTCCTCATGGCCGTGCTGGGGCTATCGATGATCACCGTCGTGGCGAAGGGGTCAGTCGTGAAGGGCCTCGTCGCAGGTGCGGCGGGGCTTCTGATCACGACGATCGGTATCGCACCGAACTCACCCGAACTCAGGTACACATTCGACAGCCTTGCACTGTACGATGGTATCGACTTCATCGCGGCACTGATCGGGATGTTCGCGATATCGGAGATGCTCAAGCTGGCGAGCAAGGAGGGAGGCATCGCCGAAGGAGGCATCGAGATGTTGGGGTCTGCGACAGCAGGCATCCGCAAGACATTCACATACCCGTTGACGATCGTGAAGTCTGCATACATCGGCATGTTCATCGGGGCGGTCCCCGGTGCAGGTGCCACCGTGTCGAACTTCATCGCCTACGGAGAGGCGATGCGGAGCGCGGATGATGCAGAGGAGTTCGGTCGTGGTGACCCACGGGGGGTCATCTCCTCCGAGGCGTCGAACAACGGGACGATCGGCGGATCGCTGATTCCGACGATCGCCTTCGGCATCCCCGGCAGTGGTTCGACGGCCGTCCTGCTCGGTGGGCTCCTCATGCACGGGCTGCGGCCGGGGCCGCAGCTGTTCGAGGCTGAGCTGTCGTTGACGTACACGTTCCTGCTGGCACTGCTGATCGGCAACGTGTTCATCATCCTGATGGGAACGTTCCTCGTGACGAAGCTGGGGATATTGACCCGGATCGACACGCACTACATCATCCCGATGATCATCGTCCTGTCGATCGTCGGTGGCTACACCCTCAGCGCGAACTGGGTGGACATCTGGACGATCCTTGTGCTTGGTTTCATCGGCTACGTCATGGTCCAGTACAACTACTCGATCATCGCATTCGTCCTTGGGGTGGTGCTCGGACCGATCGCAGAGGAGAACTTCATGCGGTCGCTGCAGCTGTCCGATGGGTCATACGCGATCTTCGTCGACCCGACGACCCACCCACTTGCGTTCATCATCACCTTCATCACACTGATGGTGCTCGTCGGGCCATTCCTGAAACCACGGCTCGAACAGCTGTTCACCCGGTCGGGCTGAGTCCGCTGAGCACCAGCGGCCAGTATCCCACCCAGGCTATGATGAGCACGGCCACTGCGAGCACCGCCGTCACCATGCCAAAGCGGAACACCTCGGAAATCGAGAGTGGGCCCCGGTCATGCGACAGCAACACCGCAGTCGTGTTGAACGGGAGGAAGGTGGTCGCACCGATCAGGAACATCACGGAGAACCCCATGAAGAGCGGGTCCAGCGCGAGGGACTCCGCGAACTCGATCATGATCGGGAGGATGATGATGACCGCAGCCGATGCGGTCGAGAACATGGTCCGAACCACGGCGGTGACCAGCAGTAGGGTGGCGACGACCTGCCACGTCGACATCGTCGCGAAGGGGAGGACCTCCGTGATACGCTCGACGACGAACACCAGGGTGCCCTCCGTCTGCATCACCTCGAGGATGGAGAACATGGCTCCGATGACGAAGAGGACACCCCAGCTGATCGACCGGACATCATCCTCCGTGATGATGCCGATGCCGGGTGCTGCGAGGATGGCCACCGCGAGGACCGCTGGGAGAATCGTGGGCATGCCCGTGAACGACCCGATCACCCACAGCCCCACCGCACCCGCCATCACAGCGAGGACGAGCCGCTCATCTCTGCTGAGGGCTGCCTGTGCGTCGGCCTCCTCCAGTTCGTCGGTCACGATGGTATCATCTGCGGGGTAGACGAGGCCAACCGATAGCGCGGCCCCGAGGTACAACACCGTCACAGGCGGCAGCATCACGATTGCCCAGGTGAGCCAGGATATCGGCGTGATCTGGGTCGTCATGATCTGCGAGGAGATGATGGACATGCCACCACCGGTCATGATCGCCATGGAGGCGAGGGGATTGATGTGACCGATGATGATGTACGAAGCCCGCCTGAATCGGCTTGCTTCATCCAGATGATATGCCTCGGTCATCGTCTCGACGATCGGCATGAACGTGACCGCCCTGGCGACCGCAGATGGCATCAGAAAGGACAGTCCGAAGACGTTCGTCGCGAGCGATCGGATCGTCATCGCCGGGGTCGAACGACCCGACAGCAGCCGTCGTGCCGCCCGATCGTCCAAGCCGACCGCAGAGATTGAGTTCCCCAGCAACATCAACAGGATGAGAAAGAAGACCAGCGTCGACGCGAACCCAGAGACCGCCTCTGCGAAACTGTCGGTGACACCAAGCGCGAACAGGAGGGTGACCGCGATGATGCTCGTGACCGTGTATGCCAGCGCCTCCGAGAGCCACAGGATGACCGCCAGCAGAAACACGCCGAGGACCGCGTGGTCCGTGCGCGAGAGGCCCTGGACATCGAAGACCGTGAGCCACAGTATCAGCTGCCCGACTGCCAACAGCAGGCCCAGGTGGCGGCGGTCCACAGCCCCCCGAAGTCGGGACACCGCAGATGTTGATTGCATTGCATCCACTCTCGAAGTCGCCTGAATAATCATGTCGATGGCGGTGTCGTCAACACTTATTGGGGTATCCGTGCGTGAGGAGGTATGGTAATCATCGCAGCTGTGGATGATGCGCAGGAAGACCAGCCGGTGATCGAGGAGGCCGTGTACCTGGCGGATGCGGTCGGCGAAGCGGTTGCAGTGGTCCATGTGCTCAGCCAGCGGGTGTTCCGGGGGTTGGAGCAGGAGGCGGTCGAGGAAGCAGGGCGCACCATCGAGATCGACGCGATCCGTGAACGGGCGACCGCCGCGGCTGCGGACATCGCCGCGTCTGCTGATTCCGAGGTCGACGCAGTGGGGCTGGTGGGCTCGCCTGCAGAGGAGATCATCCGATATGCGGATGAGGAGGCCGCCAGCTACATCGTCATCGGCGGGAGACGCAGAACGCCCATCGGGAAGGTCCTCTTCGGCAGTGTGGCTCAGTCCGTACTGGTGTCTGCGACGACACCGGTGGTGACGGTCATGCGATGACGCGCTCATGGACACCGCCGATCGAGGTGATGGTCGAGCCGGACACAAAGCCCCTGACGGCAGTCGAGGGAGCGCTGGATGACCGCTTTCGGGTCCGCAGGGGAGGCGGTCCAGCAGGCACAGACCTTGGGGAAGCACAGGTCGTCTTCACCACGTCACGCTTGCAGCTATCTGCCGCTGAACTCTCAAGCTCGCGCCTGCGGGTCGTCGCGAAGGTCGGGACGGGCATAAACAACATCGACACGGCCGCAGCAGCAGCGGAAGGCATCACCGTGCTGTACACACCAGGCATGAACGCGATCAGCGTGGCAGAGCACGCCATCGCGCTGTTGCTGGCGGTGAACCGGCAGGTCTTGCGAGGAGCAGCGACGCTGGAGGCAGGTGGGTGGCGAGATGCGCTTGATACCACATATCCGGTTGTGGGAAGCACGGTCGGGATCATCGGATTCGGGAGTGTCGGCCAGCGGGTCGCGCGGCTCTTGACTGGGTTCAACGTGCGGGTGCTGGCGTACGACCCGTATGTGGACCCGATCGCGACCGAGCTCGTGGATGCGAGGCTCACCAGCCTGGAGGAGCTGTTGGATGATGTGGATGCGGTGATCGTCACCGCCAAGCTCACCGACGAGACACGGGGGATGATTGATGTTGCTGCGCTCGAGCGCTTGCGCGATGACGCGGTGATCGTCAACACCGCCCGTGGTGCGATCATCGACGAGACGGCGCTGATCGAAGCACTCGATTCGGGGCAGATCCGCGGAGCAGGTTTGGATGTTTTCGCGACCGAACCGCTACCTCGGGACTCACCGTTGCTACAGATGGAGACGGTGGTCGCCACCCCGCATATCGCCGCGACGTCGGTCACGACGCGGACGGCGATTCTAGAGCAGCTAGCGAAACAGGTGACCGCAGTGGTCGAAGATCAACCGGTGGATCCCCGATATGTCGCCGTCGCCGGAGAGCGGATTCAATCCGAAGGCGAAGGTTCAGCATAGCACCGGCAGAACAAGCTGTATGGTTCGAGAGTACGACCGGGAGGAGGTGCCTGCGGTGTATGATCTACGGGCTGTCGAGACGGTCAAAGAGCGAGAAGGGTACCGCCAGGTCGTCTTTCGAGGCGTTGATATGATGCTCGGCCACACGACGATCGAGCCCACGTGTGACGACCGGCCGCCGCACACCCACCCCTGGGAGCAGATTAACATGCTCATGGAAGGGGAACTGCAGTTCCTTGTCGATGGGACGGTGGTGGACTTGCAGCCGCATCACGCGATGGTGATCCCACCAGATGTGCCCCATGCTGCACGGTCGGCGGATGTGGGTGCCACCCTACTCGCAGTGTGGCCCCTCCGCGAGGACCGTGTGGAGATGACCCAGTACCAGCGAGAGTTCCCCGTCTGAGCTCACAGCATCGCTGACCACCCACCGTCCACAGGCAACACGCTGCCGGTGATGTATGAGGCCGCAGGAGAGGAGATGAATGCAACCGCGCGAGCGAACTCATCAGGGGTCCCAAAGCGCCCAAGCGGGATGGCAGAGGTCCGCTGGGCTTCGATGTCCTTCACAGAGGTACCCTCCCGTTCCGCGCGGGCCTGGAGTTTCGAGGTGATGCGGTCAGATGAGATACCCCGCGGTGCCACACAGTTCGAGCGTACGCCATGTGGGCCCTCCTCTCGTGACAGGGCCTTTGATAGGCCGAAGAGGCCCGGCCTGAGCATCGCTCCGACGATCGCACCAGCCCGGGGTTGCCGGGCGGACGCACCGACCAGATGGGTGATCGTGCCACCCCCGTCACGGAGGGCAGGCAGGGCCTGCCGACAGAGCATCGCTGTGCTCCGGATGGTCTGGTCGTACCAATCATCGAGTGTGTCGATATCGGTCTCCGCCAACGAGCGGTTCGGGGGGCCGCCATGGTTGGTGACAAGGATATCTAGACCGCCAAGCTCATCGATCGCACGGGCGACACCGGCAGCGATGGACTCAGGATCGCGGAGGTCGAGGACGGTCGATCCGATGGCTGCATCCCTCACACGGCCTCGTATCTCCTGGGCGGCCTCCGTGACGTTCGCAGCATTGGATGAGGTGATGAGCACCGCCGCCCCCTCTCCACAGAGCGCCTCGGCCGCCGCGAGACCGATACCCCCACTGGCTGCGGTGACCAATGCCCGCCGATTCGCCAGGTTCAAATCCATGCTACCGACGACGGCCCCATCCGATTAACGCTACCCGGTTTGCCTCCGGTAGCATTTAGCATGGTACACTCGCAGGAGGTTCTATGGATCACGTTCCATTCGATGATGCGGAGACGTACAATCCGGAACCAGGGTGGGCGCGCGTTGCACTCGCCGGAAGTGAAGCATTCAGCTTCGAATGGTTCGAGAAGCGCCCCGGTCACGCTTCACCGATGCACAGTCACCCAAACGAGCAGGTATGCATCTGTATTGAAGGCGAGCTCTCTGTGGAAACAGAGCATGGTGAGACAGCGACGCTGGGTGCATACGACTCGGTCCGCTTCGAATCCGACGAGCCACACATCGTGGCGAATCAGACCGAAGAACAGGCGATCGGAATCGATGTGTTCGCACCGGGGCGATCGTTCGACTTCTGGCTGAACCGACTCTGAGCGAGCATACCCCCACTTTCCAACTGATCGAGAGCCATCCCTGTGGACCAAAATTCTATATCCCAATATACGGTATAACTTAAATACTGAGCTATGTTGTTGTGAGACGATATCGAGTTGCGGTAAGATAGACACAGACAGCGCCGGTTCGGACTTAGTGAACCGATTCGAGGAGCAGAATTAGTGTCAAATCGAGACTTTTGCCCCGGAAATAGAGTATATTAGATACTTTTGTCCCGGAAATTGTTGTTTTTGCCACCTTTTGCTTTCTTTCGTTAGCGGGTGCCTTGAGTGAATGTGGATTGGTGCTACGAGACACTAATGCCGGGGAATAGTCCCGGGCGGATTCGAACCGCCGTCGACGGCTCCAAAGGCCGTCATGATTGGCCACTACACCACGGGACTTCGTGCGAGGTCAGCAGGGTCGCTATGAAAAGTCATCGGGACCGATGGTGTGGTCACAGCACTATGTTTGGGGCCCGCGATGACCTCCGGCGTCAGTTCGCAAGTGTGCACGACTGGCCGCCACCTGGGGTGATCGTCGCGACGCGCGTGCGATCGACTGAGGTGGATGGGCGAACACGAGCAAGACTGTGATGGTCCGACCGAGCTGGCGTTCTCCCCTGTCGGCTGTGGGTCCGGACCACCCGAACCGACTGGATGACCCCAAGCCGTATGAGGACCACCACCGGTTACAGACTATGCATCGGCGATATTTCCTCCGGTCAACCGGTGTCTGTGCGACCGCAGCGCTCGCAGGATGTACGAGCGCTGACCAGACACCGTCGGCACTGTCGGTGCGCCTCGATCCGCAGCCTCCAGGCATCCGGTACGGGGTATCGCATGTCGCGGGTCCCACCACAGACACACCGCTGACCCTTCAGATCACCATCGCGAATCCGGATGAGACAGCCACCGTACAGTACGGAGAGCGACGACGTGCGCTGTTCTGGATGGCTGATGTAGACGACCCCTTCAGCACGTACCCCGAAGAGGGTGTCCGTGGGAAGCTGCAATACCACCCCGACGAACAGGCGTGGCAGCTGCAGGATCCCTTCGTGATCACGATGGACTATCAGTGGGGGCTGCTTGGGCCGGGAGAAGTCCATCGCGAACAGGTGGTACTGGTCAACGCCCCTACCGCAGATACCCCCGTCGCGGTGTCCGATCGACAAACGATCGCCGCGCGGACTGACATCGTCATCGAAGGGGGAGCGACGGACGGTCCTACCGAGGTGCGCTGGGGGTTCGAGATCACCCAAACATGATTCCATGGGGTGGCCACCCCCCACAGAGCGGATGATTCAATTCCCTCGGCGAGGATTGCCAGATGATGCCAGAGACCGACGCACTCACGTGGGCCAGAGCGAACACCCCGGTGCTACAATCATTAGCGACTGACCATGCACAAGACAGGCCGTTCGAAGGACTCACCGTGGCACTCGCGACCCATCTGGAAGCGAAGAGCGGTGTCCTCGTTGAGACACTGGCAGCCGCGGGAGCGTCGGTTGCATTCACCCCAAGTGAACCGCAATCGACCCACGGGGATGTCGTCGAGACACTCGACGCACAGGATGCGGTCACTGCGTACGCCTGGGAGGGCATGAGCGACGAGGAGTTCGCCGATGCTCAGCATGCACTGTTGGAGACGGAAGAGCCTGACATCATCCTCGATGATGGATGTGAGCTGATCGCGAAGGTGCATGCTTCATATCCAGAGGTCGCACAGGGGGTTCTCGGTGGAGGCGAACAGACCACCGCAGGGATCACCCGGCTTGAGGCGATGGATGCCGAGGGCATACTGGCGTTCCCGTGTTTCACGGTCAATGAGACGCCGATGAAGCACTTCTTCGACAACGTCCACGGCACGGGGGAGTCTGCACTGACGAACATCGCGATATCGACGAACACCATCCTCTCGGGGACGAAGGTGGTCATCGCAGGGTATGGCTACTGTGGGCGCGGTGTGGCGCGGAAAGCACGCGGGATGGGTGCACAGACGATCGTCACCGAGGTCGATCCCCGGAAGGCGCTCGAGGCACACATGGATGGGCACCGGGTCCTGTCGATGGCAGATGCAGCACCGCTCGGTGAGCTGTTCATCACGACGACCGGCACACGTGATGTGCTGCGTGCAGAGCACATCGAGCAGATGCAGGATGGTGCGCAACTCGCGAACGCGGGTCACTTTGACGTCGAAATCGATCTTGCCGGGATCGAGGAGCTTGCGACATCGACCTCAGAACCAACACCAGGGGTGCGGACGTTCCACCTCTCAGACGGGCGGAGCATCCACCTGCTGGCAGATGGGCGGCTGGTGAACCTGACGGGTCCGTACAGCAGTGGCCACCCAGCAGAGGTCATCGACACGACGCATGCGATGATGTTCGCCGCTGGCCGTGAGATCGCAGCGCAGCACGCACAGCTCGGCCCGGGGGTCTATGCGATCCCTGACCGGGTCGACCGCAGAATCGCCGACAGGAAGCTCCAGACCCTCGGAATCGACATCGATGCACCTACGCCCGCCCAGGAGGCGTACAGCGAGGATTGGCAGCACGCGGGGTCGAGCTTCTAGATCCGGCCGAATCCTCCGAGTGCGGCCAGTGCCGCTAGTACCATGACACTGACCGACATGAAGGTGAGAGCCCAGTCGCGCCACTGGAAGCGCAGGTCTCCGTAGAACGACCGCCCGCCCATCGGGTCAAAGCCACGCGCCTCAAGTGCCATCGATTGAGTCTGGATGTTCCGGAAGGCGGTCATGAACACAGGGATCAACAGCGGGATGAATCCACGGAGTCGCTCTCGGATCGAGCCACCACCCACCTCCGCGCCACGGGCAGCCTGTGCCTGCTGGACCGTCCCCGCCGCCCCGATGAATGTCGGGAACAACCGAAGAGCCGTCCCGATCGCGAAGCAGACGGGATAGGGGACACCGAGCTGACGCAGGCCTCGAACGAGCTCCTCCGTCGTCGTCGTCGAGACGAACACCAAGCCGCCCAAAATGAACGTCACGATGCGCAGCGACCGCCCGAGGGCGATGAAGACCTCGCGCTCAGTGAGGACGACCGGCCCAACCGCCAGCAAGACAGCGCCACCGGGTGCGAGGAACACCGGCCACACCACGAACCCGACGAGAAAGAGCGCGATGATGATCACCCGCACACGTCGGAGGTTTCGATAGCCCCCGACAGACAGGACCAACCCGAGCGCCAGCAGTGCGGGCACCGCGATGACTAGCGGGTTCGAGAAGACATAAGCGACGACAAACAGTGCAGAGATTCCGACGAGCTTCGCGCGTGGATCTATCCGGTGGACGATGGTGTCCCGGTCGATGAACGGGGCGTACGCCTGACTCATCGCGGGCCACCCAATGCATCGACGAGCTCCGCTTCGCTGAGTGCAGGCGTCGCATGAGGTGCGATAGTGTGTGCAAGTTGCGTCACCTGCGGTGCACGGAGTTGGTAGCCAGCAAGCAGGTCTGGGTCGCCGAACAGCGCCCGGGTCCGGCCGTCGAAGACGACTCGACCCGCGTCCATCACCACCGATCGAGGCGCATAGCGAGCGACGGTCCCCATATCATGCGTGATCATGATGACCGTCAGCCCCTCATCACGGTTCAGGCGCCCCACCAGCTGCATGAACTGATCATGCTGGGTCGCATCGAGACCCGTTGTGGGCTCATCGAAGATGATGCAGCTGGGGTCAGTCGCGAGGATGCCGGCGAGTGCGACCCGCTGGCGTTGCCCTCGGGAGAGTTTGAATGGGTCCTCATCAGCGAGTGGCATCAGGTCCACCGTCTCGAGGGCAGCGGTGACACGCGCATCCAGCTCGTCACCACTGTATCCGAAGTTCGATGGTCCGAATGCGACCTCCTCGCGCACGCTCTCAGCGAACAGCTGGTGATCGGGGTTCTGGAAGACGTACCCGATACGACGGCCGCGCTCGGTCGCCGAGTACGAACGCAATGGCTCCCCATCCAGGGTCACCGCTCCCGCTGTGGGCTCGAGCAGCCCATGCAGCAGTTTGCTCAGCGTGGACTTGCCGGACCCGTTATGCCCGATCAGAGCGACGAAGGCACCGCGGTCGATCACCAGATCGACATCATCGACGGCCACCACCGGATCGCGGTCGGTCTCATACGTGAATCGAAGCTCTGAGATGTCGAACAACGCCCGTCCCGTCTGCGCTCCGGTACCCGCTGGTGCTCCCTCCGGTACCACAGCCGGATCGTACGTGAAACCTGCCCGGTCAACGAGAGCCTGTGCGTCCGGAGGAGTCAACGGGAGGTCCTGCTTGTCGACCCCCAGCGCATCGAAGACGGTCACCAGTGGGGGGACCCCCACGCGCGCAGCACGAAGTGCCGCAGCATCGCGAAGCACCTCCTCTGGGGAACCACTCGCTGCGACACCACCGTCAGCCAGCATGATGATGTGATCTGCACCGATGGCCTCCTCGACCGCATGGGTCACCATCACCACCGTTTCAGGACCAGTCCATCCGTCCGGGGGATCCGTGGTGCGGACCCGCTGCAGGACCGCGAGCAAGGCCTCTGTACCCGCTGGGTCGAGGTCACTCGTCGGCTCATCGAGGACCATGATCGACGGCTCCATCGCTGCGACCCCGGCGATGACGAGGCGCTGCTTCTGTCCGCCCGACAGTGACGCTGGCGGACGACGACGGTCCAGCTCCGAGAGGTCCGCGAGCGCCAGGGCCCGATCGATGCGCGCGTCGATCTCCGCAGGCTCGACGCCCAGGTTCTCGGGGCCGAAGGCGACCTCTGCGGTGACAGATGTGCCGAACAGCTGCGCCTCGTAGTCCTGCAGGACCATCCCGATCGTATCTGCCACTGCATTCGTCCGAGTCGCCGTCAGATCCGTCTCACCGGCCTGGATCGATCCCGTAAATTCGCCGGATATGAAGTTGGGTATCAGGCCATTGAGCATAGACAAGAGGGTGGATTTGCCCCCACCGCTCGCCCCGACGATGACCGTGACGGCACCACGTGGAATCTCGAGATTGACCGATTCGAGCACCGTCGGTGTCTCCGGGCCATACGCGAACGTGACGTCAGCGAGGGTGATCGCTGGGTCAGCGCTCATGGATTTGCCCGGTCACAGCGACCGTGTGCTGAAGCTACTCATCCGCTCACGCGCCAGGTACGCACCTGCGAGTGTGATGGCGAACAGGACAGCGCCGATCGCGGCCTGCGTCATCGATTCCGGTGCGAAGCCCGCGTAGATCCCCACGGCCAGCCAGACGACCGGGACGATGATGAGTAGCAGCGCACCCACCCCAGCAGCACCGCCGGTGGCGGTATCAAGATCCTCATCCGCCATGATGTCCGTGTACAACAGCCCCATCCGGGCGATACGGGGGTAGGTGAGGTACAGGAGGGGAGGTCCGAGGATGATCGCGGCGATTGCATTGTTCGTGATGATGATCGGCCCGATCACCGCAAAGGGGACCAGCCCGAGGAAATCGACCCACCACGCGATGATCGCCGCGCACACGGCTGCGGCCGCGACTGCGATGATGACGTACTCGACCAGCTGGCGGGCTCTATCGCCACGGAAGTCCGGGACGGATCCACTGGAGATCCCCCGGAGGTTGCCCCAGATCTTGTACCCGACCAGTCCGAAGAAGAAGTTCCCCACGAAGCCGCCGAGTGACCCCGGTCCGAACGTGCCGCCAAAGATGTCACCGATCAGATTCCCGATCGCAGACCCCCAAGCAGCAGCAGGGCCGAACATGAGGCTGAAGATCACCGGGAAGACGTTCGCCGGACGGATCTCCGTGAGGCCTGGAAGGATCGTGAACACCTTGAACGGCAGCAGCACTGCCGCGTACACCGCCGCGACGACAGCAACGAGAAGGATCATCCGGGTGTCCTTCCACAGTGTGAGTAGCTCTCGCATGACAATTCACACGCCGCAAGGATTTGGTGTAAAGATACCGATGGGGATGGGATCGTTCAGCGCAGTCGGTCGAGGATCCCCGCCTCGAGATCTTCACGGAACGTGTCCACCGCGATCTCATCCAACACCGGGACGAAGAAGCCGTGTACTAGCATGTTGCGTGCGCGGCGGTATGGGATCGTCCGTGAGAGCATGTACAGCAGTTGTTCACGGTCGACCTGACCGACCGATGCAGCGTGCGATGCCTCAGTGTCGTGGTTGTTGATGATCAGCTTCGGGGAGGCGTCCGCCTCCGCATCGTCCGACAGCATCAGCGTGTTCTCGCGCTGATACGATGAGGTGTTCCATGCATCGATACCCACGTTCTGGACACCCTCATACACCGATCGAGCCTCGTCATCCAGCACCCCCCGGGTGACGAGGTCCGCGGTCGTCTGCTCTGCCCGATGCCAGACCCGCGCATTCACATCGAAGTGCTGGTCTGCGGTCCCGAAGAAGGCCCCGACGATCTGGGTCTCCGATCCGTCACCTGTCAGCAGCGTCTCCACATCCGATCGCGTCAACCGCGAGCCGAGGTTGCCCTCGATCCAGTTGACCGTCCCGTACGTGTCCACCTCTGCGCGCTTCAACGTGTACGTGTACGTGTCCGCATCGAGAGTCTGGAGGGAGCCGTACTGGACGTACGAGTTCTCTCCCGCCGCGATCTCGACGATGTTCGAGAAGTACCGTGCATCCTGCGGGTCTGCATCGGCCGCAGTCTCGACCGACTCGACGATCGTCACCGACGAGCTCTCCTCGGTGATCACCAGGGTGTGGCTGAACAGTGAGCGTGACCGCATCGACGCGGTGATCGTGATATCGGTCGCATCGACCCCACGGGGCACGTACACAACGGTTCCGGTCGTGAACAGCGCTGCGGACAGTGCAGTGAGGTAGTTCTCCGCTGGATCGACCGTCGCACCCAGCGCCTCACGCACCGCATCCGGGTGCGTCTCGAGTGCCGCCTGTAGTGACAGCACATCCACACCATCATCCCCAGAACGGACGGTCTCGTCAGACTGCTCGAGTGGGTCAACCAGCGTCTCGAAGTCCAGTGCATCGAGGTCGGTCCAGCGTCGACCGGGTGTCTGGATCACATCTGGCAGCGGTAGCTCACTCAACGCCCCAAGGGCGTCGAGCCGGTGCTCAAGCAGCCACGATGGTTCATCGCGTGCTGCGGACAGCTCCCTGACCACCTCCGGAGAGAGTATGGTCGTCAGTCCTGCGGACATCTCACCCCAGACTCCCTTCCATCTCGAGCTCGACGAGGCGGTTGAGCTCGACGGCATACT
>ERZ1034517.102-NODE-102-length-22635-cov-16.943313_pt1 | contig 22635 bp, 22 predicted proteins | sample MGYA00520599_ERZ1034517 | MGnify/ENA primary metagenome ERZ1034517 (study PRJEB33760, sample SAMEA4777701) | hypersaline lake metagenome | biome: hypersaline environment; feature: brines | place: Spain | collected 2012-08 | depth 0 m ...
AGACCGCACTCGAGGCCGCGGTCGCGACGGGCGTGGACAAACAAACCGCCGTCGCAGCGATAAACGAGCGACAGCAGGCGCTCGCGGTCACCATCGAGGCGGCGGCCGTGCTCTACGCGAAGCGACGCGACGCGCGCGTCGATCACCTCGCGGAGGCCGTGCGCGAGACGCTCGGGCCGGAGGCGTGATGGTCGTCGATCGACTGCGCGACGGCGTCCGAATCGCACAACTGCTCGCCTCCGAGGTGACCGGCGATCGGGGGCGGCTCGAGACGCTCGCCGTGACCGACGCCGACGCCGACGTGGAGCCGACCCTCGACGGCGCACTGGCCTACCGGATCGTCCGGGGAGACGAGCCGGTCGCCGACGCGTACGTCCAGCCGGACCGTGTCAGACTCGAGTTCCGCACCGCCATCGACGCGGTCGCCACAGCCGCGGACGAGGCGGGCCTCCGGGTGCGACCCGCCGGCGGTGCGTCGCCACGAACGCTGGTGTTTCTCGAGGACGGCGCCGCAGTGAAGCGGGTGTTGCCGGCGCTCCGAGCGGCCGTGAACGCGGACTCGACCGATTGAGGCGGGGCGCGCGGCCGCTCGAGAGCGAGTGGATGCGACGGACGGCCCGTGTGTGGGGCCGTCGCTCGCTCAGTTCGGTCGGCCGCCGTCGCCGAGCGCAGGCGCAGACGGGCCGGCAGTCCCCGACGCTGTCGAGCCGTCGCTCACCTCGAAGGCACGGATGAGTCGTTGGAGGCGCTCGGCGTGTTCGGTGAGCGTGCTGGCCTGCGTGGCCGCCTCGTCGGTCGCGGTCTGTTGTTCCGTCGCCGCAGTGGAGGCGTCCGCAGCCGTGGACGCGGTCGTGCGGCTGATCGTGGACGCCTCTTCGGCCATCGCGACCGTCTCCTCGGTGCTCGCCGCCTGGTCGTCGGTCGCGTCGCTGATCTCCCGGACGCCGGCGTCGGTCTCGGCCGCGTTCTCGGCCACCTGCGAGAAGGCGTCGACGGCGTCTTCGACCGCCGAGGAGCCCGCGTCCATGTGTTCGGAGGCGGTCCGAACCTCGGCGACGGTGTCTTCGGTTTGCGACTGGACGCCGTCTATCATCGCTTCGATCTCGTCGGCGGCGTCGGCCGTCTCCTCGGCGAGCCCCTTCACCTCGTCGGCGACGACGGCGAACCCGCTGCTCGCGCCGCTACCCGTGCGACCCTCGGCCCTGGCCGCCTCGATGGTCGCGTTGAGCGCGAGGAGGTTCGTCTGTCCGGCGATGTCGGCGATGAGGTCGACGATCTCACCGATCGCCTCCATCTGGTCGTCAAGCTGTTTCACCTTTTCGGCGCTCGATTCGATGGCCGACTGCGACTCGCGGACGCGGGCTATCGCGTCGCGGGCGGTGGATTCGCCCGTGTCGGCGATCGTCGCCGTCTGCTCTGCGGCGTCGGCGACGGTCTCCGTCGAGGAGGCGACCTCCTCGATGGCCGCAGAGAGGGTGTTCATCTCGCCCGAGACGCGTTCGAGCATCTCGCGTTGTTCGTCGGCCCCCTCGGCGATCGCGTCGACCGAGCCGCCGAGGTCGTCGCTCAACGACGACACCGTGTCGACGCTCGTGGTCGTCTGTTCTGCGGCGTCGGCCACCTCGTGAGCGAACGTCTGTATCTCTCCCATCGCGGACTCGATGTCGGCCATCATCTCGTTGAACGCGGCGGCGATCTGTGTCATCGCCTCGCTCTCGCTTTCGGCGTCGAGTCTGACGGTGAGGTCGCCGTCTGCGGCCGCTCGCATCTGTGTGCGGTACGCCTCGGCGGTCGCTTCGAGGTGGTGGTTGAGGCGCTCGACCTCTTCGCGTCGCGCCTCCACGTCGGCCTTCTCGGCTTCGAGCTCGGCTCTCGCCTCCTCGACCGCCTCGCGTTCGGCGCGCTGTTCGGAGACGCGGTCGAGCTGGCGGTCGACCTCCTCACGCGACTTCTCTATCGAGTACCAGTTGACCGTCAACGCGAGCGCGAGTCCAGTGATGAACGTCGCGTGGATGCCGCCCCAGACGATCGGATTGGCGATCGCCGCCGGGTGGTTGTACACGAGACTCGAGTCGATCAGACTGAACAGGCCGTGGCCGACCGCGACGTACCCCATGCCGACGGCGAACGGCAGCCAGTCCTCGTAGAGCGCGAGCACGGCGACGAAGACGAAGAAGTGAAAGTGCGCCTCGATGTAGCCGCCAGAGAGCTTCACCAGCGCCATCGATACCGTCATCGCACTGAACGCGGCGATCACGGTCCGCACCCGCCGGGGGAACCACGAGCGGGTGGCCAGCGCCGCGGTCGTGAGGATCAACGCGAGGAAGCCGGCGAGCATCCAGCGAGGCGTAGCGGGGATCGCCGCACCGGTGAGCACGGACTCTGTACCCTCGTAGAGCCCGAGTCCGAGCAGGAACGGGGTCTGTGCGACGACGAGGAACAGGATGTTTCGGTGGCGGCGACGCCACATCTCGCGGGGCATCGACGTCCCGTCGGGGATGTACTGGACGATCTCGCGGAGCGTCTCGCCGAGACCGGCGGGCGAGCGTGACGTCGCCGACGGGCCGGCGTCGTTCGTGGGCGGTTCGGTGGCTGACTCGACCATGGGTGTCGTCCAGACACACGACACAAGAACGTTCGGCTCCAAGTATCGGTGCTGATACTGTCGCGTCGCGCGACCGGCGACGGGCGCGTCGAGGGGCGACCGGTATATATTGCTCCCGGCCCACAACCCGGTCGTGACGCTCGATCCGATCCACGTCGAGAACATCGCGCGGCTCGCGTACGGGATCGCCGGCGACGTGGACACGACGGACCACGAGGGACTCGCCGAGCGGATCTGGGAGGAGTGGCTGCCGTCGCTCCGCCGCGACGGACGCGTAGTGATCGAGCCCGTCGGCCCGCACGAGCGTCGACGAGCATCGATTGACGACGTCGCGCTCGCCGAGCGGCCGTTCGAGACGGTTCACGGGCTCGACTCGGGGACGATCAATCCGACGACGTTCAAGAACGGGCTCGTCGTCGACGTGGCACACGCCGCGATGGCCGCGACGCCGACCGACCTCGGGCTTCACCGCGACCGGACCATCGTCGCGACGGTCCACGCCGGCGACTCGACCGCCAGCTTCGACGACGAGTGGCGCCGGCGCGACGACGGCCACACTCGCCAGCGGGTGCTCCACGCGCCGCGGGTCAACCGGTACGCAGAAGGGGTCGTCCACGCGCTGGCGCTGTACCTCGCCGAGGGGACGCACGCGCTCGACCACGCCGACTGGGTCGACGAGCTGCTCCTGCTCGACGGGCCCGTGTACCCGAAAGAGCTGTTCACCTGGGAGGACCGGGATCCCGCGCTCGGCGAGCTCGCCCGGGAGGCGAAGCCGCGGGCGGTCGCAGAGACGTACGTCCGGCTGGTCGAGCGGTTCGTCGAGCGGGACGTTCCCCTCGCCGGCTTCGTGAAGAACCCGACGAGTCGAACCATCGTCCGCGCGCTCGGCCGGAAGGGCGTGGAGTCGCCGTGGCCGGACGACACCGCGCTGTTCACGCGGCTCCTGGAGCGTCGCGATGCAGGAGATGGGTCGGCAGACGGCGCGGGCAGCCGAGCGAGCGGAGGAAGCGAGTCGGGGAACCGAAGAGACGAGTCCGGACGGTCCGCGAGCGGTGACCGGATCGACGACGAGCTCACGTTCACCACCTGGTTCCACAGTCGCGGCGGACCGGACGGAACGATGGCCGAGCGCGGAGACGCGCTCGGGATCGACCGCGAGCTCGACCCGATACTGTACGAGCCGACGTTCATGATCCTCTACGATCCCCGGACCGACGTGACGTACAAACTCGAGGCGCCGTACGCGTTCACCCGCGAGGAGGCGACCCGGGACCGGCTGACCCGGCAGGTCCTCGCCGAGGTGGCGACGACCCGAGGGCCGCCGGCGGCCGTCAAGAAGGCGGACGCACTCGCGCGAATCAGCGCCACGGAGAAGGCCGCGCTGCGCCGGAAGTTCGAAGAACGGTTCGACAGCGATCAGCAGGCGACCTACGACGATCGACGGTGGGGCAAAGCCGACTACTGACGCGGGTCCTGGAGTCGGGCTCAGAGCGCGTCGGCGAGCAACAACGCGTAGATGGTCGCGTTGTACGCGCCGTGTGCAAGTCCGGGGACGAGTAGGTTCTCCGTGCGCTCGTAGAGGTAGCCGAGGACACAGCCGAGGCCGGCGGCGATCGCGACGTAGGCCCACCGTTCCGCGCCAGTTCCCTGTACCCCGACGAGGTGGATCACGCCGAACAGCCCGCCGGCGACGAGGATCGAGGGAGCCGCGGCGAACGCCCGCCGGAGACCGCCCTGCACGACGCCGCGGAACAACACCTCTTCGACGGGACCGACGACCAGAAACGAGACGAGGACCATCGCGAGGTAGTAGGTGACGGGGTCACCGGCGGGGACGACCGCCTGGTTCTGCCCCGTCGTGAGCCCCACACGAGAGAGCACGAACAACGACCCGTACTGGAGCGTCAACAGTCCCGCGGCGGCGACGACGACGACGCTGCCCTCGCGGAGCGTGGGACGCGAGTACCGGAGGAGGTCCCACTGGTCGGTGAGCGCGAGGTAGCCGAGCGCGGCCGCGAGAAAGCCCGCGAACTGCACCACGGTCCGGAGCAGCTGCCAGGCGGTGGTGTCGGGAGCAACGAGACCGGCACGAACCGCGAGTGCGACGAGCGGAGCGGTCACCGCGCTCGCAGCGAAAAGCGCCAGAAGGACGGCGACGATCGCGCTCAGGAGGCGAGCGAGCCGAGGTGCCGATCCGGGAGCGTCGTCGGACATCGACGGTCGTAGGCGCCACGGGATGTTAGGCGCTCCGGAGTCGGGCGGTGCGTCACCGGCTCAGTCCGCAGGCGTGGACGCCACGGAGTCCGTGGCCGTCCCGTGTGTGTCGGCCGCGTTCGCGGCGAACGCGTGGCGGTGTTGGTACACGAAGTAGACGTAGGGGACCTTCGCGACCACGTCCACGTAGGTGATCATGATCGAGAGCGAGAGCATCGAGACGAGTCCGACGCCGAGCGGACCGGCGGCCCACATCACCGGGTACACCAGCCACAGGAGTCCGACGTGGTTACGGAGGAGCTCGTACAACCGTCGTCGCTCGGGCGAGACCGTGGCCGCGACGACTGAGAGCCGACCGTACAGGACCCAGAGAAGGCCGAGATAACACGCAGACGAGACGGCGAACGCTCCGAGTCGGACGAGTCCGCCGGTGAGGACGGCCGCGACGCCGAAGCCGATCATCAGCACGTCGACGACGACGACGGCGAGCGTGGTTCGTCGCGACGCACCCGCGGTGTACGCGACGTAGCCGACGAGCACGGGGGTCGTGAGGAGCCAGTCGACGTACCGCAGCGCGGGAACGCGCACGCCGTCGACGACGATAGTGGCGACGTCTGCGGCCATCAGCGCGTACATGACCGCCGCAGCGCCGGGGATGACGAACAGATAGCCGAACGCACCGGCCCTCGAAGAGGCGTCGGTGACAGCACGCAGTCGGAAGACGATGCCGACTCCGACCAGCATACCGACGGTACCGATCGCGTACGCGGCCGTCGTCGGTGTCATCGGGACGCACCCCCGTCGGTGCGCCCGGGTTCACCGCCGACGGCGGTCACCGCCTCGGGCCCCCGGTGTGAGCGTCGACCGTCGGCGGCGATCGCGAATCGGTCGAGCGACTCGGCGAGGCCCGTAGCCCGCTCACCGAACCGTTCGATGTCGCTTTCCAGGCCGCCGACCGCCGTCTGCTGGGTGTCGACGGCCGCACGGACGTCGGTGGTCGTCTCGACGGTTTGTGTGCTGGTGTCGCCGACGGCGTTCAGCGTCGCAGAGACGCGTTCCGTCGACTGCGCCTGGTCGTCGGTAGCGCGACTGATCTCCGTGACGCTGGCTTCGACGGCCTCCGTGTGGTCGGCGATCGCGTCGAGTTGGGCGGCCGTCTCGGCGATCGTGTCCGTGCTCGCGTCGACGGTCTCGCTCGTCTCGCGGACCGCGGCGGCGGCGTCTTCGGTCTCTCGGTTCAGTTTCTCGATCAGGTGTTCGATGACGTCCGCCTGTTCGCGGGTCTCTTCGGCGAGTGATTTGACCTCGTCTGCGACGACCGCGAAGCCGTCTGAGCCGGCGCCGTCGGTGGCGTTCGCAGCCTCGATGCTCGCGTTGAGCGCGAGGAGGTTCGTCTGTCGGGAGATCTCGCGAATGATGTCGACCACCTCCGTGACGGCCTCGGTCCGCTCTGTGAGCACGTCGATCGTTGCGACCGCCTCGGTCATGTCGTCGTGTGCGTCGTCCATCATCGACGCCACGGACTCGGCCGCCTCGTGTGCGTGCGTCCCCATCTCGGCGGTCGTCTCCGCCCGACTCGCGATGTCTTCGGTCGTCGCGGCCACCTCCTCTGCGGTCGCCGCGAGGTCGTCCATCTCGGCGATTGCGGTCTCGACCCGTTCGCGCTGCTCCCGTGCGGCCGCCGTCGTCTCCGCCGCGAGTGTGTCGACGCGTGCGGTCTCAGCGGCGATCGACGTCACCGAGTCGTGCATCGCGTCACGGCCGTCGGTGACGTCCCCGGCGAACCCAGCCACCTCGGCGAGCGCGGCTTCGAGTCTGGTGACGGTCTCGTTGAACGCGCGACCGATGGTGGCCATCGCCTCGTACTCCTCGTCGACGTCGACCCGGACCGTGAGGTCACCGGCCGCGGCGCTGTTCATCACGTCGCTGTACGACTCGGCGATCTGTCGGTACGCCGTCGCGGTCTCCTCGTGTTCGGCGGCGACCGCCTCGTAGTCCGCCGCGGTCGCTCGATACTCGTCGGAGAGCGTCGAGACCGTCTCGATACGGTCGGCGAGCGACCGGCGCATCTCGTCTATCGAGCCGTAGAGTCGGCCGATCTCGTCGACCCGTGGTGACCGGACGGGCTCGTCGAGTTCGCCGTCGGCGACGGCGTCGCTCGCCTGCGCGAGCTGTCGTACCGACGCGGCCGTCGCGGTCCCCGTGATCGAGCCGAGCGCGAGGAGGCCGACGGCCGCCGCGAGCACCGTCGCGACGGCCTCACCAGTCACGAGTCCGACGGTCGCGACGAGCCCCCACGTCGCGGCGTAGCCGATGGCGATCTTGACACGGTACTGGGTACGGACGCTGTCGAACATACCGAGTCGAGCTACACGCTATCATATACCAGTATGGGTCTAAGTATCAATCGAGATAGCTGCGGCCTCATCGAGCCGCGTCGGTCGCGGTCAGACGCCTGCGCCGCCGCGCTCACGGGCGGCTCCGGGCGACGAGTGCTACGATTCGACCCGGAACTCCCGCTTGTCTGCGACCGCCTCGGCTTCGGGGAAGTCGCCGCCGCCGAGCAGGCCACGCGCCGCTCGCTTCCCCCACTCGACGGCCGGCTGGGTGAACGTCGAGACGCCCGCGAGTTCGCCGTAGAGGACACAGGCAGCCTCCATGCCGAACAACAGCTCGCCGAGTGCGCGCTCGTCGACGCGGTCGATCTCGACCCGGACGTTCGGCACGGCTGCGGCGGCGAGGCTCGCCTCCGTCGCCTCGAACTCCGCGTCGAGGAGCGCGCCGAGCGAGGAGCCGCCGAGGTACGAGAGTCCGTCGAGCTCCGTCTCTGGGATCGGGACGACGGCGCGCTCGGTCGGCCGGACGAGCGTGACGAGTTTGTCCGGCGGGCCGGCACGGTACAGCTGGAGTTGTGAGTGCTGGTCCGTCGCGCCGAGCGCGCGCGCCGGGGTCTGCCCGAGTCCGTCCTTTCCGAGGCTCTCGGCCCACAGCTGGGCGAACCACTCGGCGAACGTCTCCAGCGACTCCGCGTACGGCATCACGGCGTTCGTCCGTGCGCCGCGGGCCGCGAGCGCGTACGTCGTCGCACCGTAGGCGTACGCCGGGGACTCACGAAGCGAGCCGGCGAGCGCGTCCATCCCGTCGCGACCGCCCGCGAGCACCGCCTCGACGTCGTGACCCTGGATCGCCGCGACGGCGAGTCCAACCGACGAGAGGACGGAGAACCGACCCGGAACGCCGGTCGGGACGTCGAGTGCGGGGAGGCCGTGTGTCTCGGCGAGCCGGCGGAGATTCCCGTCCGTGCCCGTTATGACGAGCGTTTGGTCGGTCCAGTCGACGCCGGCAGCGTCCATCCGCTCGCGGACGACGAGGAAGTTCGCGAGCGTCTCCGCGGTGGTCCCGGACCGCGAGACGACGACGACGACCGTCTCGGCGAGGGGAAGCTCACCGGCCACCGCCTCGACGTGTGCGGGGTCCACGTTGTCGAGGAAGTGTGCCTCGACGTCGCTATCGAGCGCGTCTGCCAGCGTCGCCGCCCCGAGCGCACTGCCGCCGATGCCGACCGTGAGGACGGCCGACGGGTCGTCGAATCGGTCGACCGCGGTTCGAATCGCGTCCGGGTCGGCGGTCTCCGGCAGGCACAACGAGGCGTACCCGAACGCCTCGTCGGCCATGCCGGCCGTGATGGTCTCGTGGGCGGCCGCGACGCGATCGTCGAGGCGGTCGAGGGTCGCTTCGGTGAGTCCCGGCTGGGTGCCGAGCGCGTTGCCGATGTCGACGTCCATGCCAGCCACTCCGGCCGGCAGGGACTAAACGTGCGGTGGTGTCGCGGCGGGGGCGGACCCGAACCGACGGTGCTGGCTCGACGCCAATCAGTCGGCCGGGATGGCCTGTTCGTCGGCGTCGAGCGCGGGGCGACCGAACCAGCGGTCGAACGAGAGCGGACCGGCACCCAGGGTGAACACCGCCGAGGCGATGCCGAACAGCGCGACGTGTGCCAACACCGGGTCGTCTGGCAGGCCGAACAACGTCGTGGTGAAGAGGACGAACGAGACCGCGGCCGCCCCGCGGGTGAAAAAGCCCGCGACCAGCGCCAGACCGACGGCGATCTCCGTCACACCGGCCCCGACGACCCAGAGGCCGGGGTCGACCGGGACGACCGCGGTCAGGTCGTACTTTTCGACGACGAGCAGACCACGCCCGGGGTCGGCGAGCTTCTCGATCAGCCCGAGGTAGACGAACGTGACGCCCATCCCGACGCGGAGGACGACAGGAACGTAGCGCCGGAACGGCGCGAGCGTCTCGTCGAGGAACGCCTTCAGGTGGTGCACGGGGTCGATGCGGCCGTAGTACGTGTCTCGCGTGCTCGCGACCGCGAGCAGCATGTCGTCCGCGCTCGGTCGGCCCCCGCCGAGGACGACCAACGCGAGAAAGACCGGCACGTACTCCATCGCGATGACGACGCCGGGGTCGACCGTGAGGAGGACCCACGCGAACGCGGCGATCCCGACCGTCGAGACGATGCGCGTCGCGAGCCCGAAGAGCGTGAAGAAGCCGAGACCGATGAACAACACTCGGAGCGCGGGATTCGTCGCCGGGTCGAACGTGAGCGTCGGTGCGAACAGGTACCCCTGGAAGCCGGCACCGACGAGCGGGAGCCCGATAGCGAGCCGGAGCATCCACGGGATGAGGTCGCCGTAGCCGGCGAGCTTCTCTCTGAGAACGACGACGTCCCGGATCGTCGGGCGAACCCAGAGGTACCCGGCGACACCCGCGGTGACGGCGAGTCCGCCTCCGACGAAGAGGGCGGCGTTGAACGGTACCGAGAGCACCTCGGTGAGGAACGCGAGGGCGTTCTGTGGCTCACCGGCGTCTTCGGTGACGTAGTCAACGTGGGCAGTCGCCGACCGTGTCGCGACCGCGAGGGCCACCACGATCGCTGCGAACCAGCCGCCGAGTGTGCGTCGGCCGCGCATAGGAGTACGAGCCGCTCCACGTACCTAACACTGCCGTCACGTGCAACTGCCGACCGCACCGCGGCTCAATTCGCGTCGGCCTCGGCAAGCGCGTCGCGGTACACCCGGCCGAACGCGGCTCGCCGGAGGGTGCTCGCGGCCGCGGTTGGTCGGTCTTGGTACGTCGTCGCCATCACGGTGTCGGCGAACGGGACGGGGTGCCAGGCGACGCGATCGACGTTGGCGGACCCGAGCCGGACGACGTCGGCGTCGACGAAGTCGCTGTCGGCGAGCCACGCGTCGAACGCGTCGCGGTCGGCGAGGTGGACGACGAGCAGCTCTGCGAACGTCGCGTCCCGGGCGGTTTCGACGACCGCGCCGGTGACCCGCTCGTCGTACTCGTCGGCGTCGAACGACATCGCCTTCGCCGTCTCGCGGACCACGACCCGAGCAGTCGGACCGAGCTGCTCGTATCGCGTCGCGGCCGCGTGTGCGGTCTCCGGGGCGAACACGCCTCTCGTCTCCATACCGGTCACAGTCGGCCGAGTGACAAGGGCGTTCGGTTCGAGCCGGTGTCGGCCTGCCAGCCGCTCGCTACCGCTCGTCGTCTGCAGCGTCTGTCGTGTCTCCGCAGTCGTCAGCATCAGGCGTCTTCTCGACGTCGTTCGCGTCGTCGGCGCGCATCTGCCGGGTCAGCTCGCGTGCCTCGTCGAGGACAGCCGCCGTTTCCGGATCGGGCACATCCATACCGGCACCGCGACGCCCACGGTGAGCGCGTGGATCGTCGTGGGCGTGGTCCGCATGCTCCGTCCCGGCGTCGACGGCCGGTCGGCCTCGATCGACCGTGTCTTCGAACACCTCGTGGTACTCGGCCGGCTCGGCGTGGTCGACGACCGCCTCGGCGAGCGCCTCGGGGGTCCGACCTCCCCAGCCGGGAGCGTGCTCGTCGAGCCACGCCTCGTGGTCGTCGGCGTGTATCATCGCGGTGAACGCGAGGTGATGTGCGAGGTGTTCACCGTCGCGCTGTGGAATCGAACACACCGGACACGCGTATCCCATGACGAACGCGGGTTCGGCGCGGACGGACAAAGACGCGTCGGAGCCGCGGCCGTCCGCGCTCGGGTGTCGCCGCCGTAACAGCAACTTTATCAGTCGCACGGGGCGAAATTTCGGGTAAGACTGCTCCGTTAGGAGGAACCACAGTGACCCAAGCCAACACACAACCGGAGGTGAACATCGGTCTCGTCGGTCACGTCGACCACGGGAAGACGACGCTCGTCCAGGCGTTGTCCGGCTCGTGGACCGACCAGCACAGCGAGGAAATGAAACGCGGGATCTCGATTCGGCTCGGGTACGCGGACGCGACGTTCCGCCGCTGTCCGGACGTCGACGCGCCCGCGTGTTACACGACCGACGAGACGTGCCCCGACGGCACGGAGAGCGAGCCGCTCCGAACCGTCTCGTTCGTCGATGCTCCCGGCCACGAGACGCTGATGGCGACGATGCTCTCTGGCGCGTCGATCATGGACGGCGCGGTGCTCGTCGTGAGCGCGACCGAAGACGTCCCCCAGGCACAGACCGAAGAGCACCTGATGGCGCTCGATCTCATCGGAATCGAGAACATCGTCATCGCACAGAACAAGGTCGACCTCGTCGACCGCGACCGCGCCGTCGACAACTACGAACAGATACAGTCGTTCGTCGAGGGGACGGTCGCAGAGGGTGCACCGATAGTTCCCGTCTCGGCCGGCCAGGAGGTCAACCTCGACCTCCTCATCGAGGCCATCGAGGCGGAGATCCCGACGCCCGACCGCGATCCGTCCGACGACGCTCGAATGTTCGCGGCTCGGTCGTTCGACATCAACCGTCCAGGCGCGACCGCCGCAGAGCTCAACGGCGGCGTCGTCGGCGGCTCGCTCGTCCGAGGCGAGCTGTCCGTGGGCGACGGCCTCGAGATCCGCCCCGGGCGCGAAGTCGAGTCCGAGGGACAGACCGAGTGGCAGCCGCTCGAGACGTCGGTTCGGTCGCTGCAGGCGGGCTCCGAACAGGTCGAGTCCGCCCGACCTGGCGGGCTCCTCGGCGTCGGGACGGGCCTCGACCCGAGTCTGGCGAAGGGCGACGCGCTCGCCGGTCAGGTCGCCGGCGACCCCGGCACGCTCCCGCCGACCCGACACGAGTTCGAGATGGAGGTAGATCTCTTAGAGCGCGTCGTCGGGAACGAAGACGACGAGAGCGGCGAGAGCGACATCGAGGAGATATCGACCGGCGAGCCGCTGATGTTGACCGTCGGCACCGCGACGACCGTCGGAGCCGTGACGAGCGCGCGAGACGACGAGTGCGAGGTGCGGCTCAAGCGGCCGGTGTGTGCCGAGTCAGGCGCTCAGATAGCCATCAACCGGCGAGTCGGCGCGCGATGGCGACTGATCGGCGTCGGGACGCTCTCCTGACGTGTCCGAGCCGGCGTCCGAGCGAACCGACGTGACTCCCGACGACTCGGCCGGCCGTTCCGAGCGTCCGACGGTGGCCCTCGACACGAGCGTCCTCATGGCGCCGGTCGAGGCGAACCTTCGCCCCTTCGAGGAGCTCGATCGGGTCCTCGGGGCCGTCGACCCGGTCGTCCCGTCGTCGGTCCTGCGAGAGCTCGACCGGCTCGAGGGGGGAAGCGGTGCGGCGGCGACCGCGGCGAGCGTCGGGAGAGACCTGGCGGCGCGGGCTCGACGACTCGACACCGGCGGAACGTACGCCGACGACGCGCTCGTCGAGCTGGCGGCGGCCGGCGACGTCGACTACGTCGCGACGGCCGACAGGGAACTGGTTCGGCGGGTGCTCGACGCGGACACACCGGTACTCTGTTTACGGGGGCGCGAGACGCTCACCGTAACGGACCCGTAGCGACGCCGGCCGGAACGGTCGGAGCCACCCGACTGCGGGCGGCGAGGAACCGAGGACGGGACGAACACAGAACGCGACACAGACACAAACCCACGCACATGTACAAGCGAGTACGACTCAAGGACACGGTCGAGGTCCCGCCGGAGCACCTGGCGGACGTCACCGACGAGCGGGTGAAAGCCCTGCTACAGGACAAGCTGGAAGGACGAATGGACGAAGACGTCGGCAGCGTCGTGAGCGTCATCGAGGTCCACGACATCGGCGAGGGGGCGGTGCTTCACAACCGTCCGGGCGTCTACTACGAGGCCGAGTTCGACGCGCTCACCTTCGACCCGGACATGCAGGAGGTCGTCGACGGGACCGTCGTCGAGACGGTCGAGTTCGGCGCGTTCGTCGGGATCGGACCCGTCGACGGGCTGTTACACGTCTCACAGATCACAGACGAGTACCTCACCTTCGACGGGGCGAACCAGCAGCTCGCGTCGTCGGACTCGGACAAGAGTCTCGGCGTCGAAGACGCCGTTCGGGTGCGTATCGTCACGAAGAGCGTCGACGAACGCAACCCACGCGACTCGAAGATCGGGCTCACCGCGAAACAGCCCGGACTCGGCAAACACGAGTGGCTCGAGAGCGACCGCCGCCGTCGGGCCGAAGCCGGCACGGCCGGGGAGGGTGACTGATGGCCGGCGACCGGCTCGCGTGTCGTGAGTGTCACTACGTCAACGACCCGGACGCACAAACGTGTGACCACTGCGGCTCCTCTGCGCTGACCGAAGACTGGGCCGGCTACGTCGTCATCGCGGACCCCGAAGAGAGCCAGATCGCCGAGGAAATGAACGTCTCGAAGCCCGGATCGTACGCGCTGAAGGTTCGCTGAGACGGAAACAGCCGGACGACACTTCGACCGACACCCGAACGCGATATCCCGATGGACGACGACACCGAGCAACCAGCCGACGGAGCCGATGTGGTCGTGAGCCTTCCGGCAGACGCACGAGACGCGTTCAAGACGCCGATGGGACCGGTGACGACCGACCCGGACGCGGTGGCCGCGGCCGCAGCGCGAACGCGAGATCGATACGATGCGCCGGACGCCCCGCTCGTCGCGGTCGGAGACGTCGTGACGTACCACCTGTCGGCGGCCGGACACCGACCGGACGTCGCCGTCGTCGACGGCTACACGGAGCGAACTCCGGTCCGGTCGACGGTCGAGGCGGTCGTCGACGCAGGCGACGAGCGGGTGATCGAGGCCGCGAATCCGCCAGGGGCACTCACCGGCGCACTCCTCACGGCGCTCACCGAGGCGCTCAACGACGACGAGCCGGTGACGATTCGCGTCGACGGCGAGGAGGACCTCGCGACGCTGCCGGCGATCCTCACGGCTCGAACCGGCGCGACAGTCGTCTACGGACAGCCGGGAGCGGGGATCGTCAGGGTCGCCGTGACGCCGGAGAACCGTCTGGCGGCCAAAGAGCTCTTCGGACGACTCGAGGGAGACGCGGCCGCCGCCGAGTCGATACTTGGGCTCACTGCGGTCGAGGAGGGCGGAGCGAGCGACGAGCACGCATCGACCGACGAGTGAACCGCCGACAGATCTCCACTCGAAGCGAAGGGGTGTGAGTCGCCGAAATCGACGGGTGCAGCGCGTGGTACCCGCTTCGAAATGCTTTTACAGCGTTCGAGAGGTAGTACACGTAACTGAACCATGGACGTCGACATCATCTCCGAAGAGGAGAATCCCATGTTGCACCGCACGGACATCAGATTCGAGACGGTCCACGACGAGGCGACCCCGTCTCGGCTCTCCGTCCGCGACTCGCTCGCCGCGAAGCTCGACAAGGGCTCAGAAGAGGTCGTCGTACACGAGCTGAACACCAAGTTCGGCATGCGAAAGACCGTGGGCTACGCGAAGGTGTACGAGTCGCCGACACACGCGAAGGACGTCGAACAGGAGTACATGCTAGAACGGAACAAGATCGGCGACGACGAGTAAGCCGGATCGAATGCGTATTCTCGGTATCGAAGGGACCGCGTGGTGTGCGAGCGCCGCGCTCTACGATACCGAAACCGACACCGTTCGTATCGAGTCTGACCCGTACGTTCCAGAGAGCGGCGGCATTCACCCGCGCGAGGCCGCAGAGCACATGGCCGAGGCGATTCCGACGGTCGTCGGTGACGTCCTCGACGTCGCCGAGGCGGCGGACGGTTCGACCGCGATCGACGCGGTCGCGTTCTCGCGCGGTCCCGGCTTGGGTCCGTGTCTCCGGACGGTCGCCACGGCTGCCCGGGCGCTCGCCGGTCGGTTGGACGTACCGCTCGTCGGTGTCAACCACATGGTCGCACACCTCGAGATCGGGCGGCACGAGTCGGGCTTCGAGAACCCGGTGTGTCTGAACGCCTCCGGCGCGAACGCCCACCTGCTCGGCTACCACGACGGGCGCTATCGAGTGTTGGGCGAGACGATGGACGCGGGAGTCGGGAACGCGATTGATAAGTTCACCCGACACGTCGGGTGGCAGCACCCGGGTGGTCCGAAGGTCGAACGGGCCGCACTGGAGGCGGTCGACGCGGCTGGAGGACTGTCGGCGACCACCCTGTACGAGTTGCCGTACGTCGTCAAGGGGATGGACTTCTCGTTTTCGGGGATCAGTTCGGCCGCGAACGACGCGTACGACGACGGTGAGCCGGTCGAGTCGATCTGTTTCGCGCTCCAAGAGCACGTCTTCGCGATGCTCACCGAGGTGACGGAGCGGGCGCTCTCGTTGACCGGTGCCGACGAGTTGGTGATCGGCGGAGGCGTCGGACAGAACGCGAGGCTGTGCGAGATGGTGGCCGAGATGTGTGCCGCACGCGGTGTGGCCTGGCACGCTCCGGATCCGCGGTTTCTTCGGGACAACGCGGGGATGATCGCGGTGCTCGGCGCGAAGATGTACCGCGCCGGGGACACGCTTCCGATCGCAGATTCGACGGTCGACCCGAACTTCCGACCAGACCAGGTGCCGGTGACGTGGCGCGGCGACGAGTCGTCGGTGACGCGGGTCGACGAGGGGGCGACGGGTGGTCGGGACGCGTCGACGACGACCGATCGGGACGCGGCGAGTTGGGGGACGGCCTACCGAGGGGCCGAGGCGGTGGTGCGGATCACAGAGGCACCGGCTGACGGTGCCGGCGTGGACGGAGACGAGACGGCCGTGGCCGGCGGAAACGACGGCGTGACCGGACGCCTCGTCGACGACTTCGTCGACGGTCCGCTCGTAGTGAAACAGCGGGTCACGAAGTCGTATCGGCACCCGTCGCTCGATCAGACGCTCCGCCGGGACCGAACGGTGATTGAGGCGCGGCTGACGAGTGAAGCGCGGCGGCTCGGCGTCGCGACTCCGCTGGTGTACGACGTCGACGTGCCCGAGTCGACGATCACGTTTCAGTACGTGGGGAGCCGAGACCTCGCGGTCGCGCTCGACGGAGACCGTTCGGCCGGCGCGCGAGCACACGTCGAGGCGGTGGGTCGGTACCTCGGCCGGCTTCACGACGCGGGAATCGTCCACGGCGACCCGACGACGCGGAACGTCAGGGTCGACCGGGCACGCGAGCGCGACGGTCGGGTGAGTAGCGACGACGCTCACGACGAGACCGCTACACGCGACCCGTTTCTCATCGACTTCGGGCTCGGGTACTACAGCGGCCACGTCGAAGACCACGCGATGGACCTCCACGTCTTCGAGGGGTCACTGGAGGGGACCGTGTCCGACCCAGACCCGCTCGTATCGGCGTTCGAGGCCGGATACGTCGAGACCGGAGACGAGGGCGTCCTCGACCGGCTCGAGTCGGTTCGCAGTCGAGGACGATACCGCTGACCGGTGTCGTGGGCGTGACGGAGACGAGACGACCTGTCGTCGGTCCGTCGACACGATTTATTAGCCCCGGCGCACAACTATCGAGTATGGAAGAAAAACCGTCGTCCGGAGAGGTGCTCGGCATCCCGTACAACTTCGAGCGGCCGAGTCTCGGCCGGTTGCTCTCGGCGTACTGGCAGCCAGACGAGGGAATGTTAGTCCAGAAGCCGTTCGGTATCGGTTACACGCTGAACCTCGCCAACTGGCGCTCGTGGGTGGTCGTCGCCGTGGCCGCCGGCCTGTACGCCCAACAGGCAGACGGTGGCGTGTTCAACACGTCAGACGAGACGGCCGAAGCGGACGACGACGGCCCCGTCGAGGTCGTCGTCGACGACTGAGTCGGCGGCAGCACACCCGGACGCTTATCTGCGGAAGTCGCCAACGTCGGCACGATGGACCCCGACGATCGGCCGTCGCCAAGCGAGAGCGAGAGCCGCGCAGATGTGACGGCCGACGACCGGGACGCCGACGACCAGGACGCCGACGATCAGGACACCGACGACCGGGACGCCGACGATCAGGACACCGACGACTGGGACGCAGATGCCGACCAGGGCAGTGACGCGGGTGACACCGAGGCGGACGGAGAACTCACGTCGGAAGCCGAGACGCCAGCGGAGGTACGGGCGGCGCTTCGGCGAGCGGGTACCACGGCTCCAGACGAGGCACGTGAAGAGAACGCGCGGGGGGCGCTCTACAGACTTCGACACGACATGGCAGGGCCGTACATGTGGGCCCGTGAGGTGGTGTCGAGTCTCGTCATCGTGCTCACGATCGGTGCGTTGTTGTTCGCGGTGAGTGGTGTGTGGCCACCGATGGTCGCCGTCGAGTCCGGCAGCATGGAGCCGAACATGCAGGTCGGTGACCTCGTGTTTGTTACCGAGCCCGGGCGGCTGTCACCGGACGCAGCGACCAACGACGTCGGCGTCGTCACCGCAGCCGAGGGTGAGGCGGTCGAGTATCGGAGCTTCGGCGAACACGGGTCGGTGGTGATATACCAGCCACCCGGCCGCGCCGGGTCACCGATCATCCACCGTGCGATGTTCCACGTCGAGGCGGGCGAGAACTGGTACGAGAGAGCTGACGACCGGTACCACACCGCAGACGACTGCGACGAGCTACGAAACTGTCCGGCACCACGGAGCGGATTCATCACGCTAGGCGATAACAACGGGGCCTACGACCAGGCGAGCGGTCTCGCCGAACCCGTGGCCACCGAGTGGGTGACGGGCGTCGCCCGGGCGCGCGTCCCCTACCTCGGGTACGTCCGGCTGGTAACGACCGGGAAGGTCGAGCCGAGGGAGGCGCTCGACGCGGTGGTCGGGAGTAGCCTTCGGACACCGGGTGCCGATTCGACCGATACGCCAGCGAGGGTCAGAACGCGTGCGACGGTCGAGACGACGCGGTCGTTCGGACCAGCGGGCTCGACGTGGTGGGAGAACGCGTCCGTCGACCTCGCGACGCGAACGCCGACGTCGAAGCCAGTCGCAGACCCGGGCGCGCGAGCCACCGCTGACGGGTCGGCCGTGAGCCTCGCATCGAGCGTCGGGTGACTGCCGCATCGAGCACCGCCCGACGCCGGCGGCTGTCCGGCTCAGTTGTCGAATCGAGCCTGCACGAACGGCTGGGCGTTCTCGATGTCACCGAGTCTAGAGTCGGAGAGGAGCACCGCTTCCGTCTCTTCTATCGGCACCGACAGTCCCATCTCTTTGGTGCGGCCGTACCGCCCCTTCGAGACGACGACCGCGTTGACGATCCCGAGCATGTCGAGTTCGCTGATCAGGTCCGTCACGCGTCGCTGGGTGAGCACGTCGGCGTCGATCTCCTCACAGAGCCGTTTGTAGATGTTGAACACCTCGCCGGTGTTGATGTTGTGAACGCCGTTTTTCTCCAGGAGGATCACCGCAAAGAGGACGATCTTACTCTGTGTCGGGAGCGTGCGGACGACCTCGACGACGCGGTCGAGTTCGATCTTGTCCTGTGCCTGTCGAACGTGTGATTCGGCGACGACCTCCGCTTGGGAACGCTCTGCGAGTTCCCCGGCGGTCCGGAGGAGGTCGAGTGCGCGCCGGGCGTCGCCGTGTTCTTGCGCGGCGAACGCCGCACAGAGCGGAATGACGTCGTCGGTGAGCGCGTCGGTCTTGAACGAGATGTCGGCACGGTGTTGGAGGATGTCGCGAAGTTGGTTCGCGTCGTACGGTGGAAAGACGATCTCTTCTTCGCCGAGGCTGGATTTGACTCGAGGGTCCAGAAAGTCGGTGAACTTCAGGTCGTTCGAGATTCCCATGATAGAGATCCGGGAGTTGTCGAGCTCCGAGTTCATCCGTGAGAGGTTATAGAGGGTGTCGTCGCCGCTCTTTTCGACGAGCTTGTCTATCTCGTCGAGCATGATCACGACCACCCGCTCGTGGTAGTCGACCGCATCGAAGAACGTCGTGTAGACGCGGTCGGTCGGCCACCCGGTCATCGGGACCGGCTCCATCTCTTCGGCGTCGGCTTCGAGCTGCTCGATGGTGGCCGTGAGCTCTTCTGGGCTCGCGAACCGCGTTGATTCGAGAGCGGTGGGGTCGTCGGAGGCGCTCGAGGCCAGCTCGCGCAGTCGGTCGAGTCGTCGGTCGATGACGGCCTGGTTCTTTTCGATGAACGTGTTCGCGAGCTGCGCGAGTACCCGGTACTGCGTGTCGGTGACCTCGCAGTTGATATACTCGACCTCACAGGGAACGTCGTACTTCTTCGACGTCGATTCGAGCTCCTGAGAGACGAACTTCGCAGAGGCGGTCTTACCGGTGCCCGTCTTTCCGTATATCAGGATGTTCGACGGGGTCTCACCGCGGAGCGCGGACACCAAGATCGTCGCCATGCGATTGATCTGGTCGGTCCGGTGCGGGAGCTCGTGTGGGGTGTACGACGGACGGAGTACCTCCTTGTTCTCGAATATCGGCTCACCGGCGAGGAGATCGTCGAACAGCCCCTGGTTGTCTTCGTCGTCGAGGACGACGCCGTCGAAGTCGACGCCAGGCGACGATCGGTCGCGGCTCCGTGCCTCGACCCCGTCCTCGGAGTCGGTGGTGACGGTCGTGTCGGTCGGTTCGGTGGCCGAACCCTCGGTTCCAGTCGAATCGACCCCCGTCGGGTCGGTCGACGCGTTCGAGTCCGAGGCGTTCGAGTCTGAGGCGTTCGAGTCCGAGGCGTCCACAGCGTCGTCCCGTGGTATTTGATCGTCCGCACCGGGAGCTACCGGGTCCGTGTCGAGAACTGGTGACTCGTCGGCGTCTCCCGGATCGGTCCCGTTCGGTGCGTGTTCCCCTTCGTCCATTGTCGACCACTCCTGCTGCCGTGTCGTCCCCAGCCGGCGCCGTGTGACCGGTGCCGGGTACCGGTAAATCGACGGACCCACCGGGGGAATCGACGTGCCGAACCCCCCTGTTTCAGGTGGAACGCGCCGTCGCCTTCGTACGTTAGCGGCGAGCGTCGGCGAAACCACCGCCGTGGATGGACGCGTCACGTGTGTCACGTCCAGTTGATGCAGTCGAACCAGATGAACACGGGATACAAAAGCGTTGCTCTCTCGTATGCCGTTCGGCGACCGGTTATTTCAGGTACTCACTCTACTCTGGCTCGTCCATCGCACACGCGACGATGCTCGCCCATGGTACACGCGACGATGTCTCGACGAGAGTGTGAGAGACGGAGTTCGGTGGCGACGGAGTACAGCGGTGGCGACGAGGTGGTGAGGCGATACGGCTGACTCGACCCGACGGACGTGACTCGACGCGTCCCCACCTCGAGCGACGATCCCTGCTTACCGTTGCTGCGGTGCCGACTGCTCATCGTCGACTGGCTACCGTCGACTGCCTATCGTCAACTGGCTGTCATTGATTGGCTGTCGTCGGCTTGTCACGGCTGACTCGTGGCGGCAGGAGGTGGACGCATGGCTGCCGGTACCTCCCCCCCACCCCTTCGTTTCGAGTGGAACGAGTGAAGTGGTGGGGGGGAGGGTAGACGGGCGTATATTATAACGGCATCTTTATATAATATACCGTGTAACAGTACCCTCGATAATAACTAACAGTATATTTTGTTTGTTTTCGTGTTATATTAATCTAATCTGCTTGTGTTTATTTGTCTATCGTGACACAGACGAGACACGTCGAACTACCACACCCACCTCCGACTCCCGTCTCCAGTCGAAACGAAGGGGTGGGGGAGGGAGAACCGATTGAATCGTTGTCGTGAATTGGAGTAGTTGTCGCAAATGAGCAGACAGGTGCAACCGTTTCACGACCTTCCGTCTGTCAGGTACCCACGGCTGAAGTCGCGGGCTTCCTCCGTCACTCTGAGTGAACCGGTCCCGAGGTGCAATACGCCCGTGCTGTCTGACGCAGTAGTTAAGTGAACGGGCAGTGGAGTGAGCGGCATACCCGCACGCGCCTGTGGCCGCGCACCGTCAACCGACGACCGCAACCGTCAACCGTCAACCGACGACCGCATCGTCGCCGACGACACCGCTGCGACGCGCACGAATCGGCAGGGCGTCTGGGAAACGACCACACGAGTGGAGGCCAGGATGGGACTGTTACAGAATCTCAAAGACAGCATCTCGCGGGCCGTGGACGGACTGTTCACGGCCGACGAGCCCAAGCGAATCGGCATCTACGGACCGCCGAACGCCGGAAAGACGACTCTCGCGAACCGAATCGCACGCGATTGGACCGGCGACGCCGTCGGCCCGGAGAGCCACATTCCACACGAAACCAGGCGGGCCCGCAGAAAAGAAAACGTCGAGATCGAACGCGACGGACGCACGGTCACGATCGACATCGTCGACACGCCCGGCGTCACGACGAAAGTCGACTACACCGAGTTCCTCGAACACGACATGGACAAAGACGACGCCGTGCGTCGCTCACGCGAGGCGACCGAGGGCGTCGCCGAAGCGATGCACTGGCTCCGTGAGGACGTCGACGGCGTCATCTACGTGCTCGATTCGACCACCGACCCGTTCACGCAGGTGAACACCATGCTCATCGGTATCATCGAGTCACAGGACCTGCCGGTGCTCATCCTCGCGAACAAGACCGACCTCGAGGAGTCCAACGTGAAACAGATCGCCAACGCGTTCCCCCAACACGAGACGATTCCGCTCTCGGCACTGGAGGGTGAGAACATGGACGAAGTGTACACCAACATCGCGGAGTACTTCGGATAATGCCGAGTGCAACCTCGAACCCCGACGGCGCCGACGACCCGAACGATTCGACCGACGGCGTCCGGATCGACATGATAAGTGGTGCACGGATGGAGGGGCTCACCGGTATGGAGAAGATCCGACTCATCCTCGATGGGGTCCGCGACGGGAACATCGTCATCCTCGAGCGAGGACTCTCCCCGGACGAGGAGTCGAAGCTCATCGAGGTGACGATGACCGAGATCAGTCCCGACGACTTCACCGGCATCGAAATAGAAACGTATCCCAACCCGGACGCGAACGATCGCGGTCTCATAGACAAGCTGATAGGTCGTGAGTCGACACAGAAACTCACCGTCATCGGTCCGGCGAACCGCATCGAGACGCTTCACAAAGACGAGAACCTCATCAGTACTCTCGTCTCTCGCACCTGATGCCCCACCAGTGTATCGAGTGTGGCCGGACGTTCCCAGACGGCTCAAAAGAGATGCTCACCGGCTGTCCCGAGTGTGGGGGAAACAAGTTCCAGTTTCGTCCATCCGACAGGAGTGAGACGGCCGAAGACTCCGCACCGCCGACTTCCGCTCCACCTGCGCCAGCCACCGACTCCCCGACGGACGCAGGCGAGCCCACAGCCCCGAGTGACAGTTCGTCGACCTCGACGCACTCGACGGCTGGCGACCCCATCGACGCTGCCGACGAGACGACCACCACCGACGATGCGGCCACCACCGGCGGTGCGACCACCACCGATGATGCGGCCACCACCGGCAATGCGACCGCCACCGACAAGGCGACCGCCACCGACAAGACGACAGCCGACGCCGACGTGGGCGAAGACTCCGCCCAGGCGAGCGCACGAACCGACGTGGTCACACGGGACGAACT
>ERZ1034517.106-NODE-106-length-21945-cov-7.573869_pt1 | contig 21945 bp, 32 predicted proteins | sample MGYA00520599_ERZ1034517 | MGnify/ENA primary metagenome ERZ1034517 (study PRJEB33760, sample SAMEA4777701) | hypersaline lake metagenome | biome: hypersaline environment; feature: brines | place: Spain | collected 2012-08 | depth 0 m ...
ACCAGCGGGAGCGAGTAGGGTGGGGTAGTTCACAGCCCGAACGAGTCGGCGACGATCGCCTCCTCGACAGCTCCGAAGACGTGTGTCTCCCCGCCGAGCACGTCGATGGTCACCTGGGCGGGGGCGAACACCCCCCGATCGATCTCGGTCACGTCCCAGTCGGTCGCCTCGAAGATCTCCTCGAAGGGGACACCGTGATCCTCGGCCGCCGTCGAGGCGACGTCGTCGAATCTGTCGAACGGCTCGCCGACGGTCATGTGGACACGCCCGCCATATGCCAACGCGTCGTTCGTTCGAGCGATCGCCTGCTCCTCGGTCGGGGCTACCGGCGCGATCGGCGCGACGCTACTGACGCTGAGAATGTCCAGCGGGTCGTAGCCCAGCTCCGAGAGTCGATAGACGCCCATGCCTGCCGCCCGTGCCGAGAGGCTCAGACTCCCCGCCGGTGACGCCGCGGCAAACACCCCCAGAAACGTCGATGCGGAGGTCACGCCCGCACGCTGGGCAACCTGGTCGGCGACGGCCGCGACCGGGAGCGTGTCGGTCTCGACGGTGAGCACCGCGAAGTCCGCGTCTTCGCCGAACCCGGTTCGGGCGAACTCCGCCTCCTCGGCCACGAGTGCGCGTGCAGGGCCGCTTCCGAGCCCCCCGAACTGGTCGGTCTCGAGCTCCCAGCCGGCCTTCTGTGAGCAGAGCAGACAGAGCGCCGGGTGATCCGTGGTCAGCCCCACGTGTGTCAGCGGTGCCCCTGCCAGCGACTCGACGTTCGTCTGGACGCTCGCGAGCCCCCCGGTCTGTAGCTCCACGAGCAACAGCCCGGCGTCGACACCGCCGGTCGTCTCGACACCGAAGTCGATGACCGTCGCGCCGTTTTCCAACTCGTACACCTCGAGCGCGAGCTCGTCTGCGAAGTCGATGGCTTCGTCGACGATGTCAAGGGCCATCAGATTCAGCGGGTCCATGTGGGTATCTGCCAGGCTGTGTGATTTAGAAGTGTCCGTTGGGCGGCCGGCCATGGGTTGCCGGTCGAATCGATCGATGTCGGTGCAACCTCGCTTCCGGAACCATTATGACTCGGCCGGCGACTAGCTCATCACGCGATGGCGCTGGTAGTGTAGTGGTATCACGTGACCTTGCCATGGTCACAACCTGGGTTCAAATCCCAGCCAGCGCATCCTTCTGCCGTGTGACTCGAACTGCCGTGGCGTCGCTCCCACCGCTCGGCGGGCGCTCCCGGCGCGGGGGTATGCTGCGGAACAAGAGTCTTGCATCCACCACTCCGCTGACGTATCATGACAGTGAACGCGCTGTTGAGCGTCGCACCGGTCACCGAGGACAGCATGGCACCCGAGGTCGCCACGGCCGTCGCAGCACTGGACGAATTCGACGTCTCCTACGAGACGAACTCGATGGGGACGGTCATCGAAGCAGGGGACATCGAGACCCTGTTCGCTGCCGTCGAGGCGGCTCACACGGCCGTCGACTGCGAGCGGGTGAGCACGGTGCTCAAGATCGACGACAAGCGAGATTCGGAGCAGGCCGTCACCAGAAAGGTAGAGCGCGTCGAGGAGGAGCTCGGCCGACCACCCCGGCGCGCGCTGGACTGAGCCGCGTGAGGTGCTCGGAGCCGTCCGGAGGCCCGCATCGCCCGCCAAGCGGTGAGAGCCGCTCACACGGACCCTGCGAAGCGGCATCGTTTTATGTACGCTGTCGATATCGTTAGACTACCGTCTAGTGGATAGAAGCGGAAGCGACACGGAATGACACGAACCGTGCTCGTACCGTCATCGCTGGTTCGAGAGGCCGAGGACAAACGCGAGGCAACTCGCAAGCTCGGTACCGTCGCCCGGGCGGCGACGGTCTTTCGGATCGACCGGGTCGTCGTCTACCCCGACGTCGGGGGCGAGGACGGCCGGTTCGATGGCGGGTTCGTCACCACGGTGCTGGCCTACGCGGCCACCGCACCCTACCTCCGAAAGGAGGTCTGGGCCGTGCGTGAGGAACTGGAGCACGTTGGCGTGCTACCGCCGCTCCGCCTCCCCACAGAGACCGGCTCCGGATCGGATGGTTCGGGGTCGTTAAGACAGGGAATCGTGACCGAGGTCGGACCTGAGAACCGCGTACGGGTCAATTGCGGACTGCAACACCCGATATCCCTCCCGACACCGCCGGCGCTGGCGCCCGTCGAGAGGGGTTCACGCGTCAGTATCAGGGTCTCGTCGCGACGGCCACTCCGCGCCAAACTCGTGGACGAACCCCTCCCAGGGTTCACTGTCGAGCGGGCGGCGATCGACGCCAGCCTGCGTCACCGGGACGCCGGGCTCAGGGTCGCAGCCTCTCGCCACGGCGAGCCACTCAGCGCTGCCCGGGTTGAGAGCCTGGGCCAGCGTGTCGCTGCCGACGGGCTCACCGTGGCCTTCGGCGCCCCCGAACGGGGGCTGCCGGAGATACTCGACCACGGCCCGACCGACGAGACCGCCTCCCAGCGGGAGGCGAGCGAGGACTCCGAGACGACCGAACCGGACGCCCGGTTCGACCTCTGGCTCAATACGGTTCCACAGCAGGGCAGTGCCGTCGTTCGAACGGAAGAGGCGATGTTCGCGACACTGGCGCCGCTCTCGCTGGGATAGCCCAGCACAGACACAACAGACCAATGCCACAACCCAGCAGACCACGAAAGGGCTCGATGGGGTTCAGCCCCCGCACGCGAGCGGTCAGCGAGGTCCCCCGGATCTCGACCTGGCCCGACGCGGATGGACAGCCAGGGGTCCAAGCGTTCGCCGGCTACAAGGCCGGGATGACCCACGTCGTGATGATCAACGACGAACCGAACTCCCCCCGAGAGGGGAGGGAGGAGACGGTCCCCGTGACCGTCGTCGAGACGCCGTCCATGCGCGCCGCAGCGCTCCGTGTGTACGAGCAGACGCCGTACGGGATGCGACCGATCACCGAGCTCTGGAGCGAGGAGATCCACGAGGATCTCGCCAGAGCGCGGTCGGTCCCCGGCGAGGAGTACAGTCAGGACGACAGCGAGATCCAGGCGGCCCTCGAGGCCGGCGATATCGCCGACGTCAGATTGATCACCCACACGACGCCGGTCGACACGAGCGTGCCCAAGCAGACACCAGACGTGATGGAGACACGCGTCGGTGGTGGCTCGATCGAGGACCGCCTGGCGTTCGGGATAGATCTCCTGGCCGAGGGCGGCACGCACAGTGCAACCGACGTGTTCCGCGCCGGCGAGTACGCCGATGTCGTCGGCATCACCACCGGGAAGGGGACCCAAGGGCCAGTCAAGCGATGGGGGGTCCAGAAACGCAAGGGCAAACACGCCCGGCAGGGCTGGCGCCGACGGATCGGCAACCTCGGGCCGTGGAATCCTTCGCGTGTGCGCTCGACGGTTCCACAGCAGGGACAGATGGGCTACCAGCAGCGCACCGAGCTGAACAAGCGGCTCGTCACGCTGGGTGACGAGTCGGTGACCCCCGACGGTGGCTTCGTCAACTACGGCGAGGTCGACGGGCCGTACGTGCTCGTCAAGGGGTCGCTGCCGGGGCCGAACAAACGGCTGCTGCGACTGCGACCCGCCGTGCGACCGAGCGACCAACCGCGCCTCGACCCGGAGGTCCGGTACGTATCAACGGCCTCACAACAAGGATGAAAGCAACAGTACGAACGCTGGACGGCGATGCCGCCGACGAGATCGATCTCCCGGACGTGTTCGACACGCAGTTCCGGCCGGATCTGATCAGGCGTGCGGTGACCGCCGCCCGAGCAAACAGACAGCAGGACTACGGGACCGACGAGTTCGCCGGGCTGCGGACGCCGGCCGCGTCGATGGGGTCGGGGCGTGGGATGGCCCACGTGCCTCGACAGAACGGCCAGGGACGCCGCGTCCCCCAGGCGGTGAAGGGCCGCGTGGCCCACCCGCCCAAGGCCGAGACCGATCGCACGCTGGATATCAACGCCAAGGAGCGCAAGCTGGCCGTGCGGTCCGCAATCGGTGCTACCGCCGATGCGGAGCTGGTGGCCGACCGCGGCCACCGGTTCGACGCCGACCTGGCGCTGCCACTCGTCGTCGAAGCATCGTTCGAGTCGTTGGTGAAGACCCAGGCCGTCCTGGGCTTTCTCGAGGAGGTCGGGGCCGATGGCGACATCGAGCGCGCGGACGACGGGAGGTCGATCCGAGCGGGGCGTGGGACCACCCGTGGCCGCAAGTACCAGGAGCCAAAGTCGATCCTGTTCGTCAGCGGCGAACAGCCCTCGACGGCGGCACGGAACCTCGCAGGGGTGGACGTGGCGACGGCCGCGAACGTCTCGGCGGAGGACCTGGCGCCGGGTACCCACGCGGGGCGCCTGACCGTCTGGACCGAACAGGCGATCGCGGAGGTGGCCTCGCGATGAGTCTGGTCCACCACCCGCTCGTCACGGAGAAGGCGATGAACAAGATGGACTTCGAGAACAAGCTGGAGTTCGTCTGCGATCCGGTTGCGACCAAGCCGGAGATCAAAACAGAGGTCCAGGACCGATTCGACGTTCGCGTGACGAGCGTGAACACGCAGAACACGATGCAGGGGATGAAGAAGGCGACCGTCACGCTCCACCCGGACGACGACGCCCAGGAGATCGCCTCGCGAATCGGGGTGTTCTGAGATGGGGCGACGGATCCAGGGCCAGCGGCGTGGCCGCGGAACGCCGACGTTCAGAGCGCCTTCACACCGGTACAAGGCCCAGCTCGACCATCGGGCCACCGAGGACACTGACCTCGTGCGCGGCGAGATCGTGGGGATAGAACACGACCCCGCTCGGTCGGCACCGATCGCGGACATCGAGTTCGACGACGGTGACCGCCGGCTCGTGCTCGCCCCGGAAGGGATCGCGGTCGGCGAGGAGATCCAGATCGGTGTCAGTGCCGAGATCAAACCGGGCAACACGCTCCCGTTGGCCGAGATTCCAGAGGGAATCCCGGTGTGTAACGTCGAGCGGCAGCCCGGTGACGGCGGCAAGTTCGCCCGCTCGTCGGGTGTGAGTGCGACGCTGATGACCCACGACCGCCGTGTGGCCGTGGTGCAGCTGCCCTCCGGCGAGATGCGACGGCTCTCGGCGGACTGTCGGGCGACGATCGGTGTGGTGGCAGGTGGCGGTCGGACGGAGAAGCCCTTCGTCAAGGCCGGCAACAAACACCACAAGATGCGCGCGAGAGGGACGAAGTACCCGCGTGTGCGCGGTGTCGCGATGAATGCGGTCGACCACCCGTTCGGTGGTGGTGGCCGCCAGCATCCAGGCAAACCCAAGAGTATCTCCCGGAACGCCCCCCCGGGACGAAAGGTCGGTGATATCGCGTCGAAACGCACCGGTCGCGGCGGCAAAGGGGGCAGAGACACATCATGAGCAGCGAGTACCAGATCGGCCGCGACAAAGACGAGGAGTTCACGTATCGTGGCCAGACGCTTGCGGAGCTGCTCGAGATGGACCTCGAGGAGCTCGCTGCGCTGTTGCCAGCACGGCAGCGCCGCAGTATCGAGCGTGGGCTCTCGGTCGAGCAGGAGAAGCTGCTCGAGACCGCCCGCGAGATAGACGAGGAGGAGTCGGCCAACGACCCCATCCGTACCCATCTCCGGAACATGATCGTGCTGCCGGAGTTCGTCGGGCTGACGTTCGCGGTGTACACGGGCCAGAGCTTCGAGCGGGTCCGTATCGAGCCGGAGATGATCGGCCACTATCTCGGCGAGTTCCAGCTGACCCGGAACTCCGTCGAACACGGCCAGGCAGGGATCGGGGCGACCCGCTCGTCGAAATTCGTCCCCCTGAAGTGATACCAAATGGGAATTAGCTACTCAGTGGAGACCGACTCCGAGACCACCGCGAAAGCGATGCTCCGGGAGCGGCACATGTCACACAAGCACAGCAAGGCACTGGCCCGCGAGCTGCGAGGCCAGACCGCGGCCGCGGCCGTCGAGTATCTCGAGGCCGTCATCGCCGGCGACCGCTCGGTGCCGTTTCGGTCGCACAATACGGGCGTGGGCCACCGGTCGGATATCGACGGCTGGGATGCCGGTCGCTATCCGCAGAAGGCCTCCAAGGCGTTTCTCGACCTGCTGGAGAACGGCGTGAACAACGCCGACCACGCTGGGTTCGACGGGGAGACGATGCAGATCGCTCACCTCGCCGCCCACAAGGTCGGCGAGTCGCCAGGCCGCAAGCCTCGCGCGTTCGGTCGCGCGAGTGCCTGGAACACCCCCGAAGTGGACGTCGAGCTGGTGTTAGAGGAGGTGGAGGCCGAATAATGGCCGACGAACACCAGTTCATCCAGGACGGTATCCGTGAGACCAAGATTGACGAGTTCTTCCACGAGGAGCTCTCACGGGCCGGCTACGGCGGGATGGACCTCGCCCAGACGCCGATGGGGACACAGATACAGCTGAAAGCCGAGAAGCCGGGGATGGTGATCGGCAAGGGGGGGAAGAACATCCGGAAGATCACCTCCGCGCTGGAGGACCGCTTCGACCTGGAAGACCCCCAGATCGACGTCCAGGAGGTCGACGAGCCGGACCTGAACGCACAGATCGTCGCCGATAGGCTGGCCAACGCGCTCGAGCGTGGCTGGTACTTCCGGAAGGCCGGGCACACGACGATCGACCGGATCATGGACTCCGGCGCGCTCGGTGCCGAGATCGTCCTCAGCGGGAAGGTCACCGGCGCTCGCTCGCGTGTCGAGAAGTTCAATCGTGGCTACATCAAGCACAACGGCGAGCCCGCCGACGAGATCGTCGACCGCGGGACGGGTGTCGCGGTGATGAAGCTCGGAACCATCGGTGTGCAGGTCCGGACCATCCCGCCGAACGCGCAGCTGCCCGATGACTTCCTCGTCGCCGAGGAGGCCGACGTCGAGTCGTTCATCGAGGAGCCAGAAGGGGACGTCGACGCCCTGCTCGCAGAGGCAGAGGCCGCCGCAGCGGGGGATATCGAGTCCTCCGACGAGCCGATCGAGGCCGACGCCGAGTTCGAGGCGGTCCCCGAGCAAGCCGTGCCAGAGTTCGACGACGAGGAGGTCATCGACGAGCCCGACCTCGAGGAAGATGCCGACGCAGCCGCCGACGCGGCCGACGCCGAGGAGGAGCTCGAGGACATCGAGGCGGCTATCGACGCCGAGATCAGCGAGGATGCCGAGGAGGCAGCCAGCGATCTGATGGCCGAGATGGAGGCCGCCGACGCCGAGCCAGATGGTGAGGAGGATGCGGCTGCCGAGGAGGAGGAGTCGTGACGATACTCCACCCGGCGGAGATTCGTGACATGACCCCCGCAGAGCGCGGGGCCGAGCTCGAGGAGCTCGAGACGGAGCTGCTGAACGACAAGGCAGTGCAGGCGGCCGGCGGTGCGCCGGAGAACCCGGCTCGGATCGGCGAGCTGCGCAGAGCAATCGCCCGGATCAAGACGATCCAGCGCGAGGAAGGCGACGACGCCGCGACGGCGGAGGCTGGGTCGTAGTGTTGACCGCCGAGACGCTCCCCCGGCACGAGCTCGCGGGCCTGTCGGTCCGCGTGCACGAGGCCCGGCACGAGGGGTACGTCGGCATCGCCGGCGACGTGGTCGACGAGACCCGCAACACCCTGCTCATCGGGGCGGCTCGGACGCAGGTCCCGAAGGCCGGCTGCGAGTTCGCGTTCGACCTCGGGGACGGGACGACCGTTCTCGTGGAGGGCGAGCGACTCGTGGCAGACCCGGCCCGGCGGACAGAAGTCACAGGTGATACTTTATGGCGATAGGATTGAACGTACCCGAACCCGAGGAGGGCTGTTCGGACCCCAACTGTCCGTTCCACGGCACGCTTGGCGTGCGTGGACAGACGATCGAGGGCCGAGTGGCCTCCACGGACATGGACAAGACCGTCGTCGTCGAGCGGGAGTACGATGTGAAGGTGCCCAAATACGACCGATTCATGAAACGTCGGTCACGGGTTCCGGCCCATCACCCGCCCTGCCTCGAGCTCGAGGTCGGCGACACGGTCCGTATAGGTGAGACCAGAGCGCTCTCGAAGACAAAGAGCCACGTGGTCATCGAACGACTCGCCGCAGATGGCGGGGCCGACTGATGGAGGCACTGAACGCGGACGTGACTCCCGGCCTGGAGAAGGGCTCGAAGATCGTCTGTGCTGATAACACGGGCGCTCGCGAGCTGAAGGTGATCTCCGTGGCGGGCTACTCCGGCACGAAGAATCGCCACCCACGGGCCGGGCTCGGCGATCTGGTGACCGTCTCGGTCACCAAGGGCACCCCGGAGATGCGCCGGCAGGTGTTGCCGGCGGTGATCATCCGGCAGCGCAAGCCGTTCCGACGGCCGGACGGCACCCGCGTGAAGTTCGAAGACAACGCGGGGGTCGTGGTCGACGACGACCAGAACCCCCGAGGGACAGAGATGAAAGGGCCGATCGCACGCGAGGTTGCCGACCGCTTCGGCAGCATCGCCTCGACGGCGACGATGATAGTATGACACGACAACCACACAAACAGCGCACCCGCCAGCGACGCGCGGCGCTACACGAGAAGCAGGACCAGGTCCGTGCCCATCTCTCGGAGTCGCTCCGCGAGGAGTACGAGACCCGGAGCGTGCGCGTGAACGTCGGCGATACCGTCGAGATACAGCGCGGTGACTTTGCCGGCGAGAGCGGCGAGGTGATCGCGGTGGACCTGAAATCGACGGCCATCCACGTCGAGGATGTCACCCTGGAGAAAAACGACGGCGAGGACGTCCCGCGGCCGTTAGACGCCTCGAACCTGTTGGTGACCGACCTCGACCTCGAGGACGAGCTGCGTGCCGAGCGTCTCGAGGCTGCCGCCGAGGCGGGTGAGGCATGACACGGCATCAAAAGCGGCTGTCGGTGCCCAAGTCCTGGCCCGTCGAGCGCAAGACCAACACGTTCACCGTCAAAGCCGATGCCGGACCGCACGGCGAGGCGGGTGTGCCGCTGTTGATCTTGCTACGGGACGTGCTCGGCTACGTCGACTCGCGGAAGGAGGCCCGGTACGCGCTGGGTGAAGCCTCCGTGCTCGTCAACGGGGCCCCCGTCAGCGACGAGGAACGCCCCATCGGGATGTTCGACATCCTGGCGTTTCTCGAGCGCGAGGAGTTCTATCGGGTGTTCCCCGACGAGGGCGGCAGGCTCGCCCTCTCGCCGATCGACGCCGACAGTGCGGGCTCGAAGCTGGGCAAGATCGTCGGCAAACAGCAGGTCGCGGCGGACGTCTACCAGCTCACGCTGCACGACGGCCAGACCCTGCGAACCGAGGAGGCCTCGTACACGCCCAAGGACTCGTTGGTCGTCGACAACGAGACCGACGAGGTGGTCGCTCACTTCCCCTACCAGGCCGACGCGCTCGTGACGGCCGTCGACGGGAGCCACGCGGGTGAGATCGGCGAGATCGAGACGATCACCGTCACGGCCTCGTCGTCCTCGAACAACGTCAGGGTCTCGACGGAGGAGTCGAGCTTCGAGACGATCGAGGAGTACGTCGTGGTGATCGACGAGAACTTCACCGCCGAGGAGACGGAGGTGAGCGACGCGTGAGCGAGAGTGCCTCGTTCCACGAGATGCGCGAGCCCCGCGTCGAGAAGGTGGTCGTCCACATGGGTGTCGGTGAGGGTGGCCGGGAGCTGGCCAACGCCGAGGAGATCCTGGCGGCGGTCGCCGGTCAATCACCCGTTCGGACGATCGCGACGGAGACGATCGGCGAGTTCGGCGTCCGCGAGGGCGACCCCATCGGTGCGAAGGTGACGCTCCGCGACGAGGCCGCGTCGGAGTTCCTCGAGACGGCGCTCCCGTTGGTGTCGATCGCTCCCTCGCAGTTCGACGACGTCGGCAACTTCTCGTTTGGCATCCAGGAGCACACCGACTTCCCCAGCCAGGAGTACGACCCCCAGATCGGGATCTACGGGCTGGACGTGACGGTGAATCTGGTGCGGCCGGGCTACCGGGTGCGCAAGCGGGACAAGCTCGCGCGGCCGATTCCGAAGGCCCACCGGCTGACCGCCGAGGACGCCATCGCCTATCTCGAGGCGGCGTACGATATCGAGGTGGGCGCATGAGCGAGTCCGAGCAGGAGACCGGCGAGCAGGAGGCAAAGCGAACGGGCGACGTCCAGGCGTGCCAGCGATGCGAGCGCGAGCAGGGCCTGGTCGGCAAATACGACATCTGGCTCTGTCGACAGTGTTTCCGAGAGATCGCTCGGGGCATGGGCTTCAAGAAATACAGCTAATCATGACGGGCAACGACCCACTGGCCAGTGCGCTCTCGGGCATCGACAATGCAGAGAGCGTCGGCCACCTACAGCAGACCGTTGCGCCCGCCTCGAACATCATCGGCTCGATCCTGGAGGTCTTCTACGACCGAGGGTACATCGACGGGTTCACACGCGTCGAGGACGGCAGAGCCGGCACGTTCGAGGTCGAACTAAAAGGTGCCATCAACCGATGTGGTGCGGTCAAGCCACGATACTCGGCGGGGGCCGACGCGTTCGAGACCTGGGAGAAGCGGTTTCTCCCGGCCCGTGATTACGGGACGCTCGTCGTGACGACCTCCTCGGGGGTCATGAGCCACTACGACGCCCGCGAGGCGGGCATCGGTGGCCAGGTGGTGGCGTACGTCTACTGACAATGAACGAGACACGAATCGATATACCAGAGGCGACGGAGGTGAGCGTCGACCGACTCGAGGTGACCGTCTCGGGGCCAGCGGGCAGCGTCACGAGACGGCTGTGGTACCCCGACATCACGGTCAGCGCCGATGCGGAGACGGTGCTGCTCGAGGCCGACGCGAGGGATGCAAAGACAAACGCCACGATGGGCACGTTCGAGAGCCACGTGCGGAACATGCTCTACGGTGTGACCGAGGGGTGGCTGTACCAGATGGAGGTCTTCTACTCGCACTTCCCGATGCAGGTGCGCAGCGAGCCCGACTCGGTCGTCATCGAGAACTTCCTGGGTGAGCGCCATCCGCGGACCGTCGAGATCCGCGGGGACACCGAGGTGGAGATCGACGGCGAGGAGCTGACCCTCTCGGGGCCCTCGATAGAGGACGTCGGCCAGACGGCCGCGAACATCGAGCAGGTGACCCGAGTCAACGACAAGGACACGCGTGTGTTCCAGGATGGGGTCTACATCACCGCCAAGCCATCGCGAGGTGAGGTCTGATGGCAGACGAGGAGGAGTCCGAGCTGACCGAGCTGACAGACATCAGTGGCGTGGGCCCCGCAAAGGCCGACGCGCTGGTCGAGGCCGGGTTCGAGACCATCGACGACGTCGTCGCGGCCTCGCAGGCCGAGCTCTCGGATGTCAGTGGCGTGGGCAACGCGCTGGCCGCCCGGATGAAGGCCGACGTCGACGCCCTGGAGGTCTCCGAGGAGACCGACGCCGAGGTCGAAGACGAGGCCCCTGAGCCGGCGAGCGAGCCGGCGGCCGTCGAGACCGAGCACGTCCCCAAGTACGTCTCGGAGCGGACCGTCGAGAAGACACCCGAGCTCGGCGACCGCGAGCGCCGACTGCTGACCGAGCGCAAGACGACGGGCAAGCCACAGTTCTACAGACAGGACTACCACAAGAAAAAGCGCACCCCGACCTCCTGGCGCCGGCCCCGCGGTGGGCTGTCGAAACAGCGCAGGGGTGTCAAGGGGAAGGGCCCGAAGGTGGCAGCCGGCTACCGGACGCCGTCGGCGGTCCGGGGCCTGCACCCGTCCGGGTTCGAAGAGGTGTACGTCCACCGACCGGCCGAGCTTGACGATGTCGACCCGGCCACGCAGGCGATCAGGATCGCCAGTGGCGTCGGTGGTCGCAAACGAGCGACGATCGAAGAGCGGGCCGAGGATGCCGAGATCCGCGTGCTGAACCCGACCTATCACGAGGCGGAGGTCGAGCAGTCATGACGGATCTCAGCGCGCAACGTCGGCTCGCGGCCGACGTGCTCGATGTCGGGAAGAATCGCGTGACGTTCGCGGCCGACGCCGAGTCGGAGATCGCCGATGCGATCACCCGTGAGGACGTGCGGGAGCTGATCGGCCAGGGGATCATCTCGGCCGCCGCAAAGCGAGGGAACTCCCGTGGCCGGGCCCGCGAGCGACAGACGAAACGAGCGTACGGCCACCGGAGCGGTGCCGGCACCCGAAAGGGGCGGGCAGGCGGCCGACAGAACGCGAAGGCGGACTGGCAGAGCCGCATCCGCGCCCAGCGGCGGGCGCTGAAGGCCCATCGTGACGAGGGCGGTCTTCATCGGTCGAGCTATCGTGAGCTGTACAACATGGCCTCGGGCGGTGAGTTCGACTCGGTGGCGGATCTGGAGCGATACATGACCACAAACTACGATTACGACCCAGCGACGCTGGCAGGTGAGCACTGATGGCGACCGGCCCCCGATACAAGGTGCCGATGCGCCGTCGGCGCGAGGCTCGGACGAACTACCATCAGCGGTTGCGCCTGTTGAAATCCGGGAAACCACGACTGGCGGCTCGAAAGAGCAACCAGCATATCAGGGCGCAGCTGATTCTCGCCGGCCGGCAGGGTGACGAGACCCTGGCGGCGGCATCGAGCGAGGAGCTGGCGGCAGAGGGCTGGGAGGCGCCGACGGGGAACCTCCCGGCTGCGTATCTGACGGGGCTGCTCGCCGGCGTGCGAGCGCTCGAGGCCGGGCTCGAGGAGGCCGTGTTGGACATCGGGCTGAACGCGGCGACGCCCGGCAATCAGGTGTTCGCACTCCAGGAAGGCGCCATCGACGCCGGGCTCGAGGTGCCGCACAACGAGGCGGTGTTCGCCGACTGGGAACGGACCCGTGGCGAGCATATCGCCGCCTACGCCGACCAGGAAGACGGGCTCTACAGCCGCGAGTTCGACGCGACGAGGCTGCCCGAGCATTTCGACGAGGTACGAGAGCACATCATGGAGGATATCAAATGAGTCACGGCTGGGAACCACAGACCCGACTGGGCCGCGAGGTCGCAGCAGGGGAGATCGACGAGATGGAGGTGGCGTTGCGGTCCGGGCTTCCGCTGAAAGAGCCCGAGATCGTCGACCAGCTGCTGCCGGGGCTCGAAGACGAGGTGCTCGACATCAACATGGTCCAGCGGATGACCGACTCGGGCCGGCGGGTGAAGTTCCGGTGTGTCGTCGCCATCGGTAATCGTGACGGGTTCGTCGGCTACGCCGAGGGCCGTGACGACCAGGTCGGTGGTGCGATCCAGAAGGCCATCGAGATCGCGAAGCTGAATATGATCAAGGTCGAGCGTGGTGCCGGCTCCTGGGAGGACCGCTCGGAGGAGCCACACTCGCTGGCACGACGCACCTCCGGGAAGGCCGGGTCGGTCACGGTCGAGCTGATTCCGGCGCCGCTCGGCCTGGGGCTGGCAGCCAGCGAGACCGTCCGCAAGGTGGTCGAGCTCGCGGGCATCGAGAACGCGTGGACGAAGTCCGACGGCAACACCCGGACGACGCTGAACCTGGCCAAGGCCACGTACAACGCCCTGGAGAGCGCCTCGCAGGCACGCGGCCCCCGAGCGCTCCGCTCTCAGCCGGAGGTGTCGGACTGATGCGAGCGCTCGTCCAACTGCGTGGCGAGGTCAACCAGAGCCAGTCGGTGCGGGACACCCTGGAGATGCTGAACCTCCACAAGGTGAACCACTGCGTGCTGGTGCCCGAGACACCCACCTACGAGGGGATGATCACGAAGGTCAACGACTGGGTGGCACACGGCGAGCCCACCGAGCTGGCCGTCGAGCGGCTGTTGCGGAGCCGCGCGGAGCCTGCGAGCGGTGCTGGTCCCATCGATGCTGCGTGGATCGCCGAGCACACGGCCTACGAGGACTTCGAGACGCTCGCGAGCGCGCTGGCGGCCGAGGAGACCACGCTCCGTGAGGAGGGGCTCTCGCCCACACTCAGACTGCACCCACCACGGGGCGGTCACGACGGGATCAAGCATCCGACGACGGAGGGTGGCCAGCTCGGACCACACGCGACCGACGCGATCAGCGAGCTGCTGGAGGCGATGCGATAATGACATCCAAGAAACGACGACAGCGCGGGTCACGCACGCACGGCGGTGGCTCACACAAGAAACGACGCGGTGCCGGACATCGAGGCGGTCGTGGCCGGGCCGGTCGGAAGAAACACGAGAAGGGGCTGTACCCACCGCAGGGGAAACACGGGTTTTCGCGCCCGCAGAAGACCGACGTCGTCGTCAAGACGATCAACGTCCGCGAGCTCGACGAGGACGCGGTCGTCCTGGTCGCACGCGATCTCGCCAGCGAAACCGACGATGGAATCACGATCGACGCCCGTGACGTGGTCGAAGACGGTCACGAGGCCGACCAGGTGAAGGTGCTCGGGGCTGGCCAGGTCCACGAGTCACTCCACGTGACCGCCGATGCGTTCTCGGAAGACGCCACGACCGCCATCGAGGGGGCCGACGGCTCGACCGAGCTCACAGAGCGAGGCCTCGAGCTGGCCGCGGCGGCCGACAGCGATAGGACAGCGGAGGAAGAAGCCTAGACACCATGGGTTGGAAGGAGAGCGCCGAACCGGTCCTGACGCGGATGCCCGCCGTCTCCCGGCCAGAGCGACACGTGCCGTTCAGGCGCAAGCTCGGCTGGACGGCAGGCGTGCTCGTGCTGTACTTTTTCCTGACGAACGTCTTCCTCTACGGGCTGCCGGCCGGCGGCACCGGGAGCGACGCGTTCGGGCAGTTCCGGACGATCCTCGCGGGTGGGCAGGGGACGATCCTGCAGCTTGGTATCGGGCCGATCGTCACGGCATCGATCGTGTTACAGCTGCTCGGCGGGGCCAATCTGCTGGGGCTGGACACGCAGAACCCTCGGGACCAGGCGCTCTATCAGGGGCTGCAGAAGGTGTTGGTGGTCGTCATGGTCGTGCTGACGGGGTTCCCCATGGTGTTCGCCGGGAACTTCCTGCCGGTCAATCAGACACTGGCACAACAGTATGGCGTCTCGGCGGTCAAGTGGCTCATGTTCGGCCAGATCTTCGTCGGCGGGATGCTGATCCTGTTCATGGACGAGGTGATCTCCAAGTGGGGCGTGGGCAGCGGTATCGGCCTGTTCATCATCGCTGGGGTGAGCCAGCGCCTGATCGGCGGGCTGTTCGCCTGGGAGGCGCTCGGGACGGGCTACAACGGGTTCTTCCCCACCTGGATCGGCATCGTCTCCGGTGCGGTGCAGCTGCGGAGCCCGCTGACCCCCGGCGGGTTGAACGACCTGTTCTTGGGGCCGGGGCAGATCGTCGCGCTGTTCACGACGCTGTCGATCTTCGTCATCGTCGTCTACGCGGAGTCGGTTCGCGTCGAGATCCCGCTGAGTCACGCCCGCGTCAAGGGCGCGCGCGGTCGCTTCCCGGTGAAGTTGATCTACGCGAGCGTGCTGCCCATGATCTTGGTGCGTGCGCTGCAGGCCAACATCCAGTTTCTGGGCCGGATCCTCCAGAGCCAGCTGGGCTCGATGCCGGCCTGGCTGGGCACCTATCAGACGAGCGGTGGCAACATCGCCGAGCCGACCGGCGGGCTGTTCTACTATCTGGCGCCGATCTACTCGCCGGCAGACTGGCTGCCTGCGTTGGGTACCCGCTCGATAGATATCATGCTCCGCATCGGGGTCGATCTGACGTTCATGGTGATCGGCGGGGCGATCTTCGCCATCTTCTGGGTGGAGACCACTGACATGGGCCCCGAGGCGACGGCGGGCCAGATTCAGAACTCGGGGATGCAGATTCCCGGGTTCAGACAGTCACCAGGCGTGATGGAGAAGGTGCTCAGCCGGTACATCCCGCAGGTGACGGTCCTCGGTGGTGCCTTGGTCGGTGTTCTGGCCGTCGGTGCGAACATGCTGGGGACCATCGGGCAGGTTTCGGGGACCGGCCTGCTGCTGACGGTCTCGATCACCTACAAGATCTACGAGGAGATCGCCGAGGAGCAGCTCATGGAGATGCACCCGGTGATGCGGCAGGTGTTCGGGGACTGACCCCCACGCTTGCCAGGTTCCACCACTCGGGCTGCTGAGGCGACTGCTGGCCGTTGGATTTCTTTCAATCGCGAAGCACGTGCAGCGAGGGTTGCAAACGCTCGTGGATAGGCCCGTCGCCGCCTCAACCGTTCTCGGTGACCGTGTGACCACGCGGTGCGAGCTCCGTGCTACGCACGGCGGGAGTTGAGCCGCTGTCGTCGGATGTCTCGAGCCGAGTCCTGATCTGTGCGGCCCGTTCTTTGTCCGTCAGTATCCACACGGCGGGCCCCCACGAGCTCTGGCCTGCTCCCGCGACAGCGTCCTCGTCGGCCAGTCGCTCGATGATTCTCCCGGAGGGGTCGCTATACGCACCGTCCTGGCCGGTCGTGTACCAGCTTCCGTTCAGTCGGCCGTAGGTAGCTAGGGCGGTGCCGAACGCCTCGAGGTTGCCCTTCGCAGCCGACGGCAGCAGCTGGTCGACCACGAGGGCGGATATCTCGCTGGCCAACGCCGACTCAGCATCTCTCACGGCGCTCCGCATGCTCTGTTCCTCGGTTTCGCCTTCCAGCCCGGGTGTGGCATCGGGGATCACAAGCACGACACGCCACCGTTCTGGCAGCTCGTGTCTCACTGAGACGGGGGGGACCTGCCAGTCACCCCGCTGAGGGACCGCTTCGGTGAAACGGTCGCTCGGTTGCCCTGCATCGAGAATGAAGCCCCCTCGCTCGAACGTCGCTACACCCACCCCCGAGCGCCCACCTCGCCCTAGCGCCGGGGCGTGTTCCCGCGGGGTCGGCCGCTGATCGTGGGCTCTCGCTATCGCAGTGTAGGTACTGAGTGCGGTCTGGGTGCCCGACCCCAAGCCGACGTGTCTCGGTAGTCGTTCCTTCACGTCGACGTCCGCCCCGGGGACATCCAGGATTTCGCACGCCTGTCGAGCGTAGGTTTCGAAGATTCCGTCTGGTGCGTGGACACCGTCTGCTGGTTCGGCCGACAGGGTCACTCGCGGCTGCTCGAGTCCGAATCCGACCCCACCGTACAGCCTCTCGCGGGCCAGCGACAGATTGCAGAACCCCGCATGAATCCGAGCGCCTACCGAGACGGTCACTCGCGACATGGGGTATCCAGACGGTCGTATGGCTGGCTGTGATATTCGGCTGTCGACATAGGCAATCTGCCGCCCGGGGTGTTCGTTCGCACGAATCGGTGGCTCACGCGTGGGCCGCAGGACGCTAGCAGCGCCCGCCCGTTGGGATTATTTGTGTGGCGCCAACATATCGTACGAGCGCTCCCACTCGTAGCTCTCGTCGAAGTACCGCTCTGCCAGCGGTGTCTCTGGCATCTCCCCGACTGAACGCTTCTCGACGCCGTAGGAGGGTCGGTCCTCGTCGTGGTAGAACCGGCCCGTCAGCACGGTGCCGTCGTACAGGGCGCCCTCTGCCTCGTACATGGCCTGGCCCGCCTCACGGCGGTCCTCGATGTCGAAGCCGTACTCCTCGTTCTGTTGGATGTCGACATAGGGAACGTACTGTTTGGCATCCTTGTTCCAGGTGGGACACTGGGTCAGAAAGTCGATGTGGGAGAACCCGTCGTGCTCGATCGCCTCGACGAGGATCTCCTGGGCCTGGTTGGGGTTCACCGCGGCGGTTCGCGCGACGTAGGATGCCCCACCGGTCAGTGCCATCGAGAGCGGTCGAATCGGATCTTTCGCACTCCCGTGTGGCTGTGTCTTTGACTTGTGGCCCTTCGGAGAGGTGGGCGATGTCTGGCCCTTCGTCAGCCCGAAGATCTCGTTGTTGAACACGATGTAGGTCATGTCGTGGTTCTCCCGGGCCGAGTGCATGAAGTGGTTGCCGCCGATGCCGTAGCCGTCGCCGTCGCCACCCGCCGCAACGACCTCCAGCCCCGGATTGGCGAGCTTCGCCGCGCGGGCGACCGGCAGCGAGCGGCCGTGGATGGAGTGGTAGCCGTAGCTCTCGAAGTACGAGCTGAGCTTGCCCGAACAGCCGATGCCCGTCACCAACAGCACCTCCTCGGGATCTCTGCCGAGCTCCGTCATCGCCCCTTTCAGCGCCTTCAGGACGCCAAAGTCACCACAGCCCGGACACCAGGTCGCCTGGGGCTCGATACCGGGGGTGTACTCGTTCTGGTCGATCTCCCGTTCCGTTCCAATCGCGCTAAAAACACTCATTGTTCAGTCACCTGCCGCCCCCAACAGCCGCGTTCCATCGCTCGATACCTCCGCGCCGTTGGCCATCGATGCCAGTCCGTCGGCGATCTCCCGTGGCTCGAAGGGCTCGCCGTTGTACTTCAACAGCGAGTGCAGCTTCGGGCCGAATCGGCCCAGCTCACCCTGAATCAGTCGCTTGAACTGTGCACTGGCGTTCATCTCGACGACCAGTGCGCTGTCGACCGACTCCAGGAACGTCGTCACCTCGGCTTCGGGGAACGGCATCAGGTCCGACACGCTCAGTGCCTTGACCGAGTGGCCGTCCTCGAGCAGCGCCGCGGTGGCCTCCTCGACGGTGCCCTGATTCGACCCCCAGGTGAGGATGCCGTACTCGGCGTCGTCAGGGCCGGCATACGCCTGGTTCGAGGCCGCCTTCTCGCGCTCGTCCAGCTCGGTGCGGATGCTGTCGAGCTTCCGCATGCGCCGGTCCATCTGGATCACGCGGTTCTCTCGATCCTCGCTGATGTGGCCGGTCGGGTGGTGCTCGTTGCCCGATGCCAGATAGCGGCCACCCTTCTGCCCGGGGATCGACCGCGAGGCCGCGCCGGTCTCGGAGTCGTGGCTGTAGCGCTCGAACTTCCCCGAGTGGTGGTGCGCGGCCGCTGCGATCTCGGTCTCGTCGAGCACGTCACCCAACGACGAGTTGGGCTCGCGGTCGAAGAACGACGCCGGGACGTTCAGCAGCTCGCCCGAGAGCTTCTGATCGTAGACGACGATCGCCGGCAGGCCGTACTCGTAGGCGAAGTCGAACGCATCACGGGTCTGTTCGTACGCCTCGGCGGCGTTGCCGGGCGCGAATACGACGCGGTTCGAGTCGCCCTGACTCGTGTACAGCACGTGTTCGAGATCGCCCTGTTCGGTCTTGGTCGGCATCCCGGTCGATGGCCCCGCCCGCATGGCTTCGAGCAGGACGACCGGGGTCTCGGTCATCTCCGCGAGACCGAGCGGCTCGGACATCAACGCGAACCCGCCGCCCGAGGAGCCCGACATCGCCTTGGTGCCGGCGTGTGAGGCGCCGAGCGCAAGCGCGGCGGCCGCGATCTCGTCCTCGACCTGCTCTGCGATGCCACCGAGGTCGGGAAGATACTGCGACATCAGGGTGAACACCTCCGTCCACGGCGTCATCGGATAGCCGGCGATGAACCGACAGCCCGAGTCGATCGCCGCGAACGTGATGCCGTTCGAGCCGCTGACGAGCACCTGCTCTTCCTCGTGGCTCCCTGTTGGCATGCGGAGATCGTGGGTGAACTCGAACGCCGAGGCCAGCTCGTGAGCCGAGTCCAGGATCTCGAGATTCGCCTCGAGCACCGACTCCTTCATGCGTTCGCTCATGAGCTCCTCGATGGGCTCGAGATCGTACTCCAGCAGTGCGCAGGTCACGCCAACACCCGCGGTGTTTCGCATCACCTCGCGGCCCTGTTCGCGGGCCATCCCACGGAGGTCGACCGGGTAGACGTGCCACTCGTTGGCATCGGCACGTGCCTGGAAGTCCTCAGCATCGTCCTCGCTCAATAGCCCCTCATCGTAGATGATGATGCCCCCCTCGCGGAGGTCGTCCAGGTTCTCGTACAGCGGCTTCGCTCGTTCGTCCTCGTAGATGGCGCCATCGCGCTCGTTCCGGGCGAACGAGTCACCCAGCGCGAGCAGACAGTTGTAGCCATCGCCGCGGGCGGCGACGCGCTCGCTGGCGGCTCGTACCTCGACGTACGTGTGGCCCCCACGGATCCGCGAGGGGTAGTGTCGATGCGTGAAAACGTCGAGTCCCGACCGCATCAGCGCCTTCGCGAAGTTCTGACTGGTCGAGTCGATGCCGTCGCCGGACCCGCCGGCAATGCGCCATACGAGTTCGCCGTCGGTCATCCTGTTACACCTGACGTGTGCATGAAGACAAAAGGGCAGCCTCGGATTAAAGGGTTTGCTAGTCGTTGACACCCATTAATAGTGAACGTAGATGGTTTTTGATGGTATTTCCGGACGGCCGAACCGTAGGTGACGCCGGTCGACCAGGTCGGAACCGAGGGGTCCCGGCCGACCCGAGGGACGGCGCAGGTTATATACCAGAGAGTATCGTGGACTCGCTCACACAGGCATGTCGCTATCCGAGCTGCTCGCAGGTGTCGAGCAACACGAAAAGACCCTCACGGTGTTCAACGCCGAGGCGGACACCGTTAGGGCCGTGCGTGAGCAGTTCCGCGATCGCAATCTCGTCGTCGAGCACGAGCGAACACACTCCGGGGGCCCGGGCGGGTTCGCGGTGCTGACAACCGAGACCGACGACGGACAGGACGAGTTCGTCACGGCGACCAGCGTCGAAGCGACGCTCTCGGACGGTGGGCACGGGACTCCCCGGGCAGATCGCGCCAGCGCGCGGCCGATCCTCGACCACCTGGACGAGACGATGTTCACCTCCTACGATACGAATGATATGGTCGCCGCATCACGCGAGATCGAGGACCGTGCCTGGCGCCTGGGCAAGGGACAGGTCCACGCCGGCTTTCAGAACCTCTCGACGCTGGACGCCCAGATGGAGATCTACGAGCCGCTCGCCGACAAGGATCGCCTGGAGGTTCACGCCTACGCCTACCCGGACGAAGAAGTGCCTCGCCACGATTCGGAACTGACAATCCACGTCGAACGGGCCGAGGAGATCGAACACTCCTGGTTCGTCGCCTACGACGGCGGGGGTGTCGATGTCAACAAGTGTGCGCTCCTCGCCGAGGAACGCAAGGAGGGCAAGTTCTACGGCTTCTGGACGTACGATCCCGAGACCGTCGACTGGATCATCGAGTACCTTCGTACGTCCTACGGGCTCGTCCCGAGCTACTGAGCGAGCGTCAGACCCGCAGATAGCGATCGAGCATCTGCTCGACGGCCCGATGGATCAGCTCGCCGTCGAACCCCTCGCTGGTCGCGCGGCGCAACACCGCCCCCATCAGCATGGTCAGCAACATTGCCGCGCCGCGGTCCGGGTCGACCTCGCGGAAGCTCTCCTCCTCGATCCCGCGTTCGATGATCGCCGCCAGCTGTGTCTCGAACAGTCCATCCAACCGATCGAACCGTTCGCGGAACGTGGGGTTCGTGATGGCCTGTGCCCGCAGCTCGATGAACGGTCCGAACGGTGGTTGGGTGTCCTGGCCCCCACCAGAGGGAGCACCAGGCGGCACGCCGAGAAAGACGTCCTCGACCTGCTCGGAGAGCGAGCGCGATGGATCCTCGTCCGGGTCGCCGGCGAACCGGCCTTGGAACCACTCGAGCATCACGTCCAGGAACGCCACCAGGAGATCCTCCTTGTCATCGTAGAAGTGATACACCGAGGACTTCGAGAGGTCGGCCTGGGTGGCGATACGACCCACCGACAGCCGTGAGTACCCGTGTTCGCCGAGCACCTCGTAGGTTGCTTTCAGGATCGCCCGGTCGGTGTCCTCCGGCTCCGCGGCGAACGGTCGATCCCGGCTCATGCTACCAGCATCATTCGAGTGTAGCATCTAATCCCGCAACTTAAAAATACCTACCGAACGTTCGGTCGGTAACGATGGACGCCACTCCGCTCGCCTGTCGATTCGCACTGATTGGGATACCGCCGACCGCCGGACGAAGGCACGGGATCCCCCGCGCTGGTGGGGTGTGGTCTTGAGTATACGACTGTTCCCGGTGGTGGCGGCGCTGCTGGTGGTGATGACACTGATGCCCGCGCCTGCGGCGGCAGCCGTGACCGGCACGCCGACGATG
>ERZ1034517.108-NODE-108-length-21711-cov-8.110916_pt1 | contig 21711 bp, 24 predicted proteins | sample MGYA00520599_ERZ1034517 | MGnify/ENA primary metagenome ERZ1034517 (study PRJEB33760, sample SAMEA4777701) | hypersaline lake metagenome | biome: hypersaline environment; feature: brines | place: Spain | collected 2012-08 | depth 0 m ...
TGAGTCATATCTCTCTGACAAGGACCCCGAACTCTTTCGCACGACATCCGAAACAACCTGTTGATAATGACCTTTGTCGAAATGAAGGGGTAGAGTCGAAATGAAAGGGGTGTTGTCGATATGAACACCCCTCCGTCGAAATGAGTTTCTTGCCTCTTTCATATCATTACACGCAAACTTCGAAGTGAAGACCTCTTCATCGATATGAAATCTCAGACAGTAAAACAGACACCCCTATTTCGAAGTGAAATCTCATCATGGAGTCCTGGCCGCGGTAGACCTTCTTCGAAGTGACCACCCCTCAATCGATATGAAGCCATATAGCTCGGAAATCGGCCCCATCCACACACCCCGTCATCGAAATGAAATACGAAAACACTGTTTGCGACCTCGTCCACGAGATCTCATCGTAAGGGATGGCAGCAGGTTCTTCGAAGTGAAATGGCTCAACAAAACGCTAATACTCCCGTATTAGACCGTACAAATCAGATATAGGGCAGTTCCCTCTGTGGAAGAACCAATTTCATATCGAAGACGGTGTGCGAGGGTCATTAAACCACTACGTCAATTTTCGATTTCATATCGAATATGGGGTGTGAGAGCTACCGATATTATCTCCTGTTGTCTGCTCACAGTAGATACTCCGTTTATTTTCACATTATATATTCTCCCCTCAGACTATTTTTACAGATATCTCTAACACTATGACGGTATCGCACATCAATTACAACAATCACCTAACCGCTGACCAATCACCTCGCCAGTTCTTATTACCAGTTCTCACAATCTACCAACAAATGGATTGGGACACGACAATCAACCTCGACGGGTTCGGCAACTCCGCACAGATGGAGTGGCAGACCGTCAAGAGCTGGCAGTCATTTGCTAATTTTTTCGACGACGCGGTCCACATCGACGCAGTCACCTACTGTGAATCGCCAGAGCTCCTCCTCCCTACTCGCTCCCTTCGGTCGCTTCCTGAGGGAGGAGACTCCCCGCTACCGCTTCAGTTGAAAGTGAACCAGCGGGCGTGACGGACGCATACGATAGCGGCGACGATGTGGACGATACCCTGCTTTGACATCTTCCCCGCGCTGAAGCGCGAGGCTTTCTCCTCGATTCTCCGCAATGAGCCCGTGGCACTGTGTGGTGGAGAAATACCGCTTCGAGTACGGCCGCGTACTGACGGTCGGCATCGTGATTGTTCGGGAGGTGCGTTTTGCGCCCCAATCTTCATTCCTGTAGAGCGTCAACGTTGTCAACAAGAATGTCACATCAGATACGGCTTGAAGATGACGTGTACGAGCGTATCAAGGCCAACAAGCGAGAGGATGAATCGTTCAGTGACGCTGTAGACCGACTTATCGGAGGGCGATCGCTTCGAGACCTCCGCGGCGTGTTTAGCGAGGATCAAGTGAACGAGATGCGGAGCGCGGTCGAGACTGCCGACGACATGGATCGTGACGAGGTTCGTGAGGTCGCGGAGCGGTTCGAATGATCGTCGACACGAGTTTTGTCTTAGACGTTATCGACGATATCGATGCGGCAGTTACGAAAGAACAGGAGCTCGAAGCTGAAAGTATCCCGCTGGTGATTCCCTCCATGACCGTTCTAGAGTTGTACATTGGCGTCGGGAAGGTGGCGAACACGTCCGATGAGCGGCAAGCAGTGGATGCAGTGCTTGGGTCGTACCCGGTGGCGGACATGACGCCGAGTGTTTCCCGGCGAGCCGGGCGGCTACTCGGTGAACGGCTGGCAGAGGCTGACGAGGGTGACGGGCCGGGTATTGGGAAAGGCGACGCAGTGATCGCCGCAACCGCGTTGGAACGCGACGAATCCGTCCTTACTGGGGACAGTCACTTCGCCATGATCCCTGGCGTCAGCGTCGAAGCATACCACTGAGTAGCGTAAGGTCCACTATCACAGTATGCCCTGGTTCACTCGTCTTTCTCATCCTCCGGTTGCGACTGCCGGTCTTCTCCCTCAAGATCACCCACGCGCTCGAACAGATTTCGGGCAATAAGAAGCCGGACAGCGTCGTCTTCAACAAAAAATTCGACTTTAGTCTGTGTGGCACTGTTTGTTACCTTCTGGAAAGTGTATCTGTCAGACTCCAACGAGGTGGGAATAACGCGCATCGTTTCCGTGCCCATCGGACTGCTGTACTCCACTCGTAGGTTCTCACCAGTCCAGAGTACCCGCGCATTTTGCAGTCCACTATACGCGGTGTACTTGCCGGTCAGTTCCTGTTGTTTTTGTTTGACTGCTTGACTCGGCACGACGGCTGAGGGTTCGACCCCTGTCGCCGTCGCTAGAAGTTTCATTGCTATTGTCTCCGGTGCGGTATCCGGTTGTGCGTTACAGCCGATGGCAACACCCAGGCCACGCTCCCGCAGAAAGCCCAAATATCCAGCCGAGACACCAGTCCCGCCGCCATGGCCGACGAGGATATCATCTCCGAATGGACGCGTCATCCAGCCGTAGCCGTAATTGATCTCGCTTCCGTCAACAAGTGTCCTGAACGTCCCAATCGGCTCGAACATGTTCTCCGCGAGCACGGTATCAAAAGGGAGGTCCCGCTTGTTCCATGCCGCGAGGAATTCTAGGAGGTCGGTCACCGACGTCTGTAATCCGCCAGGTGCCTGAAAAAGCGGAGAATCCGGGAAGCTAGCGGCCTGTGTCTCTCCATCCTGTCTAAAGTACGGTGTCATCGTGTCACGCGACTCGTCTCCAAGAATGTCAACGTTGAACGTAGAATCGTTCATTCCGAGTGGATCAAACACGTTCGCTTCGACGTACTTCGAGAAGGTCGTCCCAGTCACGGTCTCAATCAGCCGTGAGAGGGTAACGTATCCAGAGTTGTAATACAAACATCGGTCATCCCCGACGAGGCGCCTGTCGGCGGACTCCTCAACGTACTCCTGAAACGCGTCCCAATCGTCAACCGATCGGTCGAGGTCGGCTCCAACCACCTCGCCCATGAGAAGGTTGGCTGCGATGTCGTCAGATGGCATACCAGACGTGTGTGATAACAGTTCTTTCACAAGAATGGGGTCACCCGGGGCGTCTTCGAAATACGGAACGTACTCCGAGACGGCGTCTGTGAGTGAGATCGATCCATCGTCGACGAGGGTCATCACTGCGGTCGCTGTAATGGGCTTAGTCGACGAGCCGATACCGTACAGTGTTTCCGCTGTCGCCGGAGTTTGCGGGTTGATCTGTCGGTCGCCAAACCCGGCTGTTAAAACCGTCTCTGCTCCATCGACGACGGCGACACTAGCTCCTGGACATTCCTGCTGTTCGAAGAGTCTTCTCGCCGACGTTTCGAGCCGTTCGCGACTCACCTGCTCTCGTCGCTGCTCCGATATAGATGTTGAATCCATACAGTATCAAAATCACACTAATCAATAAGTTCGTGGAGCAACCGATTACTATACAATATTTTATGTATTGGGTCGATATCTAGACGTAACGCATCGAAATGATCGACGAGCAACCGATTACCAAGGGTATCGAACTCGTAAGTCATAGTGTCCGCGCTGAGATTTTAATTGCGCTCGCAGAGCGAATACGAGAAAGCCCCCGCGATCAGGCGCTTGGGTTCGCACGACTCCGTAAGCAAGTTGGCCACGACGACCCTGGAAACTTCAATTACCACCTCAAGCGACTGTGCGGTAACCTCGTCGTGAAGCGGGACGACGGCTACCAGTTGTCAGATGTGGGCCACCACTTTGTAGCGGTTCTGCTGTCAGGGCGCTTCGATCCTGAAACAAGCGTCGAGTCCCTAGACGTCAAAATACAGTGTGTGATCTGTAGTAAACCGTCGGAGGTCACCTACCGCGACGGAATGCTTCGGACGACGTGTGACGACGGCCATAGTACAACGCTGAACGTTGGCCCTGACCTGTTGGACTCGCACTCAGTTGCGGAAGCACTCAACATCGCCTTCTGTCGGACCCTATGGGAGACAAAATCGATGACAAGTGGAGTCTGTCCGCACTGTGAGGGCACGACGACCGGAGCAGTAACTCGATTCGAGGATAGGCCGTTCCCAGTACTGTACGAGTGGGTTTGTGAGAGCTGTGGCACGTTCCTCCAGCACAGCGCTGGTGGCTCTGTTCTTTTTCACCCAGCAGTCGTCTCATTCTGCTACGATCACGATATCGATGTGTTCGAATATCCGTGGGACGTGATGGTTCAGAACGTTCGATTGGGAACTGTGAGGTCAGAAGAGCCGTTGAGAATCCAGGTCACAGTGATGTTCGGCAATGACGAGCTCGTCTTGACACTCGACGATACGGCAACAGTTGTTGATTTGACCTCCTCCCGCGCTTGAAGACGCGAGAATCCCACCACGGGATTTCAGGCCGAGTGTAGCCCTCTGGTTTCAATACGCATATGTCCCGAGCGTCTCTTGCTGGGTTTCAGCATCGGCTTGGGTGTCTTGTGGGGCGGTCAAACGTCCCGTCCTCAGCCGAGTCATCGCCATCCGTGTGTTTTTTTGAATGGCTCTCTCCGCTGAGGTAGCGGTCCGCGATGTTTATCGCCCCGTTCACGTCCGCTTGGTACTCGCCCATCCAGCAAGCGTCGTTCGTACACGTGAACGTCGCCTGTCGCGGGCGGTATCCTACCTCACCGCACGCGTGGCACTCCCCCGACGTGTTACGCGGATTCACAGTCTCGATGGTGACCTCGAAACCACTGTTGAAGCGGGTGGGACAACGATTACGATTCGACTTCCAAAACCAGCGTAAAGACTGGCACATCCCAAAACGACCACATCTCAATGCTTATCCCTTCCGCAGGTGTTCTTCGAGTATGTCCCAGAGCATACCCAAAGATGATTCTAAGTCGATAGATATCGCTGAGGCAGGCCAACGTACACTCCAAATCGGTGCCGACAACCCGATTCGAATTAGCTCGGGCCACCGGATCCTCCATCACGACGGGAAGTGCTCGCGGCCACACGGGCACAACTACGAGATTACCGTCGAAGTGACTGGCGAACTCACCGAGGAGGGGTGGGTCGTCGACAAAGGCGATGTCACGGACGTCATCGACGCGTGGGACCACCGATTCCTCGTTGAGGAGGGCGACCCGCTCGTCGACGCCTTCGAAGCGTCGGGCGACGGTGACGCACTCGTCGTCCTCGATCAGCCACCAACAGCCGAGGTAATGAGCGTCCTCCTCGAGCAGCGGATGCTCGACGTGTTCCCGGACACTGTCTCGGACGTGTCGGTGTCGGTGCGCGAAACCAGCGAGCTCTGTGCGACGTACTAATGCCGGTCGCAAGCGATATTGGAGAGCCCGCACCGGACGCTGACGCGACTGGTGAGGGCCTCCCGATTAACGAGGTGTTCTACTCGCTCCAAGGCGAGGGCACGCTTGCTGGGGTTCCCTCGGTGTTTGTGCGGACCTCTGGGTGTAACCTGCGGTGCTGGTTCTGTGATTCGTATCATACCTCCTGGGAGCCGACGGGGGCGTGGCGCGATGTCGATTCCATCGTCGAGGAAATCCAGTCGCACGAACAGGCTAATCACGTCGTGCTCACGGGTGGAGAGCCGATGATTCACGAGGAGTCAGTTGAGCTTCTTGAGCGACTCGCCGCAGCGGGGTATCACACGACGGTGGAAACGAACGGGACGATCTACCGGGACGTGCCGATCGATCTCGCGAGCATCAGCCCGAAGCTGGCGAGTAGTACGCCGACACCGGAGCGTGACCCGAAGGGAGAGGGCGAATTCGAAGAGCAACACGAACAGAACCGAATCGATATGAACGCACTCTCCCAGATGGTCGACGATTACGAGACGCAACTCAAGTTCGTCGTGACCGACGAATCGGATCTCCCGGAGATCACTGATCTCGTTGAGAGAGTGCGATCCGCTACGGCGACGACCGTTGCTGATGATGACGTGTTACTGATGCCGGAAGGCATGACACGGGAGCAACTCGATGGGACGCGAAGCGAAGTCGCCGAGCTTGCGATGGAGTACGGCTACCGGTACACGCCCCGACTCCACGTTGACCTGTGGAACGATGCCCCGGGGACATGAGCACGCCACCCTCAGAAGTCGGTCGGAAAAACGCGGTGCCGCGAGTGTGGTGTGTTGAACAGAGCGACAACCGATCCGACGCAACTGAGCAAATATGAGCAACAAGAGCGCGGTGATTCTGGTGTCCGGCGGGATGGATAGTGCGACCGCTGTCTACGAGGCGATCGAGCAAGGGTACGAGCCGTACTTCCTCCACACGTCGTACGGACAGCGCACTGAGGACAAAGAGTACGAGTGCGCACAAGCGCTCGCGGAGGAGGTTGACGCGGCTGACTTCCTTCACATCGAGACAGGGCATCTCTCTCAGATCGGCGCGTCAAGCCTGACAGACGAGGAGATGGACGTGGCCGACGCAGACCTCGAAAGCGACGAGATCCCGACATCGTACGTCCCGTTCCGAAATGCGAACCTGTTGTCGATGGCGACGTCGTACGCGGAGGCAACCGACTCAGAGGCGCTGTTCATCGGCGCGCACTCTGAGGATTTCTCTGGGTATCCCGACTGTCGGCCAGCCTTTTTTGACGCCTTCCAGCAGGTTATTTACGTTGGAACGAAACCAGAGACAGAGATTGAATTGAAGGCCCCGTTCGTCGAGTGGTCGAAAACGGAAATCGCTGAGCGAGGGTTAGAGCTTGGTGTACCGTACGAGATGACGTGGTCGTGCTACCGTGATGAGGAGCCGGCGTGCGGGACCTGTGATGCGTGTGCATTCCGATTGGAGGCGTTCCGGAACGCTGGGTCACGTGATCCGATTGCGTACGCTGAGCGGCCGGAGTTCACATAATCCAGTGGCAGTTGGCCGATAGTCAGCCTGGGTGGAAAGACTGCTCACCAGAGCGCCTCAATACGTTGCTCGACTGCTTCGAACACTGTTGAGTACACATCGAGTGGATGATCCGACGGAAGGTCGAGATCTGAGATATCCCTCCCGGTTGGCGGTTCGTGGAAGTGGAGTCGAGTGTTGTGTGGATTTGGATGCCGATCCCAGCGGCACTCCCAGTGGGTGTTATCTCCCCGAGTCTCGACGTAGTGAACAGAAAAAATCACCAGTCGTGAACCACCGGATATCGACTCTGGCGGTGGCTACCACGTTGGGATACTGTTCTATGTCAAGGGTTGCGGTAAGCAGTCGTGGTTCGTACGCATCTGGATCGAACCAAGTGTCAACAACAAGTGGGTCCGTTGTCAATTGTTGTCCCAACAGACGTAACGTTTGTCGATCAGGTGGATCCGTTGAGCCAGCCGCTGAATCCTCCAGAGGTGGGCCCATTTCAGGCGGGGATCAGGTGGCCGTCATTCTGTGCGAGTTGGCGAGCGAGTTCGTAGAGTCGAATATCTCGAATGACACTTTGCCAGTCGCTTACTGCGGTCATGTGGTCGTGGATCGTCTCGTGATCCTCGGGGTTGAACACCGCAACAGTTGCTGGGTCGGTGGTCCCAAACTCAGCCTCGTACTCTGTCCGCTGTCGTTCAAGCGCCTCGACACGGTCGAGAATCGTATCGACAGAGAGGTCTGTACCGATCCGACTCGCCTCCTGCCACTCGAGATATCCGTCATGTCGCTGGTACCTAGCCGGACGGCAATCAGTATCGGCACGAGCAATACCCATCCCTGCGAGACGATCGAGGTGTTTTTTCCGCGTTGGGAGAGCAGTCCGCGAGCTCTGCGACCCTTGTGTACGACGTCAGTGACGTGAGGCCAAGAACTACATCGTAGACACGGCTGAATGTATCCGTTCCGTCCTGCCAGCGTGGCGTCTCTACCGCTGAGTCAGGAACAGGATCAAACTTGCTCATGGAATCTTTTACGAAACGAATCTCAATCTCTCTTTGTATCAATCATATATCTGCGACCTCGTGTCCGACTCGTTTCATTGGTGCTCGGACGGACAGGGCGATGGAACACCCCGTACCCGAACGCGGGAGGAACTGCGAGTAGGGGTAGAACTTGGTGTACCGTACTACGTGACGTAGTCGTGGTGTACTATCGTGGCTCACGACAAGCGGATTTCATTAACTCCCATGACCAACACTATCGGCAGCCTGATTTGGAACTGTTATTTGGACAGTTGTCCCGTCAGTTGTGTCGAACGAAAGCTCGCCACCGACCTTTGTGACTCCCCACTTGAGTTGCCACAATCCGAGTCCCGTCCCGTGCTGGTATTGGGTTTCAGTCTCAGCCTTCAGTGCGGCCAGCTCTGATTCAGGAATGCCAGGGCCGTCATCTGCGACAGTTATCGTATATCCGTCTCTTGACTCTGTCACACGGACAGAAACAGCTTCCCTGGCGTGTTCGCTAGCGTTTTCAATGGTGGCAGCAATCGCGGCGCGGAGCGCGTCCCAATTAGTATGAAGTGGCGCATGCGCTGGCAGGTCAAGATCGATCTGCTCGTCGTCTACGACTTCACTGAGAACACTCGACAGATCTCTCTGCGATGTTTGTCCCGGTTGTGATAGTATTTGATCAGTGGCTCGAGCCTTCGTGCTGAGGGCGGTAAGTCTGTCTACTGTATCATGAATCTCTTGTGTGTACTGGTCGTCAACATTATCGGTAATCGCTTGGGTGTTCGCCTTGATGATGTCGACCCCGTTGCGAAGATTATGCCTAAGAACACGATTTAGCACCTCCAAGCGTTGCTTCCGTAGTTCTCTATTGGTCACGTCGCGGAGACTGAGTAATGTACCAAGGCGCTGCCCGTGTTGGTCAGTAAACGACGTTACTTGTGCGTCGAACTTCCGTTTTCCAGCAGTGGTTTCCAACTCAACTGTCTCAAGTTCAGTTAATTGTGCCACCGAGTGTTTGAGCACCGATTCGAGAGGGTCACCGAGTGGGCCTACAGAAGACACCTCAAACGTCTCAACTGCTGTTTGGTTCAACTTGATAATCCGTTCAGCATTGTCGACGACAAACACGATATCGTTGGTTTCACGCGGAATCGCGCGTTCACCTAACGCGCCAACAGCGGGTGTCGAATCGAACATTCGATATCGAAACAGTCCTAGTCCGAATCCTGCTGTCGGAAGGATGAACCCAGTCGCATAGAGAGCATACGCCGTCAAATCAACTGTATCGCTGACGATAGACCCGGTTAGTGTCGCCGTCAACAGGGTTGATACTTGTGCTAGCGTAAGACTGAGACCAATATACAGCGACAAATGGCCGTAGTTGGATGTTGTTCGCAGGAGTAAATAACTGCCAATACCGAGAATACTGAACGCGTAGAGTATCGATATCGTCCCAAAGATCTGTCCGACTAAGCTATCTACCGTGAGGCTGGTAGTCTCGACAATGAGAAACCCGAAGACAGGTGCTGCGAGGATCGCCACCTGTCGCCACCGGAACTCGGTCACCCTACCCGTATATTGGAGGGTGAACATAATCCATGGCACTGTCGAAAGAACCCACGCTGAATAGCCGATGCTGTACCATAGCGGTGCCGTGGACGGAGCCGCTGCTACGCCACGAACAAAAACAACAAGACTACTGCCGATACCTCCAAGCCCGAGAATTACCGCAACGGCACCAAACGACGCTGCCCCCGGTTCGTTCCAACGCCGAGAAGTATAGATGCCTAACCCGCAAAGCATGACCCCAAACAATGCTGTAATCCCGGCTAATCCAGTCTCAGGGAGGGTTACCATGTGATAGGATACGTGAGTTAGCGGATATTTTTTATTGGTCAAGTTTTCCGTGGTGACCCGACCAGACAGCGTGGCTGAGAAGTCACACGCTGATTCATAACACAGCTTCCCCGACCAGATGAGAGAGATTTGGTAGGCTAACCGGTATGCGTGTCTCCCACGTTGGTCTCTCGAAGTTAGACTATGTAGCTACTGGAGTGGTTTCCGCCAATCCATACTATCCACGTCAGGGCTTTCTCATGTAGTGAACCGCCCCGGGGTCAAGCCCCGAAGCACTCGGCCTGCTCAGCCTGTAGAAGGAACTGCCAGCGAGTCCGACGTGCTGTGCGATACGCTAAAGATATTCCTCTACGAATACGTGCGTATGCCGAAGGTCAGTGTCGAGGTTCCACAAGAACTGCTCGATGACCTAAACGAACACGTCGGTGACAAGAGAAAGTTCGTCAATCGAAGCGATGCCGTCCGGGCATCAATCCGCAAGACGCTTGATATGCTTGATGAGATTGATCGACGACACGGGCGAATTCAAACGAACGAAACCAGCGGGCAATCTTAACCAACATTCAGCGACTATAGTGCTTAGCGTTGGTTAAGAACACTGTAGCTACGATTGAGTAACGGACATCCCAACAGCAAGCGGGTGAGTGGATCACGTTTCCTCAGTGGCTCACAGCTCTAGCGATGTAGTGTAAGACCTACTACTATCTGGCTATACGCGAGAGCTAGAATCTATCCAATAGAATAGTATCTGGGACAAATCATATATTTTCGACCAACTCACCAACCGACTCAACGACATCGTCCGGGCGGTACGCGAACTCTGTGAGTTCGTCACGATCGGTCGACCCAGTGAGTACGAGGTACGTAGTTAGGCCAGCCTCAAGGCCGGCCACAACATCAGTATCCATACGATCTCCGACCATTGCTGTCGATTCAGAGTGCGCACCTATCCGATTGAGGCCACTCCGAATCATGGCCGGATTGGGCTTGCCAACGAAATACGGCTCTCTCCCAGTGGCTTCCGTCAGGAGCGCCGCGACAGAGCCAGTCGCCGGGATCGGGCCCTCCGGGGAAGGTCCCGTAGCGTCTGGATTCGTTGCGACAAACCGCGCGCCTTGATCAATCAGTTGGACGGCCTGTGTGATATTCTGGAATGAGTACGTGCGGCTCTCCCCGAGAACGACGAAATCTGGGTCAGTATCGGTCAGCGTGTAGCCTACATTATGGAGCGCTGTCTTCAGTCCAGCCTCACCGATAACGTAGGCTGACGCGTCTGGGATTTGATTTGCCAAAAACTGTGCCGTGGCCACAGCCGACGTCCAAATCCGCTCTTCTGGGACGTTAAGACCGACATCCGCAAGACGGGCAGACAGATCGCGGCGTGTATAGATTGAGTTGTTGGTGAGCACGAGAAACTCTTTATCGAGCTCTTGGAGACGACTGAGAAACTTTTCTGCCCCCGGGAGCGCAACCTCCTCATGGATTAGCACTCCGTCCATATCAAGGAGCCACGTGGTGGGTTGGTCTTGTGTGTGGGACATCGGGTGAAAGAGACTATCAGGACTGTGTTCGCCGCAGACTTGAACCTTCGCGATATGGCTTCAATCCTGTCTCAATTCGTCACAGGGGAGGGTTTGGTGGAACAATTATCACACTCATCCAAGCCATGCTACAGAGATTAAGAATCGTCTCGACGCTTCTATCCACCGTTGATTGCGAATAGTACAATGCTGAAAACTCAACTTCCGGACAGGATGGATATTAACCGTCCAGTTCGTCCAGCTCCTGGCGGATCTCTTCGAGTTTGAAGTGGGAAGCTACAGGGAGAATGGAGAGAGGGTGCGATAGACGCGAGCCGATTACAGCATATCGTCACACCGCACTGGCTTGAGCTGATCAAAGCCCGATCAATAAGCTGGTCGAGAGAATCCTCGCCCGTGCTGACCGCCTCGACCAAGACGTATGCCCACGACGACCTACAATTCTGCGCGAATACCCCAGAGCCGTCAGCGTCCGCGCAGTTCCCCACGGCACCCTTGATGATATATGATCGCCCGCTTCTGCGAGCAAATCGCTTATTCAGTCCGCGACACATGTGTATTCATGCCAGATTCTGAAGGCGGGATGGATGACTTTCGCGACCGATCGCACCGGCCGATGCGGTATCTCGCCAACCGGTACGGGCGAGATCATCTTCCAGCTCTCGCAGTTGGTGGGCTGATGACGATCATTGGAGCCGCGTTATTCTCTGTCCCCGCCTTTGTATTGGGCATCGCACTTGATGCGCTCTTCCAGCAAACACGCCCGTTCTCACTTCCATTGGTTCCAGAAGCGTTGATTCCAGCGTCACAAATGGGGCAGTTCTGGCTTACTGTTGGCATCGTCAGTGGATCCTTTCTGATTGCTGCCGTGGCCGGCTACATTCGTGGGTGGGCGCTCAATCGGGTAGCTCAAGATGTTCAACATGAACTCAGGACAGACACGTATGAGCGGATGCAGACCCAACGGATGGCATTTTTCGACGACCACAAGACCGGAGAAGTGATGTCAGTATTAAATAACGACGTCAATCAACTCGAATCATTTCTCTCTGAGGATCTTCAGGCGGGCGTTCGAATCGTCGTCACATCGCTTGTAATCGGTGCAATAACGCTGTATCTTCACTGGCAACTCGCGTTAGTAACGCTGACCATGGTTCCCATGTTAGCCTACGCATCGTATCGATTTCAGCAGTCAATCGAGCCAAAGTATGGGGAAGTACGCTCGTCAGTTGGCCGGCTGAACGCCCGACTCGAGAACAACATCGGCGGCATTGGCGTGATCAAGTCGTTCGGGCAAGAAGAGTACGAAGCTGATCGCGTTACTGACGCCTCTGATGAGTATCGATCAGCAAACTGGAGCGCAATTCGAACCCGTATTGCCTTTTTCCCCTCCCTCACGTTGATCACCGCGTTCGGGTACGGAGTCACTTTCGCGCTCGGCGGCTATGTGTTTCTACAGGGCGGGTTCGGTGTGTTCACCATCGCGTTGACAGCAGGTACGCTTGTGACCTTTCTGCTCTATAGCCGACGATTGATGTACCCAATGCGGCAGTTCGGGCAAGTCTTGAACAACTACCAGTACGCCTACGCGGCTGCTGAGCGTGTGGTTGGCCTGCTCCAAGACCCAGATGTCATCACAGACCGGACGAGTGGCGTAGAGCTGGATACAATCGACGGTGCGGTTAGCTACGAGGGAGTCACCTTCAGCTATGACGACGATGAGACGATCATCAACGACGTCAACCTCACAGTCGCGCCCGGTGAAACGGTTGGATTAGTTGGACCGACTGGCGCTGGCAAAACGACGCTAACGAAGTTATTGATGCGACTGTACGACACAGATGAGGGCACCGTTCGTCTTGATGGCCATGATGTCCAAGACATCACGGTCGACAGCCTTCGACGTCACCTAGGATACGTATCACAGGAGCCGTTCCTGTTTGGTGGTACAGTCCGAGACAACGTTTCATACGGCGTCACTGAAGCGAGTGATGACGCAATCATCACCGCGCTCGAACAGGCTGGTGCGTGGGAATTCGTCGAAGCGTTAGACGATCAGCTTGATACGGTCGTGGGTGAGCGTGGAGTGAAACTCTCCGGGGGCCAGCGACAGCGGCTCGCGATTGCCCGTGCCATGCTGAAAGATCCCTCCCTACTAGTCCTTGATGAGGCGACCAGTCACGTCGACAACGAGACCGAGCTTGTCGTCCAACAGAACGTAGCCGATCTCGGCGCCGACCGGACAACGTTCGTCATCGCGCATCGCCTCTCAACAGTGCGAAACGCTGATCGTATTGTTGTTCTTGATGACGGCGAAATTGTCGAGACCGGGAGTCACGAGCGATTGCTCGATGCCGATGGACTGTACGCTGATCTTTGGCGCGTCCAAGTGGGAGATCTCGATGCGTTGCCAGACGGATTCATCCAACAGACAGTTGGTTCCGCTGACGACTAGTCAGTGCTGTTGTCCAATTTACGTCCGATGACTATGATTTTCCGGTGTAGTAGGCGTATTTTATAATCTGTTACCAGAGGAGTGAATAAAACAATCAATAAGTGATAGACACCCCGAGCTTGTAAAACCATATATATCTTTCAAGTGGTTGCGAGTTGTTATTCCGTCTATGGAAGATCTGTATATTTACACTGGTTCTATCGCCGTGGTTGGAGCTTCAGTTGGCGGACCGGCTATGAGATCACTCGTGGTTGGTAACCGAAGTATCCCGATTCTGCTCATGGCAATTGGTGGCGGTGGAATGCTCGTCACTGCCGGGTATAAGTCACTACGAACCGACCCAGAGGATTTTACCGTTCCTGCCGCCAGACTCTTGCTAATAATTGCCGCCGCCTGTTTATCGCTTCTCGGAACAATTCTATCGGCGGTCTCCGGTGGTTGAGAGCTGCCTTGATCAACAGAATTGGCAGGACGCAGCCATCTTGGACGATGAGGGGTTCAACCTCCAATGTCCGGAGTGCGACGCTGAAGTCGAGGGCCAACTTCGATTAGAAGCCGATCCTTTCGTCGCTGGCGGCCGTACTACTCTTCGGTTGACGGAGCGGAGTAGTACGTTGGCTTCGGCGTCTCATCGTCGTGGTCTCGCCGAACGCGGACGCTGTAATGATCGAGGATGTCTCGACCAAGTAGAACGTCGTTGTCCAAGTGGCTTCGGTCACGCACGTTCGCTTCGACCTGATGCGTGAACTCTCCAACACGGATATCAACAGGGACAATCGGTCGGTCGTCACTACTGCTGCCGCCCTTCACACTTTTTGTCCCGAGAATCGGTCCTGCCCCAATCTGCCCGGCGAGCTCAAGATCAATACTCGTTCGTGTTGCCCCAGTGTCCGCCTTCGCGACCACCGTTTCCGCGCCAGCTGTCCCAGCCACGCGCACTTCCTCAGTGTAACCAACGACAGCATCGGCTGGATCCGGCGGCTGTTCTAGATCTGGTTTACAATCGGGGACGCTGTCATCGAGTGTTGTTGCGAGGTCCGCAATCTGCTCAGGGTTGACCGTTCCACCAGCCCGTTCAATCGCAAGCGCTGCGATGCGTGGTGCTGGACTGTAGCCGGTCGCTTCGAAGAATCCTTTGAACCCAGCTGTGACATTCACCTCAAGTACATACCAACCGTCAACGCCTTCGATGAGATCCACGCCGGCCATGTCTAATCCGAGTGTCTCTGTCGCGCCTTCCGCAACATCGATTGCGGCTTCAGGGAGGGTTTCGGTCGCATCACGAACTCGACCGCCCCGGGCAACATTCGTCCGCCAGTCATCAGCAGGAGCGTGCCGCCGCATCGCACCGAGTGCCTCGCCGTCGACGACATACACCCGGACATCTTCGTGGTCCCCACTTGGTGTCTCGATGAGCTCTTGAACGAGTCCTTGCTCTTCTGGTTGGAGCTGCGGGACGTACTCGCCCGGGTTAATCATGATTGTCTCGTCACCGTGGGTCCCAATCGGCCGCTTGAAAATCCGCTGTTCACCGGACCCGTGGGGCACTGCTTCGATGGACCCGTCATCTGATGTCGGGATTTTTAGTTCTTCAATTCGACGAGCACCAATTCGGGTCGCACTCGCAGGCACCGCATAGCCGTTCGCTGCCAAGTTGGCTGACGCCGCAAATTTATGTGTCGCAGTGATGACCGCTTCCGGCGTGTTCAACACCGGGACATCTGCGCTTAATCCAGCCACGAACCCCAGCGCGGTCAACGGCCGTGCTTGTGAGGGTACCAAAAGCCGGTTGATGACAACATCGACAGGCGGGTGGATGTGTGTCGCACCATCCCGTGCCGTCGCCGCAAGATTCTCAGCACGAAGCCACACTGGCTCGTGCCCGAGGTCAGCGATCGCGTTACAGATCGCTTTCGTCTCTTTGCTGTTGTGCGTACTCAAGACGCCGACTCGCACCGTCTCATCCATATGTTCGTGATATATCCCAAGTGACTATCTACCCCGGATATGGGCAAGACAGAGGGGTTTCGGTGAGTCCAGTGAAATTTTGGGACCTGAGCTGAGGATTCTCACTGAGAACACCTGTACACTGACCGGCACACCCAGATCACCACTAGGGTACTCGAACAACGAATTCAGGTAAGCCAACAAACTAAACCACCCGATGCCGTAGGCGTGAGCGAATGGCCGTTGACGATGACAGCAGAAGTGGGCACGCAGAAATTGACGAGCCAGCGTGGTCTGTTGCCCGGCTCAACGACGAGATCGCAGCAACCCTTGAGTCCGCTTCGGATCGGTTTCCTACGTATGTCGTCGGTGAAGTATCGGATGTAACAGCGAAGGGGTATGGAACGTTCTTCACGCTACGAGACGTCAATGGCAAGGAAACTATCCAGTGTATCATCTGGTCTTCGTTCCGTGACCGAATTGATGAGGACATCACAGAGGGCGAAGAGGCCATTGTCCGCGCGAATGTCGATTTCTACACCGATGGTGGCCGGACACAGCTCAATGTCAAAAACTACTGGCCGGTTGGTGACTCTGAACGGTCGCAAGAATTAGCGGCCCTACGTACTGAATTGGCTGACGAAGGGCTCTTCGCTGATGACCGGAAACAATCGGTTCTGCCGTACCCCTCGAATCTCGGCATCGTCACCTCACTCACTGGGTCCGCACGAGAGGACGTTCGGAAAGCCGCCTGGGGACGCGCACCTGGGGTGACGCTCACGTTCTTTGGCGCGACAGTCCAGGGGCCCAACGCTGTGCCGTCACTTGTTGGCGCAATTCGGCAAGCAGATCAAAATGAAGACGTCGACTGTCTCATCGTAACCCGTGGCGGCGGCGCAGACGACACGCTGTGGTGTTTCAATGAGGAGCCTGTCGTTCGGGCCATTGCCGACTGTCAAACGCCCACAGTCGTCGCTATCGGCCACGAGGACGATGAGACGCTGGCCGAACTTGTCGCAGACAAGGCAGCGATTACACCGACTCAGGCTGGGGTTGTGGCAACTACTGATTTGAGTGTTGTCCGTGATCAGGTTGCCACACTCGAGCGCCGGCTCCAAACTGGATTCGAGGCGATTGTCACTGACCGGTTGGATACATTCGACCGCCGGATCGACAACGCGGTCGTGAGTATTGAACGAGCAGCAGAAAATCGACAGGCGCAGATTCAGCGGGCCGCAGATCTCGAACAGCGGGTCGACACCGCCTACTCCACAGTCACTTCAAGTCGTCTCGATGACCTCGATTCTCAGATAGACAGCGCCCTCCAAGAGGTTGAACACGCCGCAGAAACGGAGGCAGTTACTGCCGATGCGGCTCGGGGACGTGTTGCCGGCCTCGAGGCTCGGATCGACCAGGCATATGAGACACACGTCCAGCGGGAGACTGAAACCCTTGAACGCAGGATCGAGCAAGGGTATCAGAAGATCAAAACGAGTACAGATGTTCAGGCGGCACAGCAGCAAGCCCAGAAACTACAGATAGTCGTTTTTGTCCTTGTTGCCCTACTGTTGCTCGGTGTCGTGCTGTGGGCTGTCGGAATACTGTGACAAAAGCCGGAGATTCGGCTTTGTCGAAATCCTCAGGTGGTGGTATGTTTTTGTGGTCGTGCTGAATACAAAGAATGTGTTGCGGAGTGAGAAATACGCCGAAATCGACATTTGGTAGTCTAAACAATCACGAATATGTCGAAGCTGTCTCTGATAAGTATAATACTGGGGATTGTGCTGCTCGGGGCTGCTGGATACACGGCATACTCTCAGCAACAAAGCCTCTCGTCAGGGGTACAGATTGAAGCCACGGTAGAGAGCAAAGAGGTCACCATGGATTCCTCAAAAAGCGGAGACAAGTACACCCCCCACGTCACTTACAGCTACACGTACAACGGAACCCAATACACTTCCGACAACATCAGCCCGGGAATAGGAACAGAAGCGTCCGACACAAGGACTGCCGCGGAAGACAGAATTGACCAGTACAATGTCGGGGAGACAACCACGGCCTATGTCGTACAAGGCTCGCCCTCAAAATCGTATCTTAAGAAAACGAGTAGCCCCCTACCACTTATATTCGGCATCGTAGGCCTATTCTTGATCGGAAGACCGGTCTACAAATCCGTCACTTCTTAATTTCGAACCGCCCCATTAGGGTAATCTCCTTCCGTTTGGTTGCTGAAGCACTACCCCACCTTCTGGATCTGAGTCTCGCAGGTGATTCGTTACAATATTATGATATTTTGAGTGTCGAGCTGATATGCGGGTATCTTGTATCGACCGATTCAGATGACTCTGGTTCTCGGTTTGGGACTACAAGACTCGCGCACTGTAATCCCCACTCGGATCTTGTCAGAGTCAAAGAGTCTCGATAAAGCCGGATATTCAAGACTACCACGTCCAACCATTGATCATGAGTGACACTGAGGTTGACATCGCCGAGCGGATTGAGCGACTCGAAGAAATCGCAGAAACGCTCGAAGATGGAGAAGTCGATTTGCCCTCGGCGAAGGAACTCCGCGAAGAGGCTGACACGCATCTTGAAGACCTTCGTGACGCGTTGGACGTCGGCGACGGTGATATCATTGAGGTTGATGGCACAGAAGCTGAGGTCGAATCCTGACTAGCCGTCCAGCAGACCACTTCTGAGTAGTCTCCACCAACGGCTTCGATTCGAGTTGAATTACTGCGCGTGGTGGAGGTTCCGATCTACAACCGTCGCGAACGCAACGTTGTCCTGTACTTGATCGATTTCGACAGTAACTGTATCACCGAGATCTGTACCTGGAACGATTACAACGTACCCTCGATCCACCTTCGCGATGCCATCTCCTTGGTCGCCGATACTCTCGATGGTAACCTCTCGTGTCTCGCCCTCAGAAACCGGTGGGTCAGTCGGCTCATCTGACTCCGTTGGGGCTTCTAGGCTTGATACGACCTCCTCATCAGCATCCGTCGTTGGTGACGAAGCTGCCGGAAGAAGGGCAACACGGACAGGCTCGCCGGGTTCAACCGAACCTATCTCAATTTCCCGGACTGGCACTGACAGCTGATATTCACCGTCTTGTTCCTCGATAGACGCAGAATACACAGTCTGAAGTTTCTCAGTGATCTTCATCGTGATGTATTCTATTTTGAGTTCTTCAAGTTGAAGCTACGGGTTTCACCAATTGAGGAGGGGGGCTTAATTCAGCGTTTAACCAACAAATTCGATAATACCAATCCATTGTTGGTTAATACCCAACTTTGAGCCGTAACCAATCTATGTTGAGGTGAACCGCCTCGGGGTCAAGCCCCGAGGCTTCCCGTTTCAACGACGCGACTTGCAGGAACCGACGAAGACTGTCCTCCATCGGTTTCCACAGCGGTCGCAGTCTCCACGGGCGTAGATTCGGCCTGTCCCAGACCTAACTCCTGAAGACCGCGAGCAAGCACATTCAGCGACGCATTTACGTCCCTATCCGCCTCGAACCCGCAACTCGGGCAAGAGTCACGGGTCACGAACACGTACAACACGCTGAACGAGGAGCTGGGCCTCCCTGCCGAGCCCGTTGCCCATAGGATGTTCGTGCCGCGTCTCGCCTCTGATCTTGAGTGTCCGGACAAGATCCGACAGCGGGCCCGAACTCTGGCGGAGCAGGCCGAGGAGTCGAGCGTCACGACAGGCGTCCATCCGGCCGGGTTCGCCGCGGCCTGTCTCTATACGGCCGGTCGCGAAGAGGGCCGATGGCTGACGCAATCCGAGGCTGCGAACGTGGCGAACAGCTCAACAACAACGATTCGGAACCATCGAGACACGCTACAATAGTTGGACGATGAGTATAGAGTGGGTAGCAAGAGCGACACAGAGAAGCGAGCAGCATCTGTAGAAAGCAGAGGTTAGATAAGCGTTGTCACAGAGGGTATTGATAATGGACGAGGAACCGGAGTCAATCAGCTATTTGTCGGCTGCTGATATCCGTGACATCCACGAGTTGATCGTGGAGTCAAATGCGGACACGACGGCGGGTATCTCTTCGCCAGGTGATATCGAATATACCGTCGAACATATCCAAGAAGGCCATTTCAGCCAGGTTCCCGAGTCACTCCACGAGAAGGCATTCCAGCTGCTGCGCCTTATCGCGGCGAATCATCCATTTGTCGATGGCAACAAGCGAACAGCGCTCATGTCGACCCGAATTTTCTACGCGTTGAATGGCTGCCGCTTCGACTACGATCGAGAGATCAAGGAGATCCTGAAGTCGCTCGCGACGGATGAGTCCAGTGTCGATGTAGACGACGTACTCGCGTATCTGCGGGCGCACACAGAGCCGCTTGCCCCGGAGTACGAGGCGACCATCAATCTGTGGCTATCACGCATCGAACGCATAGATCAGCTACCCAGTGATCCCAAGCTCGACACAGGCGACGATGAACAACACGAACCGAACGATTATGACGATGACCCCCATAGTGAGGAGTAAGGATGGCCGCTGAAAGTGAGCAGCCCGAGATTCCCGATGAGCTGTCCCCCGAGGAGGCACGCCAGTATCTCATCCGGTTCCTCGGACGCCAAGACCTCGACGAGCACGAGGAAATCTACGACGAGCTTGCGACTGAGTAGGACTATCTCTTAGCTGCGGGTTCTACCGAGTACGCAGGCTGTTCGGGCAATACCGGTCTTCTATTATTCCAGCGAATCATCTCTACTGCTGACGGGAATTGCTATAGTCAATCAGTTGTTCGCGAGCAGCTTCAACATCCGAGTAGAGCGCCAACGCGTGCTTGATTAGGCGGCGATCTTCCAAATTCTCCTCCCAGCGCGTAATCACCTCACGGCGTTCATGAAGTTCGTCACCTGAGAGATCGCCATCAGCAAGCGACTGTTCGAGTTCTTCCCACGTCTCGACGTCGTAGGTCGCCTGCCACTCTTCGATTTCTTCGGTGATCGCGGCCAATTCACTCCACAGCTCTTCGCGGGTATTTTCCTCGATGAGTGTGCGAATCTCCTCGAAGAGCAGGCGGGTGTAGTCCGGCTGGTAGCGCGTGGTCTTACCGGCCTCGACGCGACACAACTGGCCCTGATCGACGAGATCCTGAAGTTCCTCGTTGGTTGTGCTCCAGGCGGCGTCAGCCTGCTCGCTGATCCAGTTAACTGAGCGGGGTTCGTGAAGTGACCCGGCGACTGCCCGAATGCGGTCGCGAGCACTCATCGACTCAGTCCACGACTGGACCTCATCTCGCGGGGAGTCGGTCATGGTTGGCACCTCTTGAGACAGAGTTCGCTCCCTGATCTCATATTATTTGTGACATTTCATATAATCGGGATTTTAACGCGAACGAAGGCGTTCGGACTCTAAAAACCGAGAGAGACGGCGGCTAACGACACGATTGCGATCACTCACTGGTCGGCTGTGGGTGGCTGTTCGGGCAATTTCGCTACAGGTACGCTGATGACAGCCGCGATCCGAAGTCGCCGTTCCGGAGACCAACGTATCCAACAGTGAGCGCAGCGACACAGAGCACGGCTGCGCCGTTGACTGCCCCGTACACCCCGACAAACTGTGCCGGACCGGTGAACGTTGGCCGGATCAGCATCGGCAGAACCTCCGCAGGCTCACCGAAGTTTGCCAGCCCATATATGTTGTTTATCCCAAAATTAATTAAGAAGTGGATGCCGATTGGCAGCGCCAGCGAGTCGGTCCACACGTACGCGGCGCCAAGGAGGAGCCCCAACATCACCCGGAAGCCGAACTTTTCCAGCGTCCCCGGAAAGTGCCCGAGACTGAATATCAGCGAGGACGCCACCACTCCTGCCACGACCGCACCACGGCCGGACAGCCACCGACTTCGGAGTCCTTCGACGGCACTCGTCAAAATGAGGCCCCGATAGACCAGCTCTTCCCAGAAGGCCACAGAGGCCCACTGGACGATGTACGCTCCAAACGCAGCAACGAACGGCAACACGTTCGCGCCAACGCCCCCCGAAAACAGCTCAGAGACGGTCGCCCACCCGGCAAGCAGACTCACAGGAAGTGCCA
>ERZ1034517.109-NODE-109-length-21707-cov-3.152134_pt1 | contig 21707 bp, 27 predicted proteins | sample MGYA00520599_ERZ1034517 | MGnify/ENA primary metagenome ERZ1034517 (study PRJEB33760, sample SAMEA4777701) | hypersaline lake metagenome | biome: hypersaline environment; feature: brines | place: Spain | collected 2012-08 | depth 0 m ...
GAGCCACGTTTATCAGGACGGCGTCCGAGCGCATCGCCGAGAGTTCCGCCGCCCCGATCAGTCCGTCCGTCCGATCAGTCAGCGGCACCGTGAGCACGACGAATCTGGCGTCCGCGATAGCCGTCTCGAGTTCCCCAGAGGGGTAGACCGTTTCGACGTGATCGACCGGTGTCGGCGTCCGCTTTACCCCTACGACCTCCATTCCGAGGGCGTCGGCCCGCATCGCGACTCCGCGACCGAGCGTGCCGAGACCGACCACACAGACTGACGAACCGACCAGCGTGTACGGTACGTCCCATTCTCGTCTGTCCCACTCGCGTTCGTTCTGTCCGTCCCGATAGTGATGGAGTTGCCGGGCGAACGAGAGCATGTACCCGGCGACGGTTTCGCCGACCGAGTCGCCGTGGATGCCGGTGCTGTTGGTCAGTGCGATCCCCGCCGATTCGACCGCCCCGAGCGGAAACCGGTCGACGCCGGCCTGGATCGAATGGATCCAGCCGAGATCGGCCTCCAGAAACGCGTCCTCGCAGGTGAAGGTCACCAGCGCGTCACAGCCGTCGATTCCGTCCGTCGAGACGATCCGTACGTCCGGTCCGATGTCGTCGAGTGCGTCCCGGAGTGCCTCCGGCGGAAAGACGGCACTGACGGAGTCGTGGATGCCGATCGTCGAGAGCATGCCGGCCGTTCGGAGGCTACCGATAAATATCCCTTCGTCGGCAGAGCGCGACGGGACGCCCCGTGCTTTAGTCCGTCTGTTCGTTGATCCAGCCCGCGAGGTCGTCGCCCGATACGAACCCATCGGCGAGACGCCCGACGGGCTCGCCGTCGACGAACAACACGAAAAGCGGGACGCCCCGGACTTCGAACCGTTCTACGAGCGGCGGATCGTCCCGCGGGTTTATGAGTCCGATGCCGACGTCGAGTTCCCGCGCCAAATTGCCCAACACGGGCTCCATGCTCTGACAGATGCCACAGCCGTCGGTGTAGAACTCCACGAGGGCCGTGTTCGACTCCGAGAGAAACGCCTCCAGTTCCGCTTCGTCCGCGAGGTGGACGGGGCGACCCGTCTCGATCTCTTCCCCGCTGAGTTTGGTATTGTCCATATATGTCAATACTATGTTTCCGGGACGTATAAACTCTCCTCGCTGGTGCTTTCGATCGAGCGCGGTTGTTTCGAAGAGGGCCCGACCGGATCTCGAAACGCCTGGTCGTATTCGTCCCCTTTTTTACGATCCTCTTTCGTTGTGGTATCGACCCACGGACCGCGGGGACGGAACTAAGTAGCGGACCAATATATCCCCGAACATGAGCGATCTGAACCATCACCACGTGGACGACAAGATTCCCCGATGGGCGTTCGCCGACGCGTTCCGCAGCGCCGTTCGCCCTGCCCGGTTGGACGCTCCGTGCAAGCGGTCCGAAGTGTAATCGGCGATGTCACTGCTCTCTTCGCTTTTGCGACGTACCCGGTCGGGGAAACTCGGCCTCTTGGAGGTCGTCGCGATGGGCGTCGGGGGGATGGTCTCCGGCGGAATTTACGCCGTGCTCGGTGTCGCGATGCAACAGGCCGGCAACGCCGTTCCGCTTTCGTATCTCATCGGGGGACTCATCACTCTCCTAACGGCCTACTCGTATCTCAAACTCACGTTACACTACGAGGAACACGGCGGAGCGTTCACGTTCGTCGAACACGCGACCGACAATCTCCACGTCGCCGGCTTCGTCGGTTGGGTGCTCGTCGTCGGCTACGTCGGCGTGATGGCGATGTACGCGTTCGCTTTCGGGGCATACTCGCTCACGGCAGCCCGGGCCGTCGTCGGGGTCGAACTGCCACAACTCCTTCGGCCGATCATCTCGGTTCTCGTCGTCGCAGCCTTCGTCGGCTTGAACCTCTCCGGTGTCCAGGAAACCGGTCTGTTCGAGGACATCGCGGTCTATATCAAAGTCCTCGTCCTCCTGTCTTTGGCCGGGCTCGGCATCGCGTTTTACAACGGGGATCCGACCGCGATGGACTTTTTTAACAGAGGGCATCTCAGTCCAATCACCGGCTTTGCTATCATTTTCGTCTCGTACGAGGGCTTTCAGTTACTGGTCTACGACTACGAAGACATCGAAAACGTCGAACGAACCCTCCCGATCGGAATGTACACCTCGATCGTGATCGCCATCCTGATCTACGTCGCGGTGTCGTTCATGGCTACGCTCCAGTTGACACCGGAACAGCTCATCGCCCACGAGGAAACGGCGCTTGCGGCGGCCGTCTCGAACATCCCTCTGTTGGGGGCTGCCGGGTTCGTGCTCGTGATGCTCTCGGCGATAAAAAGTACGTCCTCTGGGATCAACGCCACCCTCTTCGGCACGTCACGGCTCGTTCACGAGATCGCGACCGAAGGCGTCATTCCCCGACTGTTTTCCTTCCGCGATCGCGAGGGAATCCCCGTCTACGCGCTCTTGTTGATGGGCGGACTGACCGCCGCCTTCGCCGCACTCGGGACACTCAAGCAGATCACCGAGTTCGGATCCGTCGCGTTTCTGATCGCCGATGCCGTCGCGAACGCCGTCAATTTCCAACTCGCCGACACGACCGGATCGAATCGGCTCTTTCCCGCGCTCGGGCTGGTCGGGACCGTCGCCGCCATCCCGATCGTTCTCTATCACCTCTATCGGACCGATCTTGGAATACTGCTCTGGATCGTCGGCCTCTTTTGTTCGCTCTTTTTGTTCGAATTTATCTATATAGAGCGGCGTCCGTACGACGCCGGGAGCGAAGCCGGGGCGTGATACTGTCCGCCGTGCTTTGCTGACGAGCACCGAATCCAGGGCGAGACGAATCCCTCGAAACGGATAGCGACGGTGTGGCGGCGCTACGAGTGGGCCTTCCAGACGTACGGCAGCCGGGCGTAGACCTCGGCGTTGCGTGCGAGCGCCTCCTCCGTCGTGTACTCGTCGACGGCGTGGACCGTGTCCGTGCCGAAGGCGTACTCGGCCGTCGGGATCCCGGCGTTCCGGAACTTCTTCGCGTCGCCGCCGCCGGTCGCGCTCCGCCGGTAGATCCGCTCGCCGGTGACCGCGGCCGCCGTTTCGGCGACTGCTTCGACGAGCGGGCTATCGAGGGGTTCGTACGTGCCGACTGACCAACTCACGTCGGCGATCGAGACCGACGGACACGCCGTCAGACAGTCACGGATCTCCGAGAGCACCGTCCGGGTCTCGACGCCGGCCGTCAGGCGAACGTCGAGTCGCGCGCTCGCTGTGCTCGGGACCGTGTTGACGCTGTCGCCCCCCTCGATCGTCCCGAGGTTGACTGAGGGGTGTTCGAACAGTTCCCGCGCCGTTGTCGCTCCCATCGTGGGTTCGTAGTACGCGATCGACTCATCGATGATCGGTCGGACGTCGTCGGGAAGTTCCAGTTCGCGGGCCGGAAGTCGACTCCGGACGGTTTCGATCGCATCCCAGAGCCGATCGATGGCGTTCGTGCCGAGCATTGGCCGCGAGCCGTGGGCGGCCTCGCCGTCGGCCCGAAGCGTCAGCCAGATGCTCCCCCGGTCGGCGACGGTAATGGAGTGTTGGTCGCCCGAACAGGTGGTCTCGCCGATAAGACAGCCGTCCGGGTCGACGGCGTCGAACGCCTCGGATCCGAGGAGTGTCGAGACGCCGGCGCTTCCGCCGGTTTCCTCGTCGCTGACGATCGCAAACGCGAGCGATACCGGCGGGACCGCCTCCGTCTCGACGAACACCTCCACGGCGTGTACCATCGCCGCGAGTGGCCCCTTCATATCGGTCGCTCCACGGCCGTACAGTCGATCCCCGTCCCGCTCACCGAGCGGATCGTACGTCCACGCCGATCGGTCGAACGGGACCGTATCGAGGTGGCCGTTGTACAGAAGCGTCCGATCGGTCTCTCCGGGCAGTGTCGCGATCACGTTCGGCTTTGCGGGATCGGTCGCAACGGTCCGGGTGTCGAGTCCGAGGTCATCGAAGAGGGCCTGGATTCGGTCGGCGAGTGCTCGCGTCTCGCCCGGTGGGTTCTGTGTTTCCACTCCGAGTAACGTTTCGGCCAGTTCGAAGAGCCGTTCCGTCGAGAGAGCCGAAACGGGAGCGTCGGATTCAGTCATGATTTGTGCCAGGGCCCCGTCGTTCTGGTCGCGTTCCGGATGCGGGATCGATCGACGGACGCCAGATTACAGGGATAGCGACGGACGAAACGGATCGACTGAGCGCGCTGTGTTCGAAGCGCAGCAAGACCCCCTCAGAAGGGCGCTTCGGGGCCTTCGTCCTCGCTTTCGTCGCCACCGCCGTCACCCGGGAACGAGGGCGAGGTCTGTCCGCCCGCCATGCCCTCGCTGCCGCCGTCCATTCCCGTGTCGGCGTGGACCGTTTCGATCTCGGGGATTTCCTGCGTCATCCGGCTCTTGATGGCCTGAATCGTCATCGGTGAAATACCACAGCCCGAACAGGCCCCGCCGAGCATGACCGTCACTTCGCCCTTCTCGCGGTCGAGATTCTGGATCGCGGCGCTGCCGCCGTGCATTTGGATCTGCGGGAAGTTACGGCGGAGGAAGTTGCTGATTCGCTCGCGGAGTTCGTCGTCCGTGTCAGCCGTTTCGGTGCTCATATCCCGTCTATGCAGCGCAACGGTATGAAGATTTGGCTCCGACCTTCCCGATCGTTCATCGGAGTTTCGACTATTCGGTGCTCGCTGTCGACGGTACCGGCCTTTCGGTTTCCGTCCGACCGATGTCTGACGTGGATTTATGCGAGCCGCCGGCTTCAGGTAGTGTATGCATACGCGCCGTCACCTGCTTGTCGCCGTCGGGGCTGCCGCGACGGCCGGCTGTTCGGGCGCTCTCGGCGGCGAAAGCGGCGAACGCGGTGGTGACACCGACGCCGACCGCGTCCGTCTCGGTGAGCTATCCGTCCAGAACAACCACGACGACGACCACCGGGTCCAACTGGCGGTCGAGGCCGACGACGAGATGCTCCATCTCGGAACCTACGATCTCGGCGGCGACGGCGAGTCCCGAACGCTCGAGGGAACCTGGACCGATAACGCCGGCTCCTACCGAATTCACGCGCGTCTCGATGACGGCGAGATCCGGACCGCCGATGTCACTGATGGCGTTGGCGGAGGTACCGACTGCGTTCGAGTGTTGATCCGGATCGACGCCGCCGGTGATCTCGCCGTCTGGAACGGCGCGAACTGCGGCACCGACGCGGACGACGGCGATCTCGAAAGCGTCTAGCCGAACGTCCGTTCCAGTTCCGCTTCGAGTTCCTCCATGTATTCTTCCAGCACCGCTTCGAATCTGTCTTCCGCGACGACGACCTCGGTGAGGCGATCGTAGGGCTCGTCGGGTAATTCGACGTAGAACGCCTCAGCGTCGTCGTCGTAGAACGGCTCGGATTCGTTGAGTACCTGCTGGTCGATCCCGTGAACGAGCGCCGAGTCGTACCGTTCGTTCATCCGGTTGAAGACGTCTTTGTACGCCTGCTGGAGTTGGGGAAAGAGATCGACGTACTTCTGTTCGTCGAAGGTTTCGGCGTCCATGCCCGCCGGTTGGGCGGCGACGATTAAAAGCCGGTCGGAGACGCTTTTTTGCTTCACCCATCAGCGGAGCGCAACCGATTTCCCCCCTACGGCCGATCGCCCGGTATGTACCGAAGCGGGCGCTTCGTCGCCGACCATATCGAGCCGACGACCGAGACACAGGTCCAGCCGAACGGCGTCGATCTGACGCTGGATGCGGTCTTCGAACAGCGCGACCCCGGTCGGATCGGCCGGGACGACAAGACGATCGGGGATCGCCGGCCGGTCCCCACAGTGTCGACCGAGGCTGGCGCTGAACGCGACGGGGACGGCGTATACCGACTCTCGCCGGGTGGATACGTCGTCCGATACAGCGAGACGGTTGCAATCCCCGAAGAACACGTCGGCTTCATTTATCCCCGGTCGTCGCTACTCAGAAACTCCTGTATGCTCGATACGGCGGTCTGGGACGCCGGCTACGAGGGCAAAGGCGAAGGGCTGCTTGAAGTCCACCACGAGATCGAAATCGAAGCCGGCGCCCGGATCGCTCAGATCGTTTTCGCGGCCGCCGACCACGAGGGTACGTACGACGGGAGCTATCAGGGCGAGAACCTCTGAGCGTGGCTACGGATTGACGCCCACGGTCAGCAACGTGCCCCACCTCCGATAACGGTCGATCATCGCTTCCCGTGTCTCCCAGGATTCGGTCGGGAATGCCCCTTCCGGCGGGATCTCGATCTCCTCGTCGGGGATCGTGTCCTGCGCAGCGACGTGGAGTCCGCCCTCGTGGAACTTCTGTCGGTACTGCTCGCGATTCCACAACTGCATGTCGACGCTGATGTTCGATTGCCACTCGTGGGTGGTCTCCGATTCCTCGAAGAAGTTCACCGCACAGAAGAAGGTCCCGCCGCTTTTGAGCACACGGGAGAGTTCTCCCAGCAGTGCAACGGGTTCTTGGGCGTAATAGAAGGCTTCCATACTCCAGACGTGATCGATGCTGTCGTCCGAAAGCGGGAGCCGATGGAAATCGCCCTGGAGGAACGATACTCGGTCGTCTTCGGTGTACGCGCGAGCGTTTCGAACCATCTCCGCGCTCCCGTCGAGGCCGACGCCGCGGCCGATATTCCGGGTCTCTCGGAGCGCCCGGAGCGCGTACCCCGAGCCAGTTCCAAGATCGAGCACCGTTTCGCCCGCCTCGACGGGCATTCGCGCCAGCGCGCACTTTGCGGTGTGCCAGTGCCGCTCCTCCATGCCTCTGTCTCGCCCGTCGGCCGCCCACTCGTCGAACTCCGCCTGTACGGACATCGACTGATCGAACGGTCCCGAGACAAAAACGTCCACCGGAAACCGATCACAGGTGCGTGATCGTCTCTCTGAGCAGGTCGTCGTCGGCCCACTTGGCGGGGAGATACGCCACCGGCGAGTCGGCACCAGCCTCGCCGAACCGCTCGAAGCTTTCGGCCGCCTCGGCCGGCGTCCCAGCGGCCCCGAACGCTTCGAGCATCTCGTCGGTAACGCCGGCCTCCGCGCCGGCCTGTCGGTCTTCCTCCCAGCCGGCCTGGATGGCGTCGGCCTCTTCGCCGAATCCGAACGATGTCACCGAATTGGCGTAGAAATCGCCCATCGCGCCGACATAAAAGGCGATGAGCGAACGGACGTGTTCGCGGGCGGCTTCGGGATCCGTCTCGGAGATACAGGTCGGCACCCACGGCGCGACGTCGATGTCGTCGACGCTCCGGTCGCCGCGCTCGGCCCCGCGTTCGACCGCTTCGAGCGCCTCCTCGAGCCCGGCGTTCGGCACCAAAAGCGGGATCCAGCCGTCGGCGAACTCGCCCGCCAGTTGGCGGTTCGTTTCGCCGATTGCGGCGACGTAGATCGGACACTCGTGGTGGGTGTCCGCATCGAGCGAAAAACCCGAGAGATCGAACAGTTCGCCGTCGTAGTCGACCCGCTCGCCCGCCAAAAGCGCCCTGATGATCTCGACGTACTCGCGGGTTCGCCGCAGCGGGCGTTCGAATTCGACGCCGTGAAAGTTCTCGATGACCGCGGGGCCGCTGGTACCGAGTCCGACGCGGAACCGGCCGTCGCCGATCTCGGCGAGCGTGTTGGCCGTCATCGCGGTCATTCCGGGCGTCCGCGCGTAGATGTTGAAGATCCCCGAACAGACGTCGATCGTTTCGGTCCGTTCCAGCAATCGGGTGTGCATCGGCACTGCCGCGGTTCCCCAGGCCTCGCCGACCCAGATCGATTCGAGTCCCTGCTCCTCAGCGAGGGTCGCGTAATCGAACAGTTCCTCCCCGCCGCGACTCCCGAGTGTAAAACCGCTTGCCAGCATGTCTCGGTACTAGACCGACGCCGCGTTGAACCTTTCCGTTCCGCGCTCTGTCACCGCCGCTGCCACTCTTCGAGCGTGAACCGGTCGTAGACCGTCTCGGCGGCCAGCTCCCAGTCGTCCTCGTGCCACTCCGGATAGTATGTATCGCCCTCGTAGGACCCGTGAACGCGGCTCAACACCATCCGATCGACGTGTGGCTGGAACAACTCGTAGATTCCGCCGCCGCCGATAACGTAGGCGGTGAAAGCATCGAGCGACGCCGCGCGTTCGATTGCCCCCTCGATGCCGTCGGCGTGGAGCGCCGTCTCGATGCCGTACTCGCGTTCGGTGCGGCTCAACACGATCTGTGCTCGGCCGGGGAGGTCGTCGCGCATCGACTCGAACGTCCGTCGGCCCAACACGACCGGATCGTCGGCGATCCGATCCCTGTACTGGGCTTTGTCGGCCGGGATGGACTTCCAGGGGAGTTCCCCGTCACAGCCGATGACGCCGTTTTCGGCGACCGCAGCGACCGAGACCAGCTCTACTGTGCCTTCTTCCCGTACGGTTGTCGTCTGCGGTTTTTCATTCCCCATCGTACCGCTCTCCCGCCGGGATCGCGACTTCGAGCCAGTTCTCCTGGGGCGGGAGCGGACACTCGTAGGCCCCGCTGTACGCACAGAAGGGGTTGTACGCGAGGTTAAAATCGAGCGCGAACGTAAATCCGTCTTCCAGTTGTCCGTCGTAGTGAAGTTCCATGTACCGACCGCCAGGGTAGCTCTGTTGGCCCGTCGTTTTGTCGCGGAACGGGATGAAAAGCGATCCCTCCGACTGGTCGACCCGATGGTAGCCGACGAGAGTGCGCTCGTCGGTTTCGCCGCGCTGATCCGGCAGCTCGAAGTGGAGTCGGGCGGCTCGCTCGTAGAGTTCTTCGCCGTCGGCGGTCGTCTCCATCGGCACCGTTTCGTCGCTTTCGTCGAGTTCGACCGTCGCCTCGACCCGGTAGTCGGGATCGGGCTCGAAATAGTCGAGCCCGTCGAACTCGCGGCGTGCCTCGGGCCCCAGCGGCGAGGAGTGTGGGACACCGAACTTCTCGTCTTTCTTTTCGCGATGCGCTTCGAGTTCCTCGCGCCAGTCGTCGACGTCAAAGTCCATACTCATAGTGTGGCGCTCGAACTCATATACCTCCGGATCACTCCTCGGCGAGGACGATCTGTTCGGTGAGCCACGCCTCCGCCTCGTCGAGGGCACCGCCGTCCGAGCCGCGGATCTTCAGTCGGTTATGGCCCGCCTCCCGGTCCGGGTAACAGCCGACCTGCACGCCGAATTGGTCTCTGACTTCGTCCAGCCGATCGATGAGGTTGGCCTCCGGCTCCTCGGTGTAGAGCACTCGCGATCCGATATCCCCCTCGAACTCGTCGGCGATCTCCTCGAACATCCGTTTCATTTCGGCCGGAATCCCCGGCAGCACGTAGACGTTTTCGAGCACACAACCCGGTGACATCCCCGCCCGATTCAACAGCGGCCGAGCGCCGGCCGGCAGTCTCGCTTCGGCCGCGACGTCGACGTTCAGTTCGTCGTACTTTCCGGCGATCGATTCGAGGTGGCGTTCGACGTCGGCGCGTGCGAGTTCGTTCTCGACGAGGTCGCGCTCAAACGCCGCCGCCACGCTCTCGATCGTGATATCGTCGGGCGTCCCGCCGAGGCCGCCCGTCGCGATGACCGCGTCGAAAGCGTCGCTGTAGCGCCGCACCGCGTCGGCGATGACGTCCGTCTCGTCGGGAACAGTCAGCATTCGCTTGACTGTGACGCCGCGCTCTGCGAGCTGTTTTCCGATCCACGTCGCGTTCGTGTTCGCCGTGTCGCCGGACAGCAGTTCGTCACCGACTGTCACCAGTGCCGCGTTCATACGCCTTGCAGGCTGGCCGGGGCAAAAAACACCCCGACACTCACGCCGTCACAGTCCGAAGCCGATCGGGCCCTATGTTTTCGAACTCTGCCTTGCGGTGACACGAGGGACACAGCGAGGCGACGTTTTCGAGGTAGTGCGCGTCGAACTCGGTCGTCATCGGCGTCTCAACGAAGGCCCGAACGGGGACGATGTGGTGGACGTCCGGGTTGCGACCGAGCTCGCTTTTCGTCGTCCCGCAGACCACACATTCGTATCCGTCGCGTTCGAGCGCCCGTTCTCTGACGCGACGCCAGCCCCGCCCGTAGTTCGGGTTCGTCCCGCCTTTCCAGTTGGGGTGGTCCTTGCCGGAGAAGGTCTCGGAGAGCCACTCTGCTTGGCAATCCGGGCTACAGAAGACGTGTTCCCCGGTGATGTTTTTTTGACGACGGACGACCTTTGTATCGCAGTTGTCACAGCTGAGTTCCTGCTTCCCCCCGGACCATCGTGGATGGTCTTCACCCGAAATATCCGGTTCGTACCGCCAGTTTTTGTTCTTGACGCATGTACTACAGTACAAACTTTCCTTCTCGGACGGATAGTATTCGAACTCCGACGAACAGATCTCACACTCCGTCGTTTCCTTTCCGCATTGCCAGTTCGGGTGCTTCTCCCCCTCGAACGACGTTGAAGAATCTAGACATCCGTCCGAACAGTATCGTTTCTCGTACGGTGAATAGAACGGAGCGTCGCAGTAGTCACACGTCCGGTTCGGTAACCGTTCGTCGTGTACAGCACTGTGGTGAACGCCGAGACCTCTCCGTGTTTCGAACGAATCGTTAGAGGTGGGGCACCGGTGCATACAATCCACTTGTCCGTCCTTCGAACAAAAATACTCGTGCGGTATCCGCACAATCGGGCTTAATGCGAAAAATGTCAAAAATTAAACCAGTCCGGGTGCGGGAATTGAACCCACGTCCCAGCCACCACAAGGCTGGAGGATACCACTACCCCAACCCGGACACGCAGATCAATATAAGCGTACTCCAATTCATATACGTTTCGACTTTTCGAGGCGTATGCAACACCGCCGCACACGCCGTCCGTGGGTTTTTCAGCACCGACCGCCTACGACCGGTACCGTGGCGATAACGGACAAGATCTACGTCAAAAACCACCGCCAACTCGCCTCACAGCTGGACACAAGCTTTCCGAAGAGCGCCTTCTCCGGGGCGACGCTCGACATCCTCTTTTCGGGCGACGGGATCGCGAAACTCGACGACGCCTCCCGGGATCGCGTGCTCGATTTCGCCGAGGACTTCCTCGACTGTGACTGTCAGGGCCACCCCCACTGTGGCTGTCCCGAGCGGAAGTTCATCTCGTATCTGCTCGAGCTCCGGGCCCAGGGACTCGGCCCCGAAGGAATCGTCGACGTGATGGGCGACGACTACATGCTGTACGCCTATCCCGGTGACATCTTGTCGTTTCTGGACGATTCCGTCCGGACACTCGAGGCGGCCGAACGGCTCGCGGACGTCGACAGCCGGAAGAAGGCGGGCGAGCGGATCGGACAACGGCGGCGGGAGCTATCGCGGTAATCCGGATCAGCCGAGCCTGAACGGTTCCTCTTCGCTCTCCTCGCCGTCGAGGTCTTCGAGTTGGATCACGTCTTCGGCTTCCTGCTCTTCGACCTGCTGGCTGAGCCGTGTGACGTACTGCTTGTACTCCTCGAGCTGTTCGCGGAGGTGCTCGGCTTCCAGTTCCAGCCGCTCGTGTTCGCGGACGAAGCTCTTGGGAACCTCGACTTTCGGCGGGAAGCTCTCGGCGGCCGAGGTGGTCTCCGAGGCGCTGCCGCCCTTGAGTTCGTGTTCCGGGACCACCCGGACCTGGCCGTCGTGAGCAACGAGGGTGTCCACGTAGTCGCGGAACACGGCGGACAGAGAGATATCCCGCTCCTCAGCGATCTCTCGGAGGGTCTCGAAGGCCTCCTCGTTGACCCGAAAGGAGATCGTCTTGTTCTTGTTGCCCATATCGATTCTAGTTGTCCGGCCCGTATATATAAGCGTTTGTCAGACGTGTGCATGCCGCGACGCCTTTGGCCGGTTCGTCGCCCCCTTTCGAGGGGGGTAACGAAAAGGCCTATGCGGGTGAGTAGCGTCGTTTCGACAATGAGTGTCGATCTCGAGTTCAAGGAGCACGACCGACTGCCAGCGATCGCCCAGGACGCAGAGTCGGGCGAGGTGTTGATGTTGGCGTACGTCACAGAGGAGGCGCTTGACCGGACCCGCGAGACGGGTGAGGCCCACTACTACTCCCGGAGCCGAGAGGAACTCTGGCACAAGGGTGGGTCCAGCGGCCACGTCCAGCGGATCGAGGAAATCCGCGTCGACTGCGACGGCGACGCGATCCTGTATCTGGTCGACCAGGAGGGCGGGGCCTGTCATACGGGCTATGAATCGTGTTTCTATCGGACGATCGACGGCGAGGTCGTCGGCGAGGAGGTGTTCGACCCCGATGCTGTCTACGAGTAATCACCGAGACGCGAACCGACCGATACGGCGCAATGACTGACAGAGCTTCAGAGGCCGGCGCGGACGTCACCGTGATCGATGAACTGCGGCGGGCCGACGGTCGGGTCCAGAGCCTTCAGTCGGAACTCGAAAACGTGGACGTCCCGGCCGACAAGATCGAGCCGCTCGTCGATCTCTATCGATCCGTCGAGACCGTCCTCGATCGCTGGGAAGAACGGGCGACCGACTGGGACGATTTTCAGGGCTACGTCGAGTTCCGGGACGACCTCGCCGAGACGCTTGAAGCGGCCCCCGATGAGGTACCCAAACGCGAGGCGTTCGCAGAAGCCGACGATCACGTCAAAACGGGTGACGTCTCGACCTCGCTCGACACGACCGATTTCGACGCTGCGCGGGCGGCACTCGCGCCCGCCCGGTCGATCGCAGAGACCCACGAGGCACTGGAATCCGCGCGGCAGGAACGAGACCAGGTGTACCGGCGCGCACGACGGCGTGCGGAAGAACTCCGCGAACGGATCGACTCGCTCGAACGGCTCGTAGAGCTGGGCGAGGCGGATCTCGATGCGCCCATCGAACGACTCCGGCGTCCGATCACGGCGTATAACGAATCGGTTCGAGATGCTTTCGGGACGTTTCGCCGGGAGGCGTCCGCCCGCGAGTTCCTCTCGTTCCTCGAGCGGGCCGCCCGGACGCCGTTCGTCGACTACGAGTCGCCCCCGGGAGAGCTACTGGAGTACGTGCGCACGCAGCCGGCCGGCGAACGGACGGTCGACGAACTCCTCGAATTCGCCGAATATTCAGCCTCGAAGCTCTCTCATTACGTCGACGACGCCGAACTGCTGAAGCGCCGTGTCGCGACGAACCGAACGTATCTGGAGCGGCTCTCGGCCGATCCGCTCTGTATCGATTGGCCCCCTCGGGCCGCTGACTTCCTGTGGTTTCGGACGCGCGAGCTCGTTTCGCTCGTCGATCGGTTCGTCGACGAGTCGGCGGTCGAAACGCTGCGAGGGCTCCGATCGCTGACGCAGGATCCGGAGTACGAACGGATTCGGCGGGCAGCGGAATCCGACGCCGAGCTCACGGACGAGGAGCGACGGCGGCTCGAAAGCGGCGCGATAGCAGCCGAGCTGTCGGCTACCCGAGAGAAACTCGACCGACTAGAGGAGACGCTCGCGGAGTACGACCCCTGAGTTGGCGATCGGGCCGTCCCGTACTGTGGGCGTTAGTCGGTACTGCCGGCCACGATCGCATCGTGGAACGATTCGAGTAGCGTCTCGGCTCGCGTTTCGGTTCTGGCTTCCGCATACAGCCGAACGAGCGGCTCGGTCCCGCTCGGCCGGGCTAGCACCCACGCGTCACCGTAGTCCAGCCGGTAGCCGTCAAGCGTCGTCAGTTCGGCGTCGGCATCGCGGGCGTGCGATTCGGCCGCTTCTAGCATTGCCGCCCGTTCGTCCTCGTCGCTGTACTCGACGTTTTTGCGGACCATCGTGTAGTCGCTGTACTCGGCAACGACTTCGCTCGCCGGTCGATCGGCGAGCAGTCCGAGGAATCGCGCGGCGGTGTAGGCCCCGTCCCGGGCGATCCGGTAGTCGGGAAACATGACGCCACCGTTTCCCTCCCCGGCGATCGGAACGTCGTTCCCTTCGGCTTCGAGTTCGCGGATTCGGGTGATGAGGTGTGTACTCCCGATCGGCGTTAGCTCCAGTTCAGCGCCGATTTCGGCGGCGACATCGACGAGTCGCTGGGACACGTTGACCGCCGAAACGGCGACGTCTCCTTCGTCGAGTTCGGCCGCAGCCAGGGCAGCAAACGAGGCGTCTCCTTCGATGTGCTGGCCGTCCTCGTCGACAAGGATCGCTCGGTCAGCGTCGCCGTCGTGAGCGATCCCGACATCGGCGTCGGTCGACCGGACGAGACGCCGGAGAGCCGAGATATTTTCCGGGATAGGCTCGGGATCCCTGCCGGGGAAGTGACCGTCCGGTTGCGCGTTGAGGGTCACGACCCGACAGCCGAGTTCACGAAAAAACCGAGGACTAGTGAGACAGCCGGCCCCGTGACCGGGATCGAGCGCGACAGTGAGGTCAGCCGTCGCGATCGGCTCCCGAACTCCGGCTGTTTCGAGGTGACCAAGGAGTTCCTCACCGTACGCTTCCCGCACCCCCGCAACTGTTCGGCTCGTTCCGACGTCCCCGTACCCGACGGTCCCGGCCGCCGCCGCGGTGAGCCGTGTTTCGATCCGTTCCAGCGTTCGCGCCGTGAGTTCGACTCCGTCGGCGCCGATCAACTTTACGCCGTTGTACGACGGTGGATTGTGACTCGCCGTAATCATCACCACGGGGACCGAATGCCGTTCGGCGTACGCCTGTGCACCCGGGGTCGGCACGATCCCGAGACGATGAACCGAACACCCGCCGCCGGCGAGCGCACTCGCAGCGGCGTCGACCAACATCTGACCGGTGGTTCGCGTATCCCGGGCGATCGCGAACGTCTCGGCGTCGAGAACCGCTCCGGCGGCTGTCGCTATTTCCCCTATGAACGTCGGCGCGAGCTCCTCGCCGACGACGCCGCGAACTCCGCTCGACCCGAAAATGTCCATGTTCGGTCCCTCGGCGTCGGGCGACAAAGTGGTTTCCAAGGAGTGCTCGGGACTGAAACAACCGGGTACCCGGAGGCAACCGACAAACGGCGACCGGGTGGGAGAGCCAAAGTATCAGCGGTTCGCATCACAACGATGGACTGGATCCGTCTTTAGATTATACGCCGCAGAATTGTTCGATATACGAACTCTGTTCGACGCTCCGGATTTGTTTCGAGTTGCGAAACTTTCACGTAGAGCGAGGCGGTACGGAAGCAAAATGGTCGGGTTGGGTGGCGAACGACACGAGGATATCGGATCGCTTGCCGGTGTCCTGCGCAAACGATCGTCGCTCCTGGAGTTGCTTGCGGACGCCCCGAGGAACCAACGGGACCTCCGGGACGAACTCGGCGTCTCGCGTTCGACCGTTTATAAAGCACTCCAGGAGCTGGAGAGCGCCGGACTCGTCGCTGAACGGGGGAGCGACTACGCGCTTACCGGGTTCGGACGGCTCGCCTGGCAACGCCACGACGAGTACATCGCCCGTCTCCACCGACTCGACGTGGGCCGACAGTTGATCGAAACGTTTCCCGAGGATCGACCGATCCCGCCGTCGGTCTTCGAGCGCGGTCGGATCATCGTTCCGGGACGACACGCTCCCGAGCGGCCCTTCGATCGACTGACCGAGGTGGGAACACGGGCGGACCGCATCCGGGTCGCCTCCCCGTCCGGAATGCCTCGGTTCCTGACGAGCCTTCACGAAAACGTCGAGGCGGACGAACAGACTGCGACGGTCGTCGTAGAGGCCGACGCAGCCTCGAGACTACGGTCGGAATACGAGCAGTTCGCGGCAGCGACGGCGGCTGACGGACTCGAACTTCGACGGGTCGACGGCGAGATTCCCTTTGCAGTCGTCCTGTTCGACGACGACGAAATCGGGCTGTTCGGCTACGACGCCGGGGTGCTGATCGGGGCTGTCTTCACCAGCGACGCCGACGCGCTCAGGTGGGGTGAACGGGCTTTCGAGCGGTTCGTCGACCGTTCGGTAAAAATATAAACGCTTTCACAAAAGCGAGAACATGAGCGAGCAGGACATCAGCCTCTCTGAAAAGCGCGTCTATGCCGACGCGACCGACGCGACGACCGCATTCGTCGGTACTGCGAGCGGCGCCGTTCGTGTCTCGCTGTCCGACGATATCGTCGGCGAATTTTCACTGGAGTGGAACGGCCAGGTGACGGACGTCGCGTCCGCCGACGGCCGCCTCGCCATCGCCACGCCCGACGACGTGTTCGTCCGATCCGACGGTGCCTTCCACGAAACTGAATTCGGCTCGGCCAGCGCCGTCGGCTACGGCGAGGACGGGGCCCTTCTCGCCGCTGGCGACGGCCGTCTCGCCAGATACGATTCCGGATGGGAGCAACTCGGAGCACTCGATGACGTCCGGGCGATCCGCGGTCGGATGGTTGCCGCGCGCTCGGGCGTTCACCGTCTCGACGGAACGCACGTCGGACTCGAAGACGTCCGGGACATCTCGACGGCGGGAACGCCGCTGGCCGCGACGGACTCGGGGCTCTACTACCTCGCCAACGGATGGATGTGTGATATCAAGGGTAGCTTTTCGGTCGTTACAAGCGACGGGACGGCGAGCCATGCGGCTACGGACGAGACGCTTTATTACAGCGACGGTCCGGAACGTGAGTGGACGGCTATCGAGTTGCCGGTCGAAACCCCCGTCAGGGACGTCGCCTACGCCGGCGGAATTTACGCTGTCACCGAAGACGGAACCTTCCTCGCGAACGTCGGCGACGGATGGCGACACCGATCGCTCGGCGTCCCTGGCGTTACTGGCATGGCAGTCGTGTGAACTGCTCCGGGGTCAAGTGGTTCGAGACGCAGAGCGTCTCGTCATCACGGAACTCTTCGATTTCCGTACGACCCCGAGGCGGTTCACCCCATTACGATGAATTGGGCACGGGAGCCGTTGACGTGATGGAAACGGTACGGGAGGAACTGGAGGAATTTGACGAAGAAGATTATCTCCCAGTAGGAACCGCTGGATCTGCTGTCGGAGACCTCTTTCTGGAGTACGATCAAGACGACGGGCTCCGAGTGAAAACCGACGACGAAGAACTGCTCGGAGAACTGTCTGAAGAGCAACTGCGGGAACTCCTCGAAGATGACGTGTGACGACGGTGAGGACGACAGCGAAAACGGGGAGCGGCCCGAGGTACCTGAGGGTGTCTTCCGAGGGGTTGAGGACATCGCCGAGGGGAACACAGCAAGCAAAGAGGACGTTGAGGATCTGTGCGACATTGATGAGTCCGACCATCCAGATCATCCAGATCCGGAATTCGTAGAACAGGCTGAAAGGGTACTCAGTCTGGTTCGGGCCACGATGTACCCTGTCGCCCATGGTGAGGCATACCGCCTTCAGGAGATGCTTGAGGAACGGCAGAGTGAGGATTCGGAAGATGAGCGATGAGGACGCAGAGAAACGCACAATCGAACGAGACTGCATGGAGTGTGGCAAGACAATCGAAATCACAGTCTACGAGGACGGCACATATGAGGGAGGCCACTACTTCGGCGAGTTTACTGTACCTGACGAAGACAGCGACGGAGAATACGAGAAGACGGGCGAATGGGAGGGGCACGACGTGGTAGAATAGACTGGCGAAGAGAAATCGTACGAGTATTGGGAGTGCGACGACTTCTATTGTTCTTCAGATCAATAGACTTGCCCCCGAGGCACTCTGCCTGTTATCTCTGTAGATCAACCAGCGATCGGCCCTCCGGTTTCCGGCCGACGGGTTATAACCCAAGACGTGACCAGACGGCGTGTGCGCTGACAGAGCGCCGGCGGTCCGCGGGCGGGAGTGCGGTGGACGGATCGCCGGGAAGTGCCCACCGCCTGTTTGCCTTCAGCCCGTGAGTTCGTGGTCCCGGTTCTGGGGGTATCGCTGTTCCGCGACGGCGAACGCGAGCGTGCTGGCCAGACCGATGAGCGTTCCGGTCGTCAGCGTCACCGCGAGATACGACAACTCGGCGAACGGTAACGCGAGGAAAAAGGCGCTCAGGCCGTGCAACACGACGGCGATGGCGGTGACGTAAAACGGCGCGTTGAGATACCGCCAGCGGAAGTTTTCGGCCAGATACTCGTCGGTGATCCGGCCGAGCGCGGCGACGACACCGGCCGCCGCGACCCACTGGACAGCCCCGTACACGAACGCGGCCGCCGCCTGTACTGGCTCGGGATCAGTGCCGACGAGCGTCTCTATCGTTTCGACTCCACCAACGCTGCCCACGACGATCAACGCCGCCGCGACGACGTACGTGATGAGCTGAATACGTCCCGAAAAGAGCCCGACGCGGATCCGCTCCAGCGTCTCGTCGATCGTTTCTTCTAAGCCCAGACCACGGAAGAGCACGTACAGTCCCAACAGCGCCGAAATGACGCCTAATGTCGATCCCGGTAATCCGATCACCTCGGCGGCGATCGAGATCGGATAAATGAGCAGCAAGATACCGAGCGGGATCAGGATCGTCCCCCGGGTCTCCGGATCCGCGAGCACCTGCTTGAACGTGTAGTACATCGACTCGAGATCCTGGGCCTGTCGAACCACGACACGTCTGACACCGTCGATCGGGACCCGCGAGCGGATAACCGGCAGGACGCTTTCGTCCTGTGCGCCGTCAGTGACGACGATCGACCGCACGTCCTCGCCGGTCGAGAGCGACGCCAGGACGGTGTCGACCTCGTCGCCGACCTTCCGATTGGCCGAGACGTCGGCTTTCGCCGTTCCGGTGACGACGGCCACCTCGACGGACTCGTCGTCGATGCTATCGTAGAGGTGGACGCCCTGAAAACAGACGTTCACGTCGGAGTCTTCGGGGTCGGCGGTCGCAAGCGCCACGGCTGCCGACTCGACGTTCTCGCGGCCGACAACGGGCGTCTCGTAGGACGTCTTCCGGCCGAGATCGTCGTCGAGATCGACACACAGGATGAGCAGCATCGCTCGTTGTGCCCTCTTCCGTCCGATCGGTTAAGTGGTTTCTCCCCGAATGCAGTGACTCTTCACCGGCCATCGACCCCGCCGCCGAACGCGGAGAGATCGCTCTGAATACCCGCAGCGAGTGTTGACTTTCGGCGGAGTTCGGACAGTGAGACTGGCAACTGGGGAACGAGCTGTCGGACGGCTCCGTGAAACGTCTCGGCGACGGCTGGCTCGCTTTCGAGCGCGTCCCGTATCGATTCGCGGATCTGCCAGACCCCGACTGGAGCCCAGTACCCGCTGGTCGCGTGGCGGATGACGAACACAGTCGCCTGTCTGTCGCGGTCGGCGAGTGCTTCGAGCACGCCGAGTCTGGCGGCGTAGTACGCTCCGGACGTCTCCTCCACGTAGTCGGTTCGGCCCTCGTACCCCTCGCTGTCGGCGGCCATATATAACTGACCGTCCGGATCGGGGTTCCAGATGCTACCCGGCGCTTTCAGCTCCAGTAACTCGAACTCCCAGTCGCCGGGAGTGGCGATGATCCAGTAGTCGTTGCCCATGTAGCTATTGTGCCACACGAGCGTCTGATCGATCGACGGGGCGTTTCGGATCGTTCCGCGAAGGTACTGACCGACGGTGTCGTCGACAGCCGTGATCGACCACCGGGTCGGAACAAGCCGCCTGTTATCGCCCCGGCCGAGCGCGCCGACCGACAGGACGTTGTTGATCTCGTAGACGTCGAATCCGCGGCGATAGAGATACGCGATCGCCCCCTCTGCCCGCCAGTCGTCGTCCGAGAGCGTCTTTTCGACTGCCCGTGGAACCGAGGGGTTCTCGGTCACGCGGGCGGTCTCAGCGCTCGCCCGGGGGCCTCTCGGGGCGGCGATATCTTCGAGTGAATCGTCGATATCGAACCCTGGCGACTCGTCCAGCCCGAGTTCGATATCGACCGGACGGTCGGCGATCGCGACCTCTCGTTGGGTCCCCACGAATCCATCCCACACATCGTGAACGTCGACGTTCGACTGCCGCGTTGAGTTCAACAGCCCCGTCCGACGTTGGAAGACGTCATCGATGTTGTACCCCCGCCGATACCACTCGCCGGTCGTTACGTAGTCGGCGGCGTCGTTCTCGTCACCGACAGGTGCGAGCAGGCCGGTAGACACGTTCGGATAGCTCGACCGACCGACGAACACTGACGGAGCCGTCGATCCAACCATCGTTTCGCCCGAAAGCGTTTCGTCGAAGCGGGTTCGTGCGTCGTCGATATACTCGGTGACGGCGTAGGACTTCTCCTCGGCGAGTCGGCGAAGCTCGATCGACTCGTCGCGATCGAGCCCGTCGACGTACTCGTCGAGGCGCATACCCGGCGTTGGATCTCGGCTCCTAATAGTCGTTCGGGCGTTAGCCCCATCGAGCTCGCCCGAACCGGACCGGAACAGCTAACACCGGCTGCCCGACAGCCGCATACATGCCGGTCATCGACTGTGATCCCGACGCGGCACGTGAGCGACTGGAAGCCGCCGGGGTCGACGTTCGGCCCGGGAACACCGACCACGAACTGTGGCGGGCCGAACAGGCGGGGGCGACGGCCGTCGCCTACGAAGACAGCGTCGTCGTACAGGGAAGTGATCCGACCCGGCTCGCCGGCTTGCTCGGAGAAGGCGGGGGACGAGCACACGTGTACTTTGACGGGGCTTCCCGCGGGAACCCCGGCCCGGCCGCGATCGGATGGGTCCTCGTCACTGGGGACGGAATCGCGGCTGAGGGGGGCGAACGGATCGGTCGTGCGACGAACAATCAGGCCGAATACGAGGCGCTCATCCGCGCGCTTGAGGCGGCACTCGACTACGGCTTCGAGGAACTGAGAATCAAAGGCGACTCGCAACTCGTGGTCAAACAGGTCCGCGGGAAGTGGGACGTGAACGATCCCACTCTGCGTAAAAAACGGCTCCGTGCTCGTGAACTTCTGGATCGAGTCGAGGAGTGGTCGATCGATCACGTTCCGCGGGAGATAAACGAACGGGCAGACGAACTCGCAAACGAGGCGCTCGATGAGTAAGGACGACCAACCCCCGGCCGATGTGATCGACCGCGCAGTGACGCTTACCCGCCGCGCACGGGCGGCAGTCGACGAGAACGAACGCACTGCGTATCTCGACGAGCGAGCGAAGCGCCTGACGGCCCATGGGTACGAAGCTCGGGTTCGGTCGGACGATACCGGCTCGACACTGATTCTCTACCCGACGGAGTGGCTCGAAGACGGAACGGTCCAACTCGACCGGATCGACGACACGGACCGGGCGATCGAGCGGTCGCTGTCCGGTCCCGGAACGGGAGATAACTGGGACGAGATCGACGAGCACAACCGATCGATCGCGAGGGCAGTCAGGGAACGTCACGGCGACGTGCACGGCGATACGGCTACCGCGTTCGCCTCTTTCATGAGTAACCACTACGCGAAACCGATCGGGGAAGCGACCGAAGCCGAACGCGAGGAGTTCTGCCGGGAGTATTTTCCACGCAACGCGTGGCCGAGCGACGAACAGCGCGATCGGCTCGATCGATCGATGGAGCTGATTTTCGAGACGGCCGCGTCGCTGTGATCGGCTCGACAGCGAGCGCGTGTCGAAAGCTCTTTGCGCCCGTCAGACCCAGGGCCGCATATGGCTGGCGCAAACCTGTGGGAAGATCTGGAAACTGGTCCGAACCCGCCCGAAGAGATCTATGCCGTTGTCGAGTGTCTCAAGGGCGAACGGAATAAATACGAGTACGACAAGGACATCCCCGGTGTCGTGCTGGACCGCGTGCTCCACTCGAACGTTCACTATCCGTCCGATTACGGATTCATTCCGCAATCGTACTACGACGACGAGGAT
>ERZ1034517.112-NODE-112-length-21514-cov-9.077310_pt1 | contig 21514 bp, 19 predicted proteins | sample MGYA00520599_ERZ1034517 | MGnify/ENA primary metagenome ERZ1034517 (study PRJEB33760, sample SAMEA4777701) | hypersaline lake metagenome | biome: hypersaline environment; feature: brines | place: Spain | collected 2012-08 | depth 0 m ...
TACGAGGAGACGTCGGATGTCTCCCCAGGCGAGCCCGTCGAGAACACGGGCGAGCCGCTGAGCGTCGACCTCGGGCCGGGGATGCTCGATACCATCTACGATGGGGTCCAGCGTCCGCTGGACGTGCTCGAGTCCCAGATGGGGGCGTTTCTGGATCGAGGCGTCGACGCACCTGGGATCGACATGGAGCGGCGCTGGGAGTTCGAACCGAGCGTGGAGGTTGGCGAGGAGGTGACAGTCGGTGACGTGCTTGGCACCGTCGACGAGACGGTCCAGATCGAACATCGGGTGTTGGTCCCACCGGAACGGTCCAACGAGGACGAGCACACCGGCGAGATCACCGCCGTCCACGGGGGCGAGCATACGGTCACAGAGACGATCGTCGAGCTGGAGACCGGCGCGACGTTCTCGATGCACCAGGAGTGGCCGGTGCGAGAGCCACGGCCGGCGGTCGAGAAACAGACCCCCGACACGCCGTTGGTCTCGGGGCAACGCATCCTGGATGGCCTGTTCCCGATCGCGAAAGGTGGGACGGCCGCGATCCCAGGGCCGTTTGGCTCGGGGAAAACCGTCACACAGCACCAGCTGGCCAAGTGGGCCGATGCCGACATCGTCGTCTACGTCGGCTGTGGCGAGCGGGGGAACGAGATGACAGAGGTGATCGAGGACTTCCCCGAGCTCGAGGACCCGGTCACGGGGAATCCGCTGATGTCCAGGACCTGCCTGATCGCGAACACCTCGAACATGCCCGTCGCGGCACGGGAGTCCTGTGTGTACACGGGGATCACCATCGCCGAGTTCTATCGCGACATGGGGTACGACGTCGCGCTCATGGCCGACTCGACGTCGCGCTGGGCCGAGGCGATGCGTGAGATCTCCTCGCGGCTCGAGGAGATGCCCGGCGAGGAGGGCTATCCAGCGTATCTGGCGGCACGGCTCTCGGAGTTCTACGAACGAGCGGGCTACTTCAAGAACATCAACGGCACCGAAGGGTCGATCTCGGTCATCGGGGCCGTCTCACCGCCCGGCGGTGACTTCTCCGAGCCGGTCACGCAGAACACACTGCGTATCGTCAAGACGTTCTGGGCGCTCGATGCGGATCTGGCCGAACGGCGGCACTTCCCATCGATCAACTGGAACGAGTCGTACTCACTGTACCGAGAGCAGCTCGACCCGTGGTTCGCCGATTCGGTGAGCGAGGACTGGCCCGATCGGCGCCAGTGGGCGGTCGACACGCTCGACGAGGAGGCCGAGCTACAGGAGATCGTCCAGCTCGTTGGCAAGGACGCACTGCCGGACGACCAGCAGCTGACCCTGGAGGTGGCCCGCTATCTGCGCGAGTCGTATCTCCAACAGAACGCCTTCCACGACGTGGACACCTACTGTGAGCCCGAGAAGACGTTCGGGATGCTCGGGGCGATTCGAACGTTCAACGACGAGGCGTTCAGAGCGCTGGATGCCGGGGTACCCGTCGAGGAGATCCAGGCGATCGAGGCGGCCCCCCGACTCAATCGGATGGGGACCGCCGCGGACTACGAGAGCTTCATCGAGGAGGTCGAGGCGGAGATCACCGAGGAGCTACGAGGGCTCTACTGACCATGCAGAAAGAATACAAGACTATCACCGAGATATCCGGGCCGCTGGTGTTTGCCGAGGTCGACGAACCGGTCGGCTACGACGAGATCGTCGAGATCGAGACCCCGTCGGGAGACGTCCGTCGCGGCCAGGTGCTCGAATCGACCGCCGACTACGTCGCCATCCAGGTGTTCGAAGGCACCGAGGGGATCGACCGGAACTCCTCGGTGCGATTCCTTGGCGAGACACTACAGATGCCGCTCACCGAGGACCTGCTCGGTCGCGTGCTCTCGGGTGCCGGGCAGCCGATCGACGGCGGGCCGGCGGTCGAACCGGAGCAAGAGCGAGAGATCGTCGGTGCAGCGATCAACCCCACGGCCCGGGAGTACCCCGAGGAGTTCATCCAGACGGGCGTCTCCTCGATCGACGGGATGAACACGCTCGTCAGAGGCCAGAAGCTGCCTATCTTCTCGGGCTCTGGACTGCCACACAACGACCTAGCGCTCCAGATCGCACGACAGGCGACCGTTCCCGAGGAGGATGCCGGTGGCGACGGCTCGGAGTTCGCGGTGATCTTCGGGGCGATGGGTATCACACAGGAGGAGGCCAACGAGTTCATGGCCGACTTCGAACGGACCGGCGCGCTCGAGCGCTCGGTGGTGTTCATGAACCTCGCAGACGACCCTGCCGTCGAGCGGACGATCACGCCACGACTGGTGCTGACGACCGCCGAGTATCTGGCCTTCGACCAGGGGTATCACGTGCTGGTCATCCTGACGGATATGACGAACTACTGCGAGGCGCTCCGGGAGATCGGGGCCGCCAGAGAGGAGGTCCCCGGGCGTCGCGGCTATCCGGGATACATGTACACCGACCTGGCGACGCTGTACGAACGAGCCGGGCGTATCGAGGGACGAGAGGGGTCGGTCACCCAGATTCCAATCCTGACGATGCCCGGTGACGACGACACCCATCCGATCCCGGATCTGACCGGCTACATCACCGAAGGGCAGATCTACGTCGACAGAGATCTCAACAGCCAGGGCATAACCCCGCCCATACAGGTGCTGCCGAGCCTCTCACGGCTGATGGACGACGGCATCGGGGCAGGGCTCACCAGACAGGACCACGCGGACGTCGCAGACCAGCTCTACGCGGCCTACGCGGAGGGCGAGGACCTGCGTGACCTGGTGAACATCGTCGGGCGAGAGGCTCTCTCCGAGCGTGATAACACGTATCTGGACTTCGCTGACTCGTTCGAGACGGAGTTCGTCGAGCAGGGCTCGACGACCGACCGCAGTATCGAGGAGACGCTGAATCTGGGCTGGGACCTGCTCTCTCGGTTCCCCAAGCCGGAACTGAACCGGATCGACGAGGACTACATCGAGCAGTACTACGTCGAGGAGGCCACGGAGGACGTGGTCAGCGCCGATTGAGCACGGCCGCATGGCCCGTGCGGACCGAGGCCGGTACGGGGCCGCTCGGTAGCATACCGGGTTTTTATACCCGTCGTCGGAGGACGTACCAGCTATAGATGGCAGAGCAGGATTCCGAGAACGCGAGCACCCCTGGCGACGCCGACCCGCTGTCCGGGCCGGACAACGCCTGGCGACGGATGAGTGATCGGGAGAACCTGATGGAGATCACCGGCCTGCTCTTTCTCGAGCCGCCGTTGGACTACGAGGAGCTACGGACTCTCGTCGCAGAACGGATCGTGCCGTTCCCTCGATTCAGGCAACGAGTCGTCGAGCGCTCCGACGAGCGGCCGGCGTGGGAGCTGGACGAGGAGTTCGACCTGGATGACCATCTGGAGCACGTCACGATCCCAGGGGCACAGGGCGAAACTGGGCTTCGTGAGTACGTCACCGAGCTGACGAGTGGGCCGCTCGACCCGAGCAAGCCCCTGTGGCAGATCTACCTGGTCGACGGCCTCGAGGAACGCAACGCACTCGTCATCCGCATCCACCACAGCATCGGTGATGGGTTTGCGCTGCTGTACGCTCTGTACGGTCTCGCGGACGACCCCTCCAAGGTCGAGCTCCCGGTCGGATCGATGCCAGCGCCCCCTGCCCACCGGCAGCCGGGAACCAGCTCGGCTACCCAGGCCGATCGGTCGGTGCCACTCACGGACTCGGGGCCCTCACCGTCGGTCCCGGAGCACGTCCTCGAGGCACTCCGTCGAGGGTGGCGGGGGCTCAACGTGGTCGGCACGGCGCTCCGACTGCTCCGGCTGTCCGAGGAGCCCTCGACGTCGCTGACCGGGGAGCTGACCGTCCGGAAGAACTTCGCGTGGACCGGCCGTATCCCACTCGAGAGCATCAAACAGATCGGCAGAGCGACGGACGCGACGATCAACGACGTGCTGCTGGCGGCCACCGCGGGAGCATTTCGGGAGTATTTGGCGGGCCGGGGAGAGGCCCTCGGCAGAGACCTCCGCTGTGCGATGCCGGTGAATCTGACGCCACTGGAGGATCGGACGGCCACGCTTGGCAACGCGCTCGGGCTGGGATTCGTCCCGTTGCCGGTGAGCATCGCCGACCCGTTCGACCGGGTGCGGCGTGTCAGCGAGCGAACCGGGAAGATCAAACAGGGCACCGAGGCCTATCTGACACATCTGCTCCTGCGTCTCTGCGGGCGGGGTCCCCGACCGCTCGAGAAGTTCCTACTCGGCCTGTTCGAGAAGAAGGCGAGCGCCGTCGTCACGGGGGTCCCAGGGCCGATCGAGTCGTTCTCACTGGCCGGCAAGACCGTCTGTGACATGCTGTTTTGGGTGCCCCAGACCAATGGCATCGGAATCGGCGTCAGCACCTTCAGCTACAACGGCGGGGTGCGGGTCGGGATCACGTCCGATCAGAATCTCGTCTCCGACCCACAGCTGATTGCAGAGCGCTTCTCCGACGAGATCGAGGCGATGAACGGCGGGCTCTGAACACCCGCGAGGACTGCCCTCACAACCCGTGGGCCTGTCCAGGTCAGCCCGTCTGCCAGGCGGAACCGCGTCTCGCGCGCTCTGCATGAGCATTGCGAACGGTCCCGCCGCGAACGGACGGAAAAGACTTACAGCCGGCGGCAGGGTAGTCACGTCAACATGGCAAAGGACGTCAAACCAACCCGGAAGAATCTCATGGCGATCGAGGATCGCATCGACCTCTCTGAGCGGGGTCACGACACCCTCGAGAAGAAACGTGACGGGTTGATCATGGAGTTCATGGACATCCTCGATCAGGCACAGGACGTCCGCGCCGACATGAACGACGCCTACGACCGAGCACAGCACGCGATCGACGTGGCACGGGCGATGGACGGTGATGTCGCGGTGCGGGGCGCGGCCGCGGCACTCGACCAGCACCCGGAGATCACGACACAGTCAAAGAACATCATGGGCGTGGTGGTGCCACAGATCGAGTCCTCGAAGGTACGCAAGAGCCTGGACGAACGTGGGTATGGCGTGCTCGGAACGAGCGCCCGTATCGACGAGACTGCCGACGCCTACGAGACCCTGGTCGAGGAGATCATCCTCGCGGCCGAGGTCGAGACGGCGATGAAAAAGATGCTGGACGAGATCGAGAAGACCAAGCGCCGCGTGAACGCCCTGGAGTTCACGCTGCTTCCCCAGCTCTACGAGAATCAGGAGTACATCGAACAGAAGCTCGAGGAGCAGGAGCGCGAGGAGATCTTCAGGCTGAAGAAGATCAAATCAAAGAAAGAGGCCGAGGAGAGCGAGCAGCGCAAAGAGGAGGCCCAAGCCGAAGACGAGGAGACCGCGGTGCCGGCCGACGACTGACCGGGCCGGTGAGAATCCGACGAAGAGAATCACTTTTGAGATGCCTCGTCACAGTGAGCCTATGACAGCCGCCGAGCCCGATCCGACGCTCCCGACGGCGTGGATTATCATGTTCTTACTGCTGGTGTTGGGACTGGGAGCAGCGGCCGTCCTGTTCGTCGGCGGCGAGATCATCGTCGGGACCACAGCCGTCGGCTGTGCCTGGCCGTAGCGTATCGGATGCCGTGTTCGGCAGCCACCTCCGGGAGCTGCGCCCGACAGCTCACATCCGTTCGGGTGCGGCGACGCCCAGGATCGACAGCGCGTTCGCGATGGTGTTGCGCGATCCATAGACGAGCGCGAGCCGCGCTCGGCGAACCGCCCGGTCCTCGGCGCTCAGCACGGGACAGGCTCGATAGAAGGCGTTGAACGCCTCGGCGAACGAACGCGTGTAGGTCGCAACCCGGTGGGGTTCGAGGCGGACGGCGGCGCCCTCGACGACGCCGGTCAGTCGCCCGATCGTTCGGAGAAGTGCCGTGGCCTCTGGCGCCGTCAGCACCTCCGTGTCGGGCTGGACCGCCGGCTCGTAGCCTGCCGCCTCGGCCTCCTCTATGATCCCACAGCAGCGAGCGTGGACGTACTGGACGTAGGGTGCAGACTGGGCCTCGAAGTCCAGTGCCTGATCCCAGCTGAACGTGATCGCCTTGCTCGGCTGTTTCGAGACGATGTCGTACCGAACGGCACCGATACCCACCTGATTGGCGATACGGTCGATGGCCTCGGCATCGAGGTCGTCGTCACGCTGGCGCGTCTCCAGGCGGGATTCGACCTCCTGGCGGGCTCTCGCCACGGCCTCGTCGAGCAGGTCGTCCAGATCGATCCCCGTCCCGGCCCGTGTCGACATCTTCCCGTCGGGGAGGTTCACGTAGGAGTACACGACGTGTTCGAGCGGGCCCGTGTCGGTGCCAAGCTGCTCGAGGGTCGCCCGTAGCTGGTCGGCCTGGAGTCCGTGGTCCTCTCCCAGCACGGTCACCGCACGATCGTAGTTGTGCAGCTTCCATTCGTGGTAGGCGAGATCCCGAGTCGTGTAGAGGGAGGTCCCATCGGAGCGCAGAAAGACCAGATTCTTCTCGATGCCATCGTCGGTCAGGTCGAGCTGCCAGGCCTTCTCCTCGTAGACCGCCTGCTCGAGCTGCTTGAGCCGCTCGACGACCGCCTCGACGGAGCCATCTCGCATGAACCGCGTCTCACGAACGAACGCGTCGAACTCCGCGGGAAGGCGAGCGAGACAGGTTCGCATCCCATCGAGCACCGACCGAACCACCCGGTCGACACGTTCGTAGGCCTCCTCCTCGCCCGCCTCGAGGCCCTGCAGAATGGCCTGTATCTCGGCCTCCGCGGCGGCCAGCGCTGCCTCGTCGGCGTTCTCCAGATACTCGTTCCCGCGCCGATAGTACCGGACCAGGTCGTACTCGGCCCGCTGTCGACTGGGCGCAGGGAGCGAGCTCTCGTCGAACCGCTCGAACGCCCAGGTGAACACCGCCATCTGCCGGCCCGCGTCGTTGACGTAGTAGTGCCGGTCGACCTCGTAGCCGGCGAAATCCAGGAGATTCGCAACCGCATCACCGACGATCGGGTTCCGTGCCCGGCCGACGTGCACCGGCCCGGTCGGGTTCGCAGAGGTGTGTTCGACCACCACGCTGCGGTCTCTGTCCGGGAGACGTCCGTAGGCGTGGTCCTGTGATCGCTCGAGCGTCTTCGTCAGATATCGGTCGCTCCCGCCGAAGTTCACGTACGGACCACTGGTCTCGACGGGGCCGACCAGCTCCAGGTCGCCGACCTCGAGCGCCGCGTCGATCTCGGCGGCCACGGCGCCAGGTGGTCGGTCGGCCTCGTCGGCGAGCCGGAAGGCGACGTTCGACGCCAACAACGCCGGAACGTCACCGGGTGGCTCCTCGAGCCCGAGGTCCTGGTGGGGGTAGTCCAGAGAGCTGAGTGCAGCCTCCATGGCCGCCTCGACCTCTGCACGAAACAGTACGAACATGCCAGGCGGTTTCTGGGGGGAGGGTAAATCGGTGTCGGGTCTGTCGATTCGGCCGCGCTCAGCCCATCAGCTGCTCGAGCTGTTGCTGTCGGGCCTCGATATCGATATGTGGCTGGACGGCACCGCTCGCAGCGAGCGTCTCCAACACCAGAAACGGGTCGGTCCCGGAGGCAGCGACCTCTCTGAACAGCGTCTCGATCGTGTCGCGATTCAGCGCGAGCGAGTCCAGCAGCCCGACGCCAACCGCCATCGCGATCGCCGGGTCGGGCTCGTCCGGAAACACGTCGAAGCCAAACTCGGGCTCGCCTCCCTCCTCGGCGGGGTGCAACGCGAGACAGCTGGTGCACAGCCCAGCCTGATCGACCGGTGTCGGTAGGTGGTCTCTGAACTCAACAGGGACGTCGAACGTTGCGACCGAGCTGTTGCAATCTGGACACTGCATACCGGACGGTCCCGGTGAGCGGGCAAAAGTCGGTCGTGTCGCTGTGAGCGCCGGCCTCGCCTCGCAGGCGATAGCGCTCAGCACAGTGGTACGCCGAGACGGGGCCCAGGCGGCGCGGCCACGGGACGACACCCAGGGTGCCCCCAGCACAGCTGGCGCTGTCAACAGTTACTTACACCGCATCGGCGTAGTTCATGACAATGAGTACGTCGGAGGGAGAGGCATCGGCCAAGCAGCGATACCGATTCAAGAAGATCATCGAGGAGCTGCAGAACTACGAGGGGTCGGGCACACAGCTGGTCTCGATCTACGTCCCCGAGGACAGACAGATATCCGACGTCGTCGCGCACGTCACGCAGGAACACAGCGAGGCGTCGAACATCAAGTCCAAACAGACACGCACGGCGGTGCAGGATGCGCTGACCTCGTTGAAAGATCGGCTCCGCTACTACGATACGTACCCCCCGGAGAACGGGCTGGTCCTGTTCAGTGGAGCGTTCGATACCGGTGGCGGCCAGACCGACATGGTCACCCAGGCACTGGCCTCCCCGCCCGAGCCGGTCGAGTCGTTCCGCTATCACTGTGACTCGGACTTTCTCACCGACCCCCTGGAGTACATGCTCGAGGACAAGGGGCTGTTCGGGTTGGTGGTGCTCGACCGGCGCGAGGCAAACGTCGGGTGGCTCCGCGGGAAACGCGTCGAGGCGGTGAAGTCGACGACGTCGTTGGTCCCCGGCAAACAGCGCAAAGGGGGCCAGTCCGCCCAGCGATTCGCCAGACTGCGGCTCGAGGCTATCGACAACTTCTATCAGGAGGTCGCGGGGATGGCCGACGAGCTGTTCGTGGACAAACGACACCGGATGGACGGTGTGTTGGTGGGTGGGCCGTCGCCGACGAAAGACGAGTTCATCGACGGCGACTACCTCCACCACGAGATTCAGGATATCGTGCTCGGGAAGTTCGACGTCTCGTACACCGATGAGTCGGGGCTGAAGGACCTCGTCGATGCCGCCGGTGACGTGCTGGCGGATCACGAGGTGATGAAGGACAAACGGCAGATGGAGGAGTTCTTCGAAGAGCTACACGACGGCGGGAAGGCGACCTACGGCTTCGGGCCGACTCGACAGAACCTGAAGATGGGGGCGGTCGATCGGCTGCTCATCTCGGAAGACCTCCGTCAGGATGTCGCCATCTTCGACTGTGAGGACCAACGGGAGTTCGAGGTCGTCGACAGACGGCATTCGACCCCAGAGCACAGCTGTGAGGATGGGTCCGATGCCGAGCTGGTCGACCGCGAGGACGTCATCGACCACCTGATGGCACTCGCCGACCAGCGTGGGAGCGAGACCAAGTTCATCTCCACGGATTTCGAGAAGGGCGAACAGCTGATGACCGCGTTCGGTGGCGTCGCCGGCATCCTTCGATACTCCACGGGCGTCTGAGGGTCGGGCCCGGGGTCGGGGCGTCTCACCGACGGTATGCGTCCCAGATACGGTACGCTTAAATCCGCCTAGGCCCACTTTCTCCCATGCACAACCCTGCGGGCCAGCAGCTGGAGGCAGACGCTCTGGCTCCGCTCAAGCGCCTCGCGCTCGAGGGGGGGCTGGATGGCTCGACACTGGTGACCTGTTCGATACTCGCCGAGCAGCTCGAGGTATCCAGCCAGACCGCCTCTCGTCGGCTCCAACGACTCGAGAACGACACGCTGATCGACCGGGAGATCACGGGCGACGGCCAGCGGGTCGCGATCACCGAGGCCGGCGAGCGGGTGTTGCGCCAGGAGTATGCCGACTACCAGTCAATCTTCGAGGATCGAGAAGGGGTCCGCTTGACCGGCGCCATCACGAGCGGGATGGGGGAAGGTCGACACTACATCTCGTTGCCGGGCTACATGCGGCAGTTCGAGGAGCGTCTGGGTTACACGCCGTTTGCGGGGACGCTAAACCTGCAGTTGGACGAGGAAGGCCTGAGGAGCCGGATGCAGATGGACACGATCGAGCCGGTCAGCATCGACGGATGGACCGACGAGGACCGGACGTACGGACCGGCGTTTTGCTGGCCGGCGCACCTGGAGACAACAGACGGACAGACGGCGACCGCGGCCCACGTGATCGCCCCGGAACGGACCCACCACGATGTCGACCAGATGGAAATCATCGCGCCGGAGAAGCTCCGTGATACGCTCACGCTCGAGGACGGCGATAGGGTCGAGGTGCACGTCGCCCAGGAGCGTGAGCTACGGTGAGCCCGGGACAGACCGACGCAGAGGCGGGTGGGGGCGCCCCGACCGAGGAGCGTGTCGACCGAGCCATAACGGCGTTCCGCCGGGGCGGGCCGATTCTCGTCCACGACGCTGCCGACCGTGAGGGTGAGACGGACCTCGTATACCCTGCCGGTGCCGTCGACCCGACGGCCGTGGCTCGGATGCGCACCGATGCTGGCGGGCTGATCTGTCTCGCGGTGACCGACGAGGTGAGCGAGGAGCTTGGACTACCGTTCCTGCAGGAGGCGATCGATCACGACCTGACGGCCGACCACGAGCTGAGCTACGACGAGCGGTCGTCGTTCTCGTTGACACTGAACCACCGTGAGACGTTCACAGGGATCACCGACGTCGATCGGTCGCTGACCATCACCGAGCTCGGATCGATGGCGAAGACGCCCGATTACGACAGCTTCGTCGAGCAGTTCAGATCCCCCGGCCACGTCCATCTGCTGCGTGCTGCTCCGGAGCTGCTGGCAGACCGGCAGGGCCACACCGAGCTTGGGCTGGCAGTCGCCGCCGCCGCCGAGCGCGAGCCGGCCGTCGTCGTCTGTGAGATGCTCGACGGCGAGACCGGCGGCGCGTTGACACCGGTCGATGCACGGCGGTACGCGGAGGAGCAGGGGCTGGTGTACGTCGAAGGGGCCGCACTGGTCGACCGCCTCGCCTGAGCGCGTCCCGACCAACGGAAGCGTCAACACTCAATACCGGGGCTATCGTCGGTGTCATATGAGCTTCGACGAGATGGATGTCGATACGATCTGGATGAACGGCGAGTTCGTCCCGTGGGAGGAGGCGTCCGTCCACGTGCTGACACATAGTCTGCACTACGGGACCGCCCTGTTCGAGGGGGTCAGGTGTTACGACACCGAGCAGGGTCCGGCCTTCTTTCGCTGGGACGAACATATGGACCGACTCTACCGGTCGGCCGGGCCACTGGGCCACGAGATCGCCCACGATCGCAGCGAGCTCGAGAGCGCGACACTCGAGCTCGTGCGCCGGCAGGAGCTGCGTTCGTGTTACATCCGCCCGCTGGTCTACTACGGCTACGACTCGCTCGGCGTGTCACCGGGTGACTGCCCGACCGAGACGATGATCGCCTGCTGGCCGTGGGGAACCTATCTGGGAGAGCAGGCACTCGAAGAGGGCGTGGACGTGCTGATCTCCTCCTGGCGGAAACACCACTCCAGCCAGATCCCGACGAACATCAAGGCCACGGGCGCGTACGTCAACTCCATGTTGGCAGGCGAGGAAGCCAGGCGGAACGGCTACGTCGAGGCGATCGTCCTGAACAAGGAGGGCGACGTTGCCGAAGGGCCGGGCGAGAACATCTTCATGATCAACGACGGTGAGATCTACACCCCCGGGCTGAGCGAATCGATCCTTCCGGGGATCACCCGCGAGTCGATCATCGAGCTCGCCGAGGACATGGGCTACACCGTCCACGACGAGGCACAGATCTCCCGTGGCCAGCTGTACACCGCCGACGAGCTGTTCTTTACCGGCACGGCCGCGGAGGTGACCCCCATCAGATCCGTCGACGACACCACGATCGGAGGCGGGACGCGAGGCCCCGTGACAGAGGCACTGCAGGCACGGTTCTTCGAGGTCGTCGAGCGCCAGACCGACGCCTACGACGAGTGGTTCACCTACGTCTGAGCGCCCGAGCGAACGCGGTCCTCGAGCCGGCGGCGGGGGGTCCCGCCCTCATGGCCGCTCGAGGCCGTTCCGAAGCCTGTTTGTAGCGGTCACCCGCAGTGGATCCATGTCGCTGAGTGTGACGTTTCTGGGTACCGGGGGGGCCGTCCCCTCGGTGCAGCGCAACACCAGCTCCGTGCTGGTCCGTCGCGGTGGCGACCGGCTGATGTTCGACTGCGGGGAGGGGACACAGCGGCAGCTGATGCGGTATGGGGCGGGTTTCGGTATCTCGCAGCTGTTCGTGACACATCTGCACGGTGACCACGTGTTGGGGATTCCAGGGCTCGTCCAGACTATGGAGTTCAACGACCGCGAGGCACCGCTGGCGATCCACGTCCCGGGCGGCCGCTCTCGGGCGATGCACGAGCTGCTGGATGGCACCTCGAGCCGGCCCTCCTTCCCCGTCAGGATCAACGAGGTGACCCCTGGGACGGCCGCGACTCGCGCCGCAGAGTACGAGGTCCGTGCCTTCGAGACCGACCACCGGACGGCCTCGGTGGGCTATGCGCTCGTCGAAGACGAACGCAAGGGCCGGTTCGATCGGGACCGCGCCGAGGAGCTCGGGGTCCCGGCCGGGCCGCTGTTCTCGAAGCTCCATGCCGGCAACGCCATCGAGCTCGAGGACGGGACGCGGGTGGAATCAGCCGAGGTCGTCGGCCCGGCCCGGCCTGGCCGACGGCTGGTCTACACCGGGGATACCCGCCCGACCGAGGCGACGGCCACGAGTGCCGCCGAGGCCGACCTGTTGATCCACGATGCAACGTTCGGGGACGACCACGAGGAGCGGGCGGCGGCGACGGGCCACGCGACGGCCCGTGCTGCGGGGAGGATTGCGAGCCGGGCGGCGGTCCGGCGGCTCGCCCTGACCCACGTCTCCTCTCGGTACGGCGATCAGGTCTCGCATCTCGAACGAGAGGCGCGTGAGGTGTTCGATGGTGAGCTATTCGTCCCGGCCGATGGAGACAGCCTCGAGATCCCGCTGAGAGACGGCCGCTGACCGGCCGAGGGCAAGAGCGACAACCGCCGAACCGACGAATCGAACGGGATTTGCTCCGAGCGCTCGCAGTACCCAACATGGACGAGAAGCCACTCGCGACGTTGCTCGATCGCAACGACCGCCACGTTGGAGGGCTAGCGCGCGACCACTTCGATGGGGTCCAGGAGGGCCAGTCACCACCGGTCGTCTCGGTGTGCTGTGCCGACTCACGCGTCTCTCAGGAACGGATGTGGAGCGTCAGGGAGCCCGGCTGGCTGTTCACCCCCGCTAACATCGGGAACCTGGCCATGGACCCAGCGCGGCCCCAACAGGTCGACGGGAGTCTGCTCTACCCGGTCGAGCACGCCGGAACCTCCACGATCGCCATCGTCGGCCACACGGGTTGTGGCGCGCTCACGGCCGCCTACGACGTGGTGATGGGGGGCCCGCCGCCCGAGGCGGCTGGGGTCGCCGCCCGCATCGAGCCGCTGATCCCGATCGTCGAGCGTGGCCTGGAGGCGATGGAGAACCCCGACCGGGATCGCTCGGCGGTCATCGACGAGCTCGTGGAGTACAACGTCCAGGCGCAGGTGCAGTTTCTCACCGAGAGTGCCGAGATCCCCGACGCCGTCCGAACGTTCGGATTCGTCTACGACCTCCACGGCACGTACGGCGGCCCGCGGGGCCGAACCTATCTGGTGAGTGCCGATGGTGTGACGGCGCCGGCGGAGCTCTCCGAGCGGGCTGGGGCCTATGGCGAGTACGTCGCGGCCGAGTGAACGGACACCGGGGCTGTCAGGGGGGCAGAGCCGCCACTGGATTTATTCTGCGCGCCCGCCATCTATGCATGTGAGTACCCGCACGGACGCACTCGACGCCGTCGTTTTCGGCGTCGACGTGCAGAGCGGTGACGTCCGGGGCGATGCGCCCTCCTATGCATTGGTGGCGTTCGATGGCGAGCACATCGATCGGGACGTGGTCTCGCTGCGCAAGCTGCGGCGGCTGGTCGACCGCGAGACGCCCGCGATCCTGGCGACTGACAACATGTACGAGCTCGCCGAGGACAAGGATGACCTGGTCAGACTGCTCCGCCAGCTCCCCGCGAAGACGAGACTCGTCCAGGTGACCGGGGCCGAGCGACCGGAGCCGCTCTCCCGGGTAGCATCCCGCCACGGGGTGCCGTACGGCAAGAAGCCGATGAAGGAAGCCGAGGCGGCGGCGCGACTCGCCGCCAGCAACGTGGGGTACGCGGTCACCGCGTTCACCAACACGACGACGGTGAAGGTCGCCCGTGGCCGGTCGACGGGGAAGGGGGGCTGGTCTGAGGACCGCTTTACCAGACGGATCCACGGCAACGTGCGGAAACGCAGCCGCGAGATCGACCAGACACTGACCGATGCCGGGCTGCCCTTCGAACGCACGATCACCGAGAAGTACGGGGGGTACTCTCAGGCACTGTTCGAGGTCGAAGCGCCGCCGGCCGCGATCCCGGTATCGGCCAATCGGAGCGGCGATGTTCGTGTCGAGATCAGTCGCCAGCGGACCGACGGTATCGAGTTCGAGCCGCTGGCCAAACGCCGGGACCACGTCATCGTCGGTGTCGACCCTGGTACGACGACGGCCGTCGCGGTGTTGGATCTCGACGGGACGGTCCTGGACCGTGTCTCGACGAGAACCGCAGACATGGCGGCGGTCATCGAGTGGATCATCGAGCGTGGTCGGCCGCTGATGATCGCGGCGGACGTGACACCCATGCCCGAGACTGTCGAGAAGATACGCCGGTCGTTCGACGCAGCAGGGTGGACGCCGACGACCGACCTGCCGATCGACGGGAAACAACACCGCACCCGCGAGGAGGGGTACGAGAACGATCACGAGCGTGATGCGCTCGCGGCCGCACTGTACGCGTTCGACGATCACGAGGACCAGTTCGAGCGCATCACCAGAAAGGTGCCACCGCGTGTCGAACGTGGCGAGGTCATCGCCCGTGTGGTCGCAGGCGAGGAGTCCGTCGAGGCGGTGTTGCGCGAGCTGGACGAGGACGAGGAGCCCGCCGACGAGCCGACAGAGCACGACCCCAGAGAGCCATCCGCAGAGGAGCGCGAGATCAGTCGACTCACCGACCGCATCGGTCGGCTCGAAGCCCACGTCGAACAGCTCCGAGAGAAGCTCGGGCAGAAGGACGACCGCATCGATGAGCTGCAGACGCGACTCTCGGATGCGAAACGAGAGGAACGACAGGAGGCCCGCGAGCGCCGAGAGGTGACGCGATTGGAGCGGGCGAACGAGCAGCTCGAACGGAAGCTGACGGAGTCGACAGCGGCGAACGAGCAGCTTTCGGAGAAGCTCGAGCGGCTGAAGGCACTCTGGCGACTGGACCACTCGAACTTCTCGGATGTCGCCAGCCAGCGCTCGGGGCTGATACCGGTCAAACCACTAGCACAGTTCACGAAGGCGGCGATCGACGAGGCTCAACAGCAGTTCGGGCTCGCCCGGGGGGACGTGGTGTACCTTCGAGACGCCAGCGGGGCAGGCAGACAGACGGCCGAGCAGCTCGCGGCCCTCGAGCCACGGGCCGTGTTACGGCAGGGGAACCTCTCTGACCAGGCCGACGACGTACTGTTCGAACACGGGATCCCCGTCGGAGCCGCCGACAGCGTGACCGTACGCGAGATCGACGAGCTGGCGATCGCCCGCGAGGCCGAGGTCGAGGCGGTGATCGAGGAGTGGGCCGACAGCGCAGCGGACAGACGACAGAATCGCACCGACCAGATGGTCGACCGCCTCATCTCCGAGCATCGGACCGGCTCCGAGGTCGGCGAGGGGGACTGAGTGGGCTGCCGAGCGCGACCGCCACCTGCTCATCCACCCAGATAGAGCTCGCCGATGCGATCGTCCTCGAGGATGCGGTCGGCTGGGCCACCGAACGCGACGGCTCCCTGATCGAGCACGTAGCCCCGATCCGAGATCGCCAGCCCGCGCCGGGCGTTCTGCTCGACCATCAGCACGGCAGCGCCCAGCTCGTTGACCGTCTGGACGTGACCGAACACGGCGTCGGCGGTGTTCGGGGCCAGGCCGGCGGAGGGCTCGTCCACCAGCAGCACGTCCGGACTCATGACCAGCGCCCGGGCGAACGCGAGTACCTGCCGTTGGCCGCCCGAGAGAGTCCCTGCGTTGGCCTGGCGTTTCTCCGCGAGAATGGGGAACTGCTCGAATAGCTCCTCCAGTCGGGCATCGAGCCCGGCGTCGAGTGCCACACCACCGACACGGAGATTCTCCTCGATCGTCAGCGACGGAAAGACGTTCCGGCGCTGGGGTACGTAGCCGATGCCCAGCCGGACGATCTCCTCGGGGTCGGCACCGACGATATCCTGCCCCTCGAAGCTGATCGTCCCAGCGGTCGGGACGAGCAGGCCGAAGACGGTCTTCAACACCGTCGACTTGCCCGCGCCGTTCGGGCCGATGAGACAGACGATCTCCTCGGCCTCGAGATGCATCGAGAGGTCGTAGAGAACCTGGATCTCCCCGTAGCCGCTGTCGAGGCCGGCGAGTCGGAGAATCGAGCTCAGGTACGCTCACCCCCGAGATAGGCCTCGATCACACGCTCGTCCGACCGCACCGCCTCCGGGGGGCCCTCCATCAGCACGTGGCCCTGGTCGAGCACGACGATCGGGTCCGCCAGCTCCATGATGAACTCCATATCGTGCTCGATGATACAGAGCGTGGTACCATCCTCGTGGAGGCGCCTGAGATGGCCCGCCAGCGCGTTCCGCAGGGTCGGATTCACCCCGGCGACCGGCTCGTCCAGCAGCAGGATATCGGGCTCGGTCAACATCCCTCGAGCGAGCTCGACCAGTTTCAGCTGCCCGCCGGAGAGATCCGTGGCTGGCTGGTCGATCAGGTGGGCGATCTCGAACTTCGCGAGGATCTGCTCGACAGCACGGAGGTTGCTCCGTTCGGCGGCCGCGACGTCACCGGATCGCCACAACAGGTTCCCGAGCCGCTCGCCCGGCTGGTTCTGCGGCCCGATCATCATCGCCTCACGAACGGTCATGCCCTCGAGTGGCCGGGGGGTCTGAAAGGTCCGCACACAGCCCGCAGCGGCAATCTCCGCCGGAGAGGCGTCGGTGATCGGGCTGCCGTGGAGGCTAATCCGGCCAGCGTCCGCCGCGTAGAACCCCGAGATGAGGTTGAACAGCGTCGACTTGCCGGCTCCGTTGGGGCCGATCAGCCCGGTGATGGTGCCCGCGCTCACGCTGAACGAGGCGTCGTCCGTGGCGGTGAGACCGCCGAACTCCTTGCGGAGGTCGGCGACCTCGAGCAGTGGCTCACTCATCGGGCTCCTCGCGAGTCTCCGGCCAGATGAGCTCACTACGAGGGGGCAACACCCCTTCGGGCCTGATGCGGATGACCAGGACGATCAACAGGCCCACTGCGAGCAGTCGTGTCGCCCCGAAGTTACCGATGACGGTCGTGTAGAGGTCGGTGACGGCCCCGCCGCTGCCGAGCTGCTGTGGGAGGAGCTCGCGAAGGAATCGCGTCCCCTCGCGGATGGCGATGATCATGAACCCGCCGAACACGGCCCCACGATTCGACCCCGCCCCGCCCAGGATCACCGCGATCCAGACGTAGAAGGTGTTGATCGGAGCGAGGTTCTGCGGGGTGACGAACAGGTTCAGGTGGGCGTAGTACACCCCAGCAACGGCCATGATGACCGACCCCAGGACGAACGCCTCCATCTTGTGCCGGAAGGTCGGCTTGCCGAGCGCCTTCGCGAGCTCCTCGTCAGAGCGGATCGTCCGGAGGACACGCCCCCAGGGCGAGCGGTGGAGCCGGCGAACGAGTGCGTAGACGACCAGGATCATGACGACGACCACCGAGAGGTCCAGCAGCCCCTGCCAGACGGGCCGGCCCAAGCGGAACCCGAGCAACGTGAACGGCCCGAGCGTAATCTCCGAGAGCGTCACCGTCGGCGCACCGGTCGGAAACCCACCGAGGAGTGGCCAGCCCTCGGAGAACTTCGGGAGCCCACGAAGCCCAGCGTTACCGTTCGTCACCGCCCGCTGGTTCTGGATGATGATACGGACCACCTCAGCGAGCCCAAGCGTAGCGATCGCGAGATAGTCGGCACTGAGACGCAGCGTCGGGACCGCGATCAGCACCGCGACGACGGCCGCGAGGCCGACACCAACCACCAGCCCGACCAGTGGAGAGAGGCTCAGCCCCGTGGGCGTGTTCGATGCGGTCAGGATCGCGCTACCGTACGCCCCGAGCCCGAAGAAGGCTGCCACGCTGAAGTTGATCATCCCCGTGTACCCCCACTGGACGTTCAGCCCGATCGCCAACAACACGTACATGCCGCTCAACCCCAGGAGGTAGAGCAGATACGCCGGGCCGATCCCGCCGGTGAGCAGCCCCACCACGAGCAGCATGGTCAGCACCGAGACGGCGCCGAGCGCGACCCGCACGGTCGGCTCGGCGGGAATCGACAGCCGCGAGCGTATCGCTGTCATCTCTCCGTGGTACCCGCGATGCCAGACGGACGAGCGAGGAGGACCCCAACCATGATCAGAAACGCCACGGCGTAGGAGTACTCCGTGCCGATCGGGATGCCGATATCCCCCAAGACGGGCATGAGCTGATCGACCATCCCAATCAGAAACCCACCGAGCATCGCCCCATAGACCGACCCGATACCACCCAGGATGACCGCTGCGAACACGACCAGCAGTATGTTGAACCCCATGCGGGGCTCGATCTGGTTGTACAGTCCCAGAAACACCCCACCAGCGCCTGCCAGGCCGGCGCCGAGCACCCATGTCCAGAGCTTGATCCGACTCGTCCGCACGCCGCTGACCCGCGCCAGCGATGCGTCGTCGGCCATCGCCCGCATCATCTGTCCCAACAGCGTCCGTGTCAACACCAGGTGGAGCGCGACCACGAACACGGCCGCGAACGCGACGATCGCTATCTCCTGGACCGTGATCCGGATACCAACGGGGACGAGCCACTCGACCGGGCGCATCGCGGGCACCGCATAGCGGCGCCCGTCAGTGCCGAAGCCGAGCTGAATCAGCGCTCGATAGACGAACGCGATGCCGATCGACGTGATCAGGAGCCCGATAGAGCCGATCTCCAGGGGTTCGTAGACGAGCCGCTGGGTGATGACGGCGACGAGTGCCGCCAGCAGCGCTCCGGCGGCCAGTGCGACGTAGAACCCGTACGGGAGCCCGAACAACAGCCCACCCATCGACCCGACGGCACCGAAACTCACCAACGCGCCATAGGCGCCGACGGTCATGGTATCGCCGTGTGCGAAGTTGGCGAAGCTCGCGATCGAATAGATCAGCGACAGCCCGACCCCCGACAGCACGATGATGCTGCTGAACACCAGCCCGTTGGCCAGGTACTCGAGGATCGACATCGCGAGCTTACGCCGAGCGGGTGCCCAGCGACGTGTACTCGTCGTCCGAGACTTCGAACACCTGGAATGCACCGACAGGATCGCCGTTTTCGTCGAAGTCGATGGGCCCGCTGACACCATCGTAGTCGATCGCGTCTGGACCGCCGCCGTCCAATGCCTCGACGGCCTCGGCGTAGGTCGTCACGGTCGTTCCCGGGCTGGCAGTCACGCCTCTGACGGTCCCGCCGAGGGCACTCCCGGTGAACTCCTCGGCCGTGAGGATCGAGAGTGCCGCGGTGATGACACAGTCGTACGCGAACGAGGACCAGCTCGTCGGGGCCGTCCCGTAGGCCTCCTCGAAGCGGGAGGCGAAGCTCTGATAGTTCGCCTGGTCGACGGCTGCGGAGGGCTCGACGGTCTTCATACCCTCGATCGACCCGCTCGGTGTGTTCTCGAGAACCGACGGGCCTTTCGCGGAGTCACTGCCGTAGAACGCGGCCTCGTAGGCGTTGGAGAAGGCGTCGCTGAGCATCAGGGCGGTCTGCTCCTGGTAGGTCAGAAACACCCAGGCGTCCGCCCCGGAGTTTGCCATCTCCGCAACGACGCTGCTGTACGAGGACTGCTCCTGGTCGTGCGGACTCTCGTACGCGACCTCGCCGCCCCATGCCTCGAGGAATCCATCGCGCTGTGACTGGCCGAAGTCGTTGTTCACCCACGCGACCGCGACCGACCCGTTACCATCCTCCGCGATCACGTCACTCAGCACCTGGACCTGCGGGCCCCCCGGCGGGGACATCCGTAGCAGGCCGGGATAGTCCGTTAGCGATGCCGAGGTCGAATTCTGTGAGAGCTGCACGATGTCCGAGCCCTCGATGACCGACTCGTAGATCGACGTGGAGACTCCCGATCCCACCGCTCCGATCACGAATGGCACCTGATCCTGGGTGGCCAGCTTCTGGGCTGCCGACACGCCAGCGTCCGGTAGACTCTCCGAGTCTTCGACGATGATCTCCAGCGTCCCGCCGTCGATTCCAACCTCGTTGATCGACTCCAGCGCGAGCTCCATCCCACGTTTGTTGTAGGTCCCGAAGTCGGCGAGCGAGCCGGTCAGCGAGTTCACCATCCCGATCTCGTACACCGTCGATTCGGGTGTGCTCGTCTCAGCCGGCTCCTCGTCGCTCCCCACACAGCCTGCCGTCAGCACCAGCCCCGTCGCACCGGCTCCCTTGAGCACCTCGCGCCGTCCCAGCGTTCCATTGGTATCGCCTGTCATGCTGTATCTCATACCCATACACCGACGCGTCTGGTATACCTGTTGCCGTCCATGGGCGGCGGCCCAGTCGGCGGAAATCTGTTCGTGTGCCGCCGTATCTCTGCCAGAGTGTCTATGGTCGGGCAGCGCTTATGCCTCGAAGGGCCCGATGTGTGGTATGTTGCCGCCGATTGCATCGAACTTCGTGGCCGGGGAGTCGGCCGAGAGTGCCCTCGAGCACGTCGCCGATATCAACGGCCGGGGTGTTGGTGGCATACTGAACCTTCTGGGGGAGCACTACACCGAGCCGGCAGCCGCGGACGCTGACGCCGATGCCTACGTCGAGATGATCCAGTCCGTCCAGACACGGGGGCTTGACGCATCGATATCGGTCAAACCGTCACAAATCGGGCTCGCCGTGGGTGAAGAGCGATTCCGGGCTAACCTCGACCGCATCGTCCAGAACACGGACGGGTTCGTCTGGATCGACATGGAGGACCACTCCACGACGGACGTGACCCTCGATGCGTTCGAGCATCATGCCCTGGAGACCGACGGTGAGGTTGGTGTGTGTACGCAGGCGAATCTACGACGCACCCCCGATGATATCGAACGGCTGGCGGACCTGCCCGGCAAGATGCGGCTCGTCAAGGGCGCGTACGACGAACCGGGGGAGCTTGCCTATCAAGAGAAAGCCAGCGTCGATAGGGCATTCCGAGAGTGTCTCGAGCTCGCGTTCAGAGAGTTCGACGGAACTGTCGCCGTCGGCAGTCACGACCCCGCGATGATCGACCATGCCCGGGCCCTCCACGAGGAGTACGGGACTGACTACGAGATCCAGATGCTGATGGGGGTTCGCGAGGATGCTCAGTACGATCTCAGCGACGGAATGCCGGTGTACCAGTACATTCCGTACGGCTCGAAGTGGTTATCCTACTTCTATCGGCGGGTCCGTGAGCGCAAGGCAAACGCCCTGTTCGCGCTGCGGGCGATCCTCTCTTAAGGGTCCAGCAGCTTCGACTCGGCCTTCCGAAGATGCTCCAGAAGCGTCGTCTTCGAGACGTCGGAGAGCTCTGCGAGAGCACGTGTCGAGATGCC
>ERZ1034517.119-NODE-119-length-20739-cov-14.669261_pt1 | contig 20739 bp, 20 predicted proteins | sample MGYA00520599_ERZ1034517 | MGnify/ENA primary metagenome ERZ1034517 (study PRJEB33760, sample SAMEA4777701) | hypersaline lake metagenome | biome: hypersaline environment; feature: brines | place: Spain | collected 2012-08 | depth 0 m ...
ACCGCGTTCGGGCAGGGCGACGATGCGACGATCGACATCGTCTCGCCCGCCGGGGCGACGACGCGCATCGAGCTCAACGCGCCCGACCTCTTCAGCGAGGTCGGTGAGGCGGTCCTCCTGTAACACGCGAGCGCACCGACACGCGCTCGCCGGATCCCGCTCCCCGGAACGCCTATTTTCACACCCACCGACACAGCCAGTATGACCGACGACGGCGCACCGCCGGCCGACCCGGACGAACTCGACTTCACCGACGACGAGAGCGTCGTCGAGATCGGCGAGCGCCGGTACGTCGTCGGCACCGAGGGCCGCCCCACGGTCGACCCGGCTCCGGATCCCGAGCCGGCCGACCGGCCGGGCGCGAGCGACGAGGCGACAACTGAGGGTGCCACCAGTGCCGGCGGCGAGGTGACGCAGGCAGCCGTCAACGGCTGGCTTGAGGAATCGTTCGACGACGACGGCTTCACCTATGGAGTCGACCTCACCCTCCACGCGGAGGGCGACACCGCCCGTCACCGACTCGTCTCGAACGACGTGACGGCGACGTTCGACGCGCTCTGTTCGTGGTTTGTCGCCGCGGCGGGTCCGGAGTCGCCACCGCCGGAGGCGCTCGGCCTGCTGCTCGCCGCCGTCGACAGCCCGGTCGACGTGCCGCCGGGAGCGATCAAGGCGTTCGCGGCGACCCACGACCTCGCACCGGACGACTCGATCGCCGACCTCGTTCGGGCCGCCGAGGACGCCGGCGGGTTCCGCATCGACTGACCGCGACGCGGCGAGGACGGTCGCGCTGTCGGCGGTGTATTCTCATCACTGATAGCCGGGGGCGAGCGATTAAGTGCTCGTTCGGCCCGTGTGTCGTACATGACGCGCGTACTCATCGCAGACGACTCGGAGTTCATGCGGAGTCTCCTCCGGGAGATCCTCGACGACGCGTTCGAGGTCGTCGGCGAGGCCGAAAACGGGGTCGAGGCGGTGGACCTGTACGACGAGCACGGTCCGGACGTGGTGATGATGGACATCGTGATGCCGATCCGCGACGGGATCGAAGCGACGGGTGAGATCACGGGCGCGGACCCCGATGCGACCGTGATCATGTGTACCAGCGTCGGCCAGGAAGAGCAGATGAAAGCCGCGATCAAAGCCGGCGCCGAGGGGTACATCACGAAGCCGTTTCAGAAGCCGAACGTCCTCGACGCGATCGGGTCGGCGGTCTGATGCGCGTCGACGTCCGGGCGCTCGGCGCGTGCAACCGCCTCGCCGAGCGAGGAGCGGAGCGAGCCGCGGCCGCACTCACGGACCTGACGGGGACTGCGCTCGCCGTCGAGGTGACGGGCGTGAGCGTCGCCGCCGCCGACGGCTCGCCGGCCGCGGCCGCCACAGACGGCGAGTGGGTCGGCGTGCGCGTCGGGCTCTCCGGCGGGCTCTCTGGTGCGGCCGTGCTCGCGTTCGACGCCGACCGCGTCGACGGCCTCCTCGAGTTGTTGCCGGGTGACGGCTCGCTTGGACACAGCGCGGTGACCGAGGTGGGAAACATCGCGCTCGGCGGCTTCCTCGACGGCTTCGCGAACCACCTCGGACGGGCGATCGAGTTGACGCCGCCGCAGTACGTCTCGGCCGACGATCCCGCGACCGGGGCGTCCGAGGGATCGACGGACGACCCGGTGTTCCGCTTCGAGAGCCGGCTCGAGGCGGCGACCAACCTCGACTTCTCTATCGCACTGCTCCCGGCGGCGACGCCGTTTCGCGACCTCGCTCGCGGGCGCCCGCCGTCCGGTGACGCCGGCGCGACGGCGGGTGCGTCCGGTGCGGTCCTGGGTGGCAACGCGGAGCCCGCAGCGGGGCGCGCGGAGGCCGCGACGACGGGGGTGACGTACGACGCACTCCTGCGGTTCGCGTCGCTCGCCGCGGAGGGGTCGGAGACGGCCGCGGCGAACATCGAGGCGATGACCGGCCTCGAGACGACCGTCGACGTGAGTCGCCTCCGGTTCGTGCCGCTCACCGACGTGCCCGCAGCGGTCGGCACGGCCCCCCACGCCGGGACGGTGTTCGAACTCCACGGCGAGCCGAGCGGCTACCTGGCGATCCTCTTCGCCGAGCCGTCAGCCGCGCGGATCGCCGACGCGATGCTTCCGATGGAACCGGACGAGCCGCTCGGTGAGATGGCCGAACACGCGCTCTGTGAACTCGGCAACGTGATGACGAGCGGGCTCATCGACGGGTGGGCGAACGTCCTCGAGACGTCTATCTCACACTCGCCGCCCGAGTTCGTCCACGACATCGGTGCGGCGACCGTCAGCCCGCTCGTCGCCGCGTTGAGCCGGCGACAGGACTACGGATTCGTCGTCGACGCGACGATCCGGACCCGCAGCGTCGAGGCGCGGTGTGACGTGTACGTGCTCCCCGACGAGCGCGAGCTCGTCGCCGTGCTTCGCCGGCTCGCCGACCCGTGACCTCGCTCACGCCGGGAGAGGGCGGATCGTCGGGCCGCCCGCGGCGCGTCCGCGTCGGTGTCGGTGACCTCGCGGTCGTCACCGACGACGCGACCCTGACGACGAGCGGGCTCGGCTCCTGCGTCGCGGTCGCGATGGCCGACCGGCGCGCCGGCGTCAGGGGGCTGTTACACGCGATGCTCCCGTCGGCGGCGCGGTCGCGTCCGGCAGGACCCCGGCCGGGCAAGTACGTCGACAGCGGGATCGACGCGCTCTGCACGGCGCTCGTCGACGCCGGTGCGGCGTCTGCGCGGCTCGACGCGCGACTCGTCGGGGGCGCAGAACTCCTCGACCTCACGGCCGCCGTCGGCCCCCAGAACGTCGAACGAGCCCGCGAGCGTCTCACGGCCGCGTCGATCCCGATCGTCGCGAGCGACGTGGGTGCCGACGTCGGCCGCACCGTTCGGTTCGGAGCGGACGGAGACGTCGTCGTCCGAGCCGCAGACGGGTTCGAGCGAGTGATCGGGTGACCGCCGCGTCGCGTCGTCGATTCTCACGTCCGATATTTTGGAGAGAGGCTTCAAGTGTCGACCGGGGGTGTTCGCGATCGATGGGGCTCGACGCAGCGTTGATCGACGGGTCGGTACTCGCCTGGGGAGCCGTCGCGTCGGGGATCGTCGGCGCAAGCGTTCTCGACCGGCTCTTCGACTCCGGAGAGTCCGACGACGATGCGGTGTTCGACGACGCGGGTGGGCTCGACGGCGGCTCGGGAGACGACTCGTTCGAGGCGTTCGACGAGATGGACGAGTGGGACGACGAGTTCGGGGGTGGTGACGACGACGACGGCGACACCGGTGCACTGGCGGGTCGAATCGACGACCTCGAAGCGGAGGTCGCGACGCTCTCGTCGACCGTCTCGACGGTCCGCTCGGAGAACGAGGAGATCGCCGCCGCGATAGCGGACACCGAAGAGGACGTGCGGAGTCTCCTCGACATCTACGAGATGGTCACCCGCGGGATCAACCCGTTCGTCGACGAGCCCAGCGCGTTCGGAGACGACCCAGGGCAGGGCTCGTTCGACCTGTTCGAAGACGACGCCGACGAGGCGGCGTCGCTCGACGAAGACGTCGCCTCGGCGGACGCAGCCGGCTTCTTCGACGAAGACCTCCTCGAGGGAGACGAAAGCGACGATGGCGACCCGTTCGGCGGCGCGGACCCGATGGACGACACAGCAGACGACGGACGCGTGCCGGACGACGGAACGCCGACCGACGATCCAGACGCCGGCGGCCCCGCCGACGCCGCGTTCGCGACCGACCCGGCGGACGAGGACCACGCTATGACCGACGAAGGCAAGAGCTTCAGCGAACTCAAAGCGGAGTACGACGCCGGCGAGGCCGACTGGGCCGACGAGTCGGCGACCGGTGACGAATCATCGGAAGACGACGGGTCGGCACCGCCCGACGCCGACCCCGACGACCTGTCACTCGACGTAGAGCCGGTCGGAGACGGCGAGTCGAACGAGGACGCCCTCGGATTCGGCGAGGCCGACCTCGAGGAAGCCGACCCGGAGGGAGACGATGGCGAGGTCGGCGACGGCACAGTCGACGAGGTCGAGACGGACGAGCGTACGTTCGACGACCTCGGATTCGACGAGCTCGGGTCCGACGACGGTCACCTCGGCGGCGACCCGGCAGCGGAACGCGACGAGGTCGGTGCTCGACGCGTTCGTGGCGGCGACCCGGCCGCAGCGTCCGGGGACGCCTTCGAATACGTCGACGACGAGGACCTCGCGGAGCACCGCCGGAAGCCGTACCTCACCGAGCTGCCCGGCGACTACGTCGGCGACCTACTCGTGATGGAGTGGCTCGAGTTTCTCGTCGCGGCCGGCGACGTCACCGACGCGGTGCGCGCGGTGAACTACTACGAGCGGATCGAGTGGGTCGGTCCCGCGGCCGCCGATCGGCTCCGCGAGTTTCTCTCGGGGTTCGGCACGGTGGATCGGAACCTCGTCGACCGTCCCGGCACGGACCGCCTCGGCCGCGACCACCACACGCGCAGTCTGCGGTACATCACCCAGCTCAACGGCGCCGACAGCCACCTCCTCTTGTTGGATCGCTGGGACGACCTCGTCGGGCGCCCGCTCGTCGACGGCTCGTCGGCCGCCGACACAGACCGCACCGGACGACGGCCGCCGACCGACCCCACCGCCGCTTCGAGGAGGGACGGCCGTGGGCGTTAGTGTCTCCGCGTCGGCCGCGGTCGTCGCCGCCGGGCTCTTCATCGCGCTCACGACGGGGTACCCGGCGGCGGCGAACGGATTCGACCGCGTCGCCGAGGGCACGGCCGACAGCCACGAACGGGCACTCGACCGACACCACACGGCGATCACCGTCGAGACGGCGACGTTCAACGCGAGCGGGAACGACGCGCTGACCGTGACGGTGGTCAACGACGGGGCGGACGCGCTGGTCGTCGACGACCTCACGCTCCTCGCCGACAACGCGTTCGTCGACGTCGCCGCCGACCCGGCGTGGACGACCGTCGAGGGTCTCGAGGCGACCGGCCTCGTGCTCCCCGGTGAGACGCTCACGATGTCGGTGCCGGACGACGCCGTCACCGCGGACCTCGCGGGTACGACCCGCGTCACGGTCGCGACGGGCACCGGCGTGCGGGCCGTCGCGGAGGTGAGCGGGTAGATGGCGAGTGTCTCCGTCTCTCACCTGGTGTTGTTCATCGCCAGTCTCGTCATCGCCGCCGGCGTCGTCGGGACGGTCACGACGGGCGTCGACCGCGTGAGCGCCGCCGTCGAGGACGGCAGCCTGGAGGCGACAGAGCAGCTCCGCACCGACGTCACGGTGATCTCCGACCCCGCAGCGGGGGTGTACGACCCGGACGCGGGGACCGACGGAAACGTCACGCTGCTCGTAAAGAACGTCGGGAGCCAACGGCTCGCACCGACCGGGGCCGGTCTCGACGTCGTCTTCGACGGCCAGTACGTCCCGCCGTCGGCGACGACCGGCACGGTCGTCTCCGTCGACGGCGCGACCGTCTGGGGCCCGGGAGACGTCCTTCGGCTCACGATCGACCTCGACCGGATCGAGGGCGTCGACGCGCTCGCGGCTCCGAGCGACCACCGGGTTAGGATCGTACTCAACGGCGACGAAGAGGCGTTCGCGTTCCGGGTCGAGGAGGCGTGAGATGGCGCGCGCGACCAACCTCCACTCGATCGGCCTCGACGACCACGACCGGCTGAACGCCGAGCTCGGTGGCGGCATCCCACGCGGCAGCATCGTCCTCGTTGAGGGCGACTACGGGGCCGGCAAGAGCGCGCTGTCACAGCGGTTCGCCTACGGCCTCGTCGACGAAGGAGCGTCGGTGACGCTGTTGTCGACGGAGCTCACGGTTCGCGGATTCATCGACCAGATGCACTCGCTCGCGTACGACGTGGTGAAGCCGTTGTTGTCCGAACGCCTGCTGTTTTTACACGCCGACTTCGACGCGGGCGGCGCCTTCTCCGACGGCGACGGCGAGCGCCGCGAGCTGCTCACCCGGCTGATGGACGCCGAGGTGATGTGGCAGCCGGAGGTGATCCTCATCGACACGTTCGACGCCATCCTGCGAAACGACCCGACGTTCGAGGCGCTCGTCCGGAAGAACGAGGAGCGACAGGCGGCGCTCGAGATCATCTCGTTTTTCAGAGACGTGATCGCGACGGGGAAAGTCGTCGTGCTCACCGTCGACCCGTCGGCGGTCGACGACGAAGCCATCGGACCGTTTCGGTCGATCGCAGACGTGTTCTTCGAACTCGAGATGGTCGAAGTCGGCAGCGACATCCGCCGACAGATCAACGTGAAACGCTTCGCGGGCATGGGTGAACAGGTCGGCGACACGATCGGCTTCTCGGTGCGTTCGGGGACGGGCATCGTCATCGAGAGCCGGAGCGTCGCCTGAACGCACCTCGATCCACGCACATGACCGACCACGGCACCAGAACACCGTCCGACGACCTGCGACAGGCCGCGATGCGCCGGCCACACCTCCGGCGGCACCTTCGTGAGTTCAAACAGCTCACGGGTGAGTTTCCGTTGTTCATCGACGAGCCGAAAGGCGAGTACGAGTCGGCACATCCGAACGTGTTGTACCCGGTCGGGGGACCGATCTACTGTCACGTGTACGGCGACCTCGGTCAAGAGACGAAGTACTACGCCATCGAGCCGACCGTGTCCGGCCCGCAAGCCGCCGTCCTCGAGCGGGTCAAAGACGAGCTGCTCGCCGCGAGTGGGGGCCGAACCGCACCGGAGTCGGAGACGGAGTACGACGACCTCATCGAGGAGCTGCTCGCCGACGTCACGCACGTCCACCACGACGACGGTGGGCTGAAAGCGGAGGCCGAGCGGTTACTCAACGCGGGCAAGCTCACCGTCACCGAAGAGACCTACGAGAACATCCGGTACCGGCTCAACCGGGACATCGTCGGGCTCGGGCCGCTAGAGCCGGTGATGCGCGATCCGGCGAACGAGGACGTCCACGTCATCGGACCCCACGAGTGTCACGTCGACCACGGCACGTTCGGGATGCTCGAGACGACCGTCGACTTCGGCAGCCCCGCCGAGTTCGACGCCTGGCTGCGCAACATGGGCGAGCGGATCGGTGACCCGCTGTCCGACTCCGACCCGATCGTCGACTCGACGCTGCCCGACGGCTCGCGGATCAACATCATCTACTCCGACGACGTCTCGCTGAAGGGCGCCTCGCTCACGATTCGGCAGGGCGAAGACGTCCCCCTGTCGGTGAATCAGATCACGGATTGGGGGACGCTCTCTCCGGAGCTCGCGGCGTATCTCTGGCTGTGTCTCGAGAACGAGCGCACGGTCTTCGTCGTCGGCGAGACCGCCTCCGGGAAGACGACGACGTTGAACGCGATCCTCTCGTACATCCCGCGCGACTCGAAGATCTACACCGCAGAGGACACCGCCGAGGTCGTCCCTCCACACAACACCTGGCAGCAGCTGTTGACCCGCGAGGGCGGCGGCGAGGGGAGCACGGACGTCGACATGTTCGACCTCGTTGCGGCCGCGCTTCGCTCGCGGCCCGACTACATCATCGTGGGTGAGGTCCGGGGCGCGGAGGGGCGGATGGCGTTTCAGGCGGCACAGACCGGTCACCCGGTCATGCTGACGTTTCACGCCTCCGACATCGTCTCGATGATCCAGCGGTTCACCTCCGAGCCGATCTCCGTGCCCGAGCCGTTCATGGACAACGCCGACGTAGCGTTGTTCCAGAATCGGGTAAAACGCGGCGACGAGGTGCTCCGGCGCGTGACGAGCGTCCAGGAGATCGAGGGGTACTCCAAGGAGATGTCCGGCGTCGTCACCCGCGAGGTGTTCAGCTGGGACCCCGTCGAAGACGAGATCGTGTTTCAGGGGATGAACAACTCCTACGTCTTAGAAGAGCAGATCGCGACGCTGCTCGGGTACGCCGACACCCGCGAGATCTACGACGACCTCTCGTTCCGTGCGGCCCTCGTCGAACGAATGATCCAGGAGGGCGTCCTCGGCTACCACGAGGTGAACCGCGTCATCGACGCGTTCCACCGCGACGGGGTGGAGGGACTGCCCTTCGAGATGCACCGATCGGTGCGGTGAGTCGATGGGGGCATCCACGGACCACGACGGCGTCGCCGCCGCGCTGGGTGCACTCGACGCGGTGCTCGCCTCGTACGACCGGCTCGACGTCTCGCGACGCCAGTACGTCGGTCTCGTGCTCGTACCCGCGGCCGTCGTCTTTGCGGCGTCGATAATCGGTGCGGTCCTCCTCCCGCTCCCGCTCGCCGCTCGGGTCCCCATCCCGCTCGTCGGCGGACTCGTGCTCGTCGCGGCGGCGATTTACCCGGCCATCTACCGCAGCAGCCTGGAGGCGCAGATCGACAGCCAACTTCACCTCGTGATGACACACATGACCGTGTTGTCGACGACGAACATCGACCGCGTCGAGGTGTTTCGGACGCTGGCGCGCGAGCGGGAGTACGGTCCCGCGGCCGAGGAGATCGGACGGATCGTCCACCTCGTCGACACCTGGAACCAGAGTCTCGACGACGCGTGTCGCCGCCGGGCGAAGGAGGCGCCGTCGGACGCGCTCTCGGACATCTTCGACCGCCTCGGCTACACGCTGGGTGCCGGACAGTCGCTATCGGCGTTCCTCGTCGCCGAACAGGACGTGATACTCTCGACGTACGAGACCCGGTACGAGGCGGCGCTGTCGAACCTGGAGGTGATGAAAGACCTCTACATGTCGATGATCCTCTCGATGACCTTCGCGCTGGTGTTCGCGGTCGTGCTCCCGATACTCACCGGCACCGACCCGACGGTGACCGTCTCCGCCATCATCGTCCTCTTCGTGTTCGTCCAGTTGGGATTCTACGTCATGATCCGCGCGACCGCGCCCGCGGACCCGGTCTGGTACCACCCCGAGGAGGGAGCGCCCGGCGACGTCCGCCTGTGGGCGTCGCTCGTGGCCGGGGGCGGACTTTCGGTGGTGCTCGTCGGCGTCACCGCCGCGGGGATGGTCGGCTACGGTCCGGGTCTCCCGGGACTGGTGTGGTTCCTCGACGACGTCCAGCTCCCGCTGTACGTCGCGATCCCGGTCACGCCGCTTTTTTTCACCGGGCTGTTTCTCCGGCGTGAAGAGCGGGCGATCACGGCGCGCGACGAGGAGTTCCCCTCGTTCGTTCGCGCGCTCGGGGCGACCGAGAGCGCGAAACAGTCGACGACGACCGACGTGTTGTCCACGCTCCGCGAGAAGGATTTCGGGGCGCTCTCGCCGTCTATCACGCGGCTCTACCGCCGGCTGAACCTTCGTATCAGCACGGAGGGGGCGTGGCGGGCGTTCTCACGAGACACGCGGTCGTACCTCGTCCAGAAGTTCTCGGAGATGTACCTCGTCGGCCGGCGGATGGGCGGCGACCCGAAGCTGCTCGGCGAGTTGATCTCGACGAACATGAGCGCGGTCAACCAGCTGCGCGAAAAGCGCCGGCAGTCCGCGGTGACGTTCATCGGGCTGTTGTACGGGATCACCGCGGCCGCGACGTTCGCGTTCTTCATCGGGCTCGAGGTGGTCGGGATCCTCGCGGACATCACCGCCGACTTCGGCGTCGACCGCCTCGACATGGCGAAGATCGTGCACCCGGGCGCGTACAACATGCCACTCATCGAGTTCCTGTTGTTGGCGGTCGTGGCGTTCAACGCCGCCCTCTCCTCGCAGATGATCCGGACGATAGACGGCGGGAACCCGGCGAACGGCTACATCCACTTCGTGGCGCTGACGTGGCTCGGTGCGCTCACCGCGATCGGAACGCGGATCCTCGTCGAGGCGGTCCTCGCGGTGTGAGGGCGACCCGTGGCGTGAGGGCGACCCCGTGGTGTGTGGACGGTCTCACGCCCTCGAGACGAGTGGCTCACTCGAAGAGCGTCGGCTCCTCGACGGTCGCCGCCGCGGCTGTCCGCCACGAGTGCTGTGGCTCCCAGCCGAACCGGTCGGCGGCGCGTTCGATCGCGTAGGCGCTTCGGTCGTCGTCGTCGCTCACGGCGGTCGCCTCCGGCACCTCGTCGTAGACCGCACGGAGGAGCTCGAGTAGCGGCCGGCCGAGAGCGTTGTCGGCAGCGACGCAGTTCACCGCCTCGTGTGTCCCCGGTGGGATCGGTGGGCGGTCCGTGCGGAGCGCGTCGACCGCGCGGGCGACGAGCGCGGCGACGTCTCGGACGTCGACGTATGACCAGAAGTTCCCGGCGCCGGCGTCGAGGTCGTCCGTGTACGCGGGCGCTCTACAGGCGTACGCGCCGGGGTACTGGATCCACGACGGCCGCAGCGAGACCGCGGACACGTCGTGGCGTCTCGCGACCGCCGCGGCCGTCTGTTCTGCGGTCACCTTCGAGAGACCGTACGGGTCTTCGGGCCGCAGGGGGTGCGATTCGGTCACGGGCACCTCGTCAGGCATCGGTGTGGGCTCGGCGAAGAAGAACCCGTACGCGCCGTCGCTCGACGCCTGGACGATCGGGGCGTCGGCGCGGCCGGCGGCCGTGAGGACGTTGTGTGCGGCCAGCACGTTCGTCTCGAAGACGCGACCATCCGGGTGTGTTCCCGCGACAGGGATCGCGGCCCAGTGGACCACGACGTCCGGGTCGACGGCGGCGACGACGTCGAGTGCCTCACCGCGGTCCGCGAGGTCGGCGGCTCGAAACGAGAGTCCCGGGGCCGGCTCACGGTCGAGCCCGGGGTGGTCGTAGTCGACGACGACGACGTCGTGGTCGGTCGCGAGTCGGTCTGCGATCCAGCGTCCCGAGGCGCCGCGTCCGCCGGTGAGTAGGACCGTCGCCATAGGCGCGGATCGCCCGACACGGGCTAAAGCGCGTCGACCGTGGTTGGTTGGGGGCCGCTTGACGCGCCGATAGGCTTTATCCCTCTGAGCGGTTACTGTCGTACATGGACTGGCAGACCGACTGGGGATTACGGGGACGAATGGCGCTCACCATGTTCCTCCTCTTCGGGCTCTACGTCGTCTTCGTCGGCGCGCTGACGGTGTACTTCGGCGACTTCCTCTTCCCGCTGATCATGCTCGGTGGGTTCTCGGTCGCCCAGTACTTCTTCAGCGACACGCTGGCGCTGCGAAGCATGGGCGCCCGTGAGGTGAGCCCCGAGGAGTTCCCCGACCTCCACCGACGGATCGAACGGCTGAGCCAGCAGGCGGACCTCCCGAAGCCGGCGGTCGCGGTCGCCGACACGCAGGTGCCGAACGCGTTCGCGACCGGCCGCAACAAGAAGAACGCCACCGTCGCGGTGACGACCGGGCTGCTCCGGTCGCTTGACGACGAGGAACTCGACGGCGTGTTGGCACACGAGCTCGCACACGTCAAGAACCGCGACGTGATGGTGATGACCATCGCGTCGTTCCTCTCGACTATCGCGTTCTTCATCGTGCGGTGGGGGTGGCTCTTCAGCGGCGACAACCGCCAGGGCGCCCCCGTGATCGTGGCCATCCTGGTGTCGCTCGTCGTGTGGGTCGTCTCGTTCCTGCTCATCCGGGCGCTCTCACGGTACCGCGAGTACTCTGCCGACCGCGGTGCGGCCCTGATCACCGGGAAGCCGGGAGCGCTGGCGTCGGCACTCGTCACGATCGACGGCCGGATGGACCGGGTTCCGAAAGAGGACCTCCGCGAAGAAGCCGAGATGAACGCGTTCTTCATCATCCCGATCCGCGCGGGCATCGTCGGCAAGCTCGCCTCAACGCACCCCTCCACGGAAAACCGGATCGAGCGGCTCCGCGACCTCGAACGCGAGATGCAGACCGCCTGAACCGGCGTGGTCGCCCGCGTCCGACGGGGATTTTTGTGTGCTGGCCCGTCACAGCAGTCGTGAGCGTCGTCGTCGCGGTCAAGCCGTCGGCTCGCAAACGCAACGCGAAGGTCGGCCGACTCGTCTTCGAGGACGGCTCCAGGCATATCTTCGAGAGCCGTGCGGCCGCAGCGCAGTGGGCGAGCGACCTCTCGCGCGGTGACGGCCACGTGTGGGTCGCGGCCGCACATCCCCGCGACGAGAGCGGCGCCGACCTCTATCTGCTCTCGCGGGCGACGAACGCGAAGCTCGAGGCGGCTTACGACAAACGGCGGCGTCGCCTCCGCGGCGAGGCTGGGGCCGAACAGCGGTCGCTCGACGGCACGTGAACGGAGACGCCGAGGCGGAGATTTGAACTCCGGTGTCCGAATGGACAGTAGATTTCGAATCTACCGCCTTGGCCAGGCTAGGCTACCTCGGCTCAACTCGACGTTCGACGGGTCTGCTGTTATGGGTTTCGATCGACTATTGATCGCCGCGTGCGGTCGGTTCGATGCGGGTATCGATCACGGCTCCGCGTCGAGGTACGCGATCGCCTCCTCGTCTGTCACCTGACCGAATCGCTCGTAGAACTGGCCGACGCCCTGGAAGTTTGTCGGCGTCGACAGACACACCACCTCGTCTGCGGTCGCCGCCAGCGCGTCGACGGTGTCCGGTGGTGCCACCGGAATCGCGACGGTGAGATGGGCGGCATCGGCGGCGCGCAGCTGGCGGAGACACGCGTGTAGCGTCGCACCCGTCGCGGCGCCGTCGTCGACGATCACCACCCGCTCGCCGGCGACGGGCGGCTCGGTCTCGTCGCCGCGGTACCGAGCCGCCTTCTCGCGCGAGCGCTCGGCGACCCGCTCGCGCTCGCGCTCGAAGTACGCCTCGTCTGCGCCCGTTCGTCGTATCGCCGACTCGGTACGCCAGACGCTTCCGTCGGTCGCGACCGCACCGATCGCGTACTCCGGATTGTCCGGCGCACCGATCTTCTTCGCGACGACGACGTCGAGGGGGGCGGCGAGCGCGTCCGCCACGGCTCGACCGAGCGGGAGCCCGCCGCGCGGGATCGCCACCACCCGATCGACGTCGCCGTGTCGGTCGGCGAGCGCCGCCGCGAGCCGGTCACCGGCGTCGGCTCGGTCGGTGAATCGCTCTCCATCGGACATGCCTCGATCTGGTCGACCGAGCTACAGAAAGCTGGCGGCTGTCACCGGTCGGCGAGGAGTTCTCCGGCCGTGACGAGCGACTCCAGGGCGACGTCGTGGTCGGCGAGCGTCTCTGTCGCCCCTTCCTCGCGGTCGACGACGACGAGGACGCGCTCGACGGTCGCGCCCGCCTCCCGGAGCGCGTCGACCGCGTCCGCGGCCGACTGGCCGGTGGTGGCGATGTCTTCGATGACGACGACCTCCTCGTCGGCCGCGAGCCGCCCCTCGATTCGATTGCCGGTGCCGTACGATTTCGCCTGCTTGCGGGCGATCACGTACGGTCGGTCGAGTTCGGCGGCGGTCACGGCCACGAGCGGAACCGCCCCGAGTGCGACTCCAGCGAGGGTCGCGTCGGTCGCGTCGAGCCGGTCGGCGAACGCCGCGGCGATCTGGCGGAGACACGCCGGGTCGGTCTCGAAGAGGTACTTGTCGACGTAGTACTCGCTGGTGCCGCCGTGTGAGAGCTCGAACTCGCCGAAGCGGACGGCGTCCGACTCGCGGAGCGCCGCGATGAGTTCCTCGCGCGTCTCGTCGTCGCTCATGGCTGAGGTGGGTCTCCCAGCGAGTATAAACCGGTCGGAACCGAGCCCGTCGGGCTCGCTGGATCGTCACCACCGTTTCTCACCGATCGATACCGTCGTCGCCGGCGATCACTCGGTCGACCTCGGTCGGGGTGACGACCGCCACGTCGCCGGCGACGGTGCGTTTGAGCGCGGCGGTCGCCGCCGCCCGCTCGAGTGCGGTCGGGACGTCGTCGCCGTCGATCCGCGACGTGAGGTAGCCCGCGACGAACGCGTCTCCCGTGCCGATGGCGTCGATCGTCTCCGCCTCGAAGACGGCCTGCTCGTGCGTTTCGTCGCCGTGGCGGGCAAGCGCGCCCGCCGCGCCGCGGGTGACGACGACGGTGTCGAAGTCGTGTGCGGCGGTCAGCTCGCGAGCGATGGCGTCGGCGTCACCGTCGAGCCCGAGCACCGCGCGGGCGTCTCGCTCGGGGATAAAGAGCACGTCGACGGACGCGAACAGCGACTCGTACCGCGCCCGCGCGGTCGGCCGATCCCACAGCTTCGCGCGGTAGTTCAGGTCGAACGTTCGCGTTGCGCCTGTCTCGCCCGCTGTCTCCAGCAGTGTCCGCGTCGTCTCCGCCGTGCTCGACGCGAGCGCGGGCGTGATGCCCGTGGTGTGGACGTACTCCGCCGCGTCGACGGGTCCTCGTGGGAGCTCCTCGGGCGTCATCGTCGTGATCGCGGCGTCGGCGCGGTCGTAGATCACCGTCGTCTCGCGGGGGTCGACGCCGTGTTCGAGGTAGTAGGTTCCCACCCGGCTCGTCGACGGGTCCGTCCACGACACCGCGGTGTCGACGCCGTGGCCTCGAAGTTCGCTCACGACCCGCCGACCGAGCGACGAGTCGGGGAGCTTCGACACCCAGGTGGCGTCGGCGCCGAGGCGAGCCGCCCCGACAGCGACGTTGCTCTCTGCGCCGCCCGCCTGCACGTCGAGCTCGCGGGCGCGCTCGAGTCGCTCGCCGCGCGGCGGCGAGAGACGGAGCATCGTCTCGCCGAAGGTGACGAGGTCGGTCATCGCACCCACCACCACGAGCGGGTCGTCGGTTGGTCCATGCGTGTCGCTCGTCGGCCGACCGTGATAACGTTCCGCCCGGTTCCCGGCCGTGGGTACGTCTCACCCGGTCACACCGGGTGCGGCGTGTCGACTGGCGGACGAGCGGAGCTGTCTAGAGTGGCTGGCGGCTCACCCAGCGTCGTCCAGCCGCGTCGTCGGAAAGAGCGCGTCGACGTCGGGAGTGGACTCGACGAGGTGGTACGTCGTCTCGTCGCGCTCGGCGACGCCGGCGCCTACGAGGTGGTCGAGATGTGCGAACGCCTCGCCCGGCCCGTGGAGCACGTGGATCCCCTCGAGGTCGCCGAACAGCGCGGTCGAGGTCTCCCACGCGGTCGCCGGCCCGCGGTCCAACACGCCGACCACCCGAGCGGTTCGCTCTCGGTGGTGAGCGAGTATCTCGGCGGCGCGCCGCGCCGGCTCGTCGATCCGGTCGCGGTGACCCGGGTGTGCGACCGCGGGGTCGCGGTCGACGAGCCGCGCGAGGCTCGCGGCGTACGTGGCGAGCGGGTCCTCGACACGGACGTCGGCACCCCCAACGTTGGGCGTGTACCGCGGGAGCAACGCGTCGCCGGTGAAGATGGCCGAGCGATCCGTCCCGTCGTCGGTGCGTCCGTCGTCAAGACGGGCGTCGCTGGGTCGGCCCCCACCGGTGGAGTCGACCGCCTCAACCGTGGTCGGGTCGAACGCGAATCCGCAGAGACCCGCGGTGTGTCCCGGCAGGTGGACGGTCTCGAGAGTCACGCCGCCGAGGTCGACGAGGTCACCGTCTTCGACCGGCGTCACCGTCGGGTCCCGCTCGACGAGCCCCGTCGCCGCCGACTCGAAGAACGACCGGAGGCGCTCGCGTGCGGCCGCCGGCATCCCCCAGGCGGTGAACGTCTCGCGTTGTCGTTCCGGGTCCGCAGTGAGCGGCTCCTCGCTCCCGTCGACGATCGGGGCGTCGGCGGCGTGAACCACGACGCGTGCGCCGCTTTCGGCCTGGATCGCGCCGGCCAGGCCGGCGTGGTCCGGGTGCCAGTGGGTGAGGACGACGGTGTCGACGTCGGCGAAGCCGACGCCGTGGCGCTCGAGGTCCGCCTCGAGGTCAGCACGAACCGCCGGGGTCGCGACCGCGGTGTCGACGAGCGTCGTCTGGTCGGCCTCGATCAGGTAGACGGCGTTTTGGCCCTCGAAGACGGTGTTGTCGAGCTGAATCCGGTGCACGGGTGCGTCTCGGTCCGGAGCGTCGAAAGGGTTGCTCTCTGCGGCCGGCCGATCGGTCCGGCGGCGACGGCTCACGCCGGGTCGACGCCCGTGAACGCGAACCGTGCACCGCCGTCTCGGCTCGCGGTCACGTCCACAGACCAGCCGTGTGCGGCGGCGATCGCCTCGACGATGCTGAGCCCGAAGCCGGTGCCGTCGTCGGCGGTCGTGTAGCCGCTTTCGAACACCGAATCGCGCTCGTCGGGCGGGATTCCGTCGCCGTCGTCTGCGAAGAAGAAGCCCGCTCTGTCGGCGAGTGCGCCGACCCGGACGGTGAGACGCGCCGCGTCAGAGGGTGCGTCGGTCGTCGCTGCGCCGTCGCGATCGGCGTTGACCGGGTCGCTCGCGTCCGTCCCGTGTTCGACCGCGTTTCGGATCAGGTTCTCGAAGAGCCCCTCAAGCCGCGTCTCGTCGGCGAGAAACGCGTAGTCGCCGTCCACCTCGAGCGTCGCGCCGGGCGTCACGACGTTCTGCCACGCCGACTCGGCGACGTCCGCGAGATGAACTGCTGTCGTCTCGTCGAGCTCGTCGCCCGCCCGCGCCAGCATCAGCAGGTCGTCGACGAGTGCCTCCATCCGGTCGTGTGCGCGCTCGACGTGCTCGAGATGGGACTCCTCGCCCGACGCACGGAACAGCTCGAGCCGTCCGCTCGCAACGTTCAGCGGGTTCCGGAGGTCGTGTGAGACGATGCTCGCGAACTCGTCGAGTCGCTCGTTCTTCTCACGGAGGGCCTCCTCGCGGCGTTTCCGCTCGGTAATGTCGCGGACGACTCCCACGCGGTCGAGGTCGTCGTGCTCGGGGACGACGTCGAATCGCATCTCGACGGGGAACGTCTCGCCGCTCGCGGTCTCGAACTCGTACTCGATCACGCCCCGGTCTTCGTCCCCGGTAGCGATCGCCTCGCGGGCGCTCGTCGCCTTCGTCACGGCCGCGTCGGTCGCCCACTCGTGGACGTGTGTGCCGAGGAGGGTCTCGCGGCTCACGCCTTTCATCTCCGCGTACCGGTCGTTAACGTAGACGAGGATGCCGTCCGGATCGACGGCGTAGACCCCGTCTTCGAGCGACTCGAGGATCGTCTCGTACCGGTTCCGATCGCGTTCACAGGACGGGGGATCGGTCATGTGACTATTCGTTCACCATTGGGCGCTCGGGGGTTTAAGTTGGTCGTTCGTCGCCCGAGCGATGCGGGTCGGTCTCGGTGATCCACCGTCTCGGTCGAACCCGTCGGTGAAATCCGTCGGGGCTTTGAGCCACCCGCGCGAATGCAGACCATGGAGTATCAACCCGGGGTCTGTAACATCGGACCGGCACAGCAACGGCGGCGACTGCTGCTCGGTGTCGTCTCGCTCCTCGCGGCGGGGCTCCTCGTCGCCGCCATCGTCGTCCTCGAGTGGCCGCAGTGGGCGCTCGCGTTCGTGGTGTTTCCCCTGTACGGAGCGGCGATGGGCGTCCTCCAGTACCGCGAACGATTCTGCGTCGGCTTCGCCGGCATCGGCGTCTTCGACGTCGGCGCGGGAACGACGGACGTCACCGACCCACAGGCGCTCGCCGCCGACCGGACACGCGCGGTGCGGCTCAACGCGATCGCGCTCGGTATCGGCGTCGCCGGCACGCTGCTCGTCGCGCTCGTCGTGACACAGCTCGGGTGACGTGGTCGGTCGGTCACACGACGCGTGCGGCCGTATCGAACCGGCTACCCCACGAACGTGCGCATGGAAAGAACTTAGACCGGCAGGGATGTCCACACAGGTGAATGAGCCTGTCCGATGCGGACCACGACCTCGTGACCGCGACGCTCGGTCGGGAGCCGACGCCGGCGGAGGTCGCGCTCTTCGAGAACCTCTGGAGTGAACACTGTGCGTACCGGTCGTCGCGGCCCTTGTTGTCGGCGTTCGACAGCGAGAGCGACGCGGTCGTCGTGGGCCCAGGCGACGACGCCGCCGTACTCGCACTGCCGACACCCGCCGCCGCCGACACGCCGGCGGCCGACCGCGGCGCGAGCGAGTACGGCGACACGTACGTCACCTTCGGCATCGAGAGCCACAATCATCCCTCCTACGTCGACCCGTTCGACGGCGCGGCGACCGGTGTCGGCGGCATCGTCCGCGATACGATGAGCATGGGCGCGTACCCGATCGCGTTGCTCGACTCGCTGTACTTCGGCGAGTTCACCCGGGAGGAGTCACGGTACCTCTTCGACGGCGTCGTCGACGGGATCGCTCACTACGGCAACTGCATCGGCGTCCCGACCGTCGGCGGCAGCGTCGCCTTCCACGACGGCTACGAGGGGAACCCGCTCGTCAACGTGGCGTGCGTCGGCCTCACGACCGAGGACCGACTCGTCACTGCGACCGCCCAGACGCCCGGCAACGCGCTCGTGCTCGTCGGCAACGCGACGGGTCGGGACGGCCTCGGTGGCGCCTCGTTCGCGAGCGAAGACCTCGCCGAGGACGCCGAGACCGAGGATCGCCCCGCGGTACAGGTCGGTGACCCGTACGCCGAAAAGCGCCTGATCGAGTGCAACGAGGCGCTGATCGACGAGGGGCTCGTCGTCTCCGCGCGGGATCTCGGCGCGGCCGGCCTCGGCGGGGCCTCCTCCGAGCTCGTCGCGAAGGGCGACCTCGGCGCGTCGATCGACCTCGACGCCGTCCACCAACGTGAGCCGAACATGAACGCCCTCGAGATCCTCCTCGCCGAGAGTCAAGAGCGGATGTGTTACGAGGTCGATCCGGCGGACGTCGGCCGGGTGCGTGCACTCGCCGAGCGCTTTGAGCTCGGTTGTTCGGTCATCGGCGAGGTGACAGACGGCAGCTACGTCTGTACGTTTGACGGTGAGACCGTCGTCGACGTCCCCGCCGACTTCCTCGCGGACGGCGCGCCGATGCACGACCTCCCCTCGGCCGAGCCGCGGACGCCCGAGCGTGACCTGCCCGACGTGGACCTCGGGTCGGCGTTCGAGGCAGTCGTCTCGGATCCGACGACAGCCAGCAAGCGCTGGGTGTATCGACAGTACGACCACGAGGTGGGCGTCCGCACGGCGGTCGCCCCCGGCGACGATGCGGCCATCCTCGCCGTCCGTGAGGCGGGTGGCGATGGTGGAGGTGAGGGTGTGGGTGTGGATGCTGGCGACACCGATGGCGACGCCACTGGCGACGAGTCGGTCGGCCTCGCGCTCGCGTCGGGAGCCGTCCCCCGGTGGACGAGTGTCGACCCGTACGACGGTGCCCGCGCGGTCGCACTGGAGAACGCGAGCAACCTCGCGGCGAAGGGAGCGGTCCCACTCGCCGCGGTCGACTGCCTGAACGGCGGGAACCCGGAGAACCCCGACGTGTACGGCGGCTTCGAGGCGATCGTCGACGGGCTCGCAGACGCCTGCTCGGCGCTCGACGCGCCGGTCGTCGGCGGCAACGTCTCGCTGTACAACGACAGCGTCGCCGGGCCGATTCCGCCGACGCCGACGCTGGCGGTGCTCGGGACGAGACGCGGCGTCGACGCCCCCCCAGCGACGCTCGACGGCACGGCTGCCGACGCGTCGGCGCTGGTCGTCGTCGGCGGGACGGGCGAGACGGACGCCCTGGGCGGCTCGGCGTACCTGGCTACGGTCGGCGGAACCGACCGCTTCCCCTCGCTGCCCGCGGACCCGGCAGACGTCGTCGCGTCGCTGGCGCGGGTGGCGCGGCTGCCCTCGACGCTCGCGAGCCACGACGTGAGCGAGGGCGGGCTCGCGGTGACGCTCGCGGAGCTCGTCGACGACGCCGGCGCGGCGGTGACGCTCCCGACTCGGGCGGCGGCGTTCGCGGAGACGCCCGGCCGGCTGGTCGTCCAGACCACGGATCCGGACGCGGTGCGAGACGCCGCGGGCGACCTCACGGTCACCCGGATCGGCGACGTGACGACCGATGGGACGCTGTCGCTGACGGTCGGCGAGGAGACGCTCACCGTCACGGCAGCGGCGATTCGGACACACCGCGACGTGATCGCCAGCGAACTCGCGTCGTCGACTACCGGTGGGTGAGCGCTGCTGCGGACCGGTGGAGTCGGCCGCGGACCGGTACGGATTCCGCTCCGCGCCGACGCGCGAACGACACGCTTTTAGGCACTCCTAAAATATAGCCGGCCACGAATCTCGCGCCGGGACACCGGCGTCAACTACCCATGGCTCACTCTGACCAGACGAATACGGCGGGGACAGCAGAGCGCGTCCGTGGTGTGGCGTCGAGCTCGTCGTCAGGCTCGTCTATCGCAGACGGGGCATCGACGGCGGACGGTGCTGCGAGCCCGTCTGACGGGCTCGACGCCGGGGTCGGGAGTCGTGCGGCGTCGACCGCGGACGACACCGTGTTGCGGCTCACGAACGTCACGAAGTCGTTCGGGGCCGAGCAGGCCGTCGAGGGGGTCTCACTCGAGGTCGCGGCGGGTGAGTTGCTCACGTTTCTCGGGCCGTCCGGCTGCGGGAAGACGACGACGCTGCGGATGATCGCCGGGTTGGAGGAGCCGACGACCGGGTCGATCGCGCTCGCGGGTGAGACCGTCGCCGACGACGAGGCGTTCGTCCCGCCGGAGGCGCGCGACGTCGGGATCGTCTTTCAGAACTTCGCGTTGTTTCCACACCTCACGGTCCGTGAGAACGTCGCGTTCGGGCTCTCGGAGGCGGCTGCGGCGGAGACGGCGGCCCGCGTAGACGAGCTGCTCGAGCTGGTCGAGATGACGGACCACGGCGCGAAGACGCCCGACCAGCTCTCCGGTGGGCAAAAACAGCGGGTCGCGCTGGCGCGATCGCTCGCACCCGAGCCGGACGTCTTGTTGCTCGACGAGCCGTTCTCGAACCTCGACGTGCGGCTTCGCGTCGAGATGCGCGAGGAGGTGCGCCG
>ERZ1034517.121-NODE-121-length-20727-cov-20.486310_pt1 | contig 20727 bp, 20 predicted proteins | sample MGYA00520599_ERZ1034517 | MGnify/ENA primary metagenome ERZ1034517 (study PRJEB33760, sample SAMEA4777701) | hypersaline lake metagenome | biome: hypersaline environment; feature: brines | place: Spain | collected 2012-08 | depth 0 m ...
GCTGTTCGGCTGATCACGCGTCCCCGTAGACGGGGATGGCCGCACCTGAGGTGACCCCTGCAGCATCTGAGCACAGGAAGCCGATGACCTCCGCGATCTCCGCCGGCGTCGGCCAGGCTGCGTGGTCCGCATCGGGCATCATCTCCCGGTTCATCGGGGTGTCGATGACCTTCGGGAGGATCGCATTCGCCCGGACCGCATCCTCCTCTGCGGCGATCGACTCGGTGAGGACCTTCACACCGGCCTTCGTCGCCCGGTAGATGGCATCGCTGGGTCCCCCCGACAACGCGGACTTCGCGGAGACCGAGACGATCGCCCCACCGGTGTCCCGAAGCTGTGGGATCGCATGCTTCGAGGCGAGGAACATCGTCTTGAGGTTCACGTCGACGAGCAGGTCGAAGCGCTCTGCTGGGGTCTCAGCGACCGGGTCACCGCCACGCCAGGTGCCGGCGATGTTGATGAGAGCATCGAGCCGGCCCGCCTCCTCCGCCGCGGTGTCCATCGCCGCGGCCACCGCCGACTCGTCGGTCAGGTCTGCCTGGATGTAGTGAGTGAGGTCCGCATCGACCTCCTCGGACGCGACGACGTCCACGCCCACCACATGCGCCCCAGCAGCCGTGAACATCTCGATAACGCCATCTGCGAGCGCACCCGCAGCGCCGGTGATCATGACGGTCTTCCCCTCGAAATCGTCTGGGTAATTCATAGCCCATCCAGTGGGCCGATCATGATAAATCCCAGACCAGGGGCACTCTTCTTTGCCATGCCCCCGTTCGGTAGCGTATGGACACCCCTCCCACCGGTGCACTGGTCGGTGGTGGCATCGTGGTCGTGCTGCTCGTCGTCTCGATCGGCGTCCTCGGTGGACAGATCACCGTGCCACTCAGCAGCCCGGGGAATGCGCCACCAGCACCTGCCGGCGTCGCCCCCTCGACGATCCCTGCGCTGCCGACGGACATCACCCCCGAGTCACTCCCCTTCCCCCGTGAACTCCCGGCACTCATCGTCAGTGGCCTGCTGATCGTCGTCGCTGGCTATCAGCTCTACCGGCACCGTCAGTGATCGCGTTGCCGTGCGTCTCCGATGGCTTCAATTGGGGCGGTCACGTCGGTGAGGCGAGGGCGCTTAGCTCAGCCTGGACAGAGTGCTTGGCTTCGGACCAAGTTGTCGCGGGTTCAAATCCTGCAGCGCCCGTTTTCGAGGACCAGCGATGACCGCCTGGGAGGAGACGGTCGAGTCCCATCTCGCCAGGATGGCACTGCTCACGGAGCGTCACACAGACGCGGCAGCGTGGTACAGTCCGGATCGCCGGTATCGCTACGCGCTGGTGCGGCGCTGGTCCGATGCGGCTCCCGATGTGTGGATCATGGCGAACCCCTCCACGGCCACGGCATCCAGCGATGATCCGACGATCCGCCGGGTCTGCGGATACAGTCGCCGATGGGGCGCCGGCGGGGTGGTGGTCGTCAACCTGTTCGGGTACCGCAGCACCGACCCCGCGATGCTCGACGAGGTCGACGATCCGGTGGGCCCGCTCTGCGACCCGGTCATCGATGCGGTCACCTCGGAGGGCTGGCGGACCCTCCTCGCGTGGGGGACACCGGGCTGCAGATGGGGCCGACCGGAGGCGGTCATCACCCGCCTCGAGGGGCCGCTGTACTGTCTCACACTGCTGCAGGATGGGAGCCCGGGTCATCCACTGTTCAAACCCGCTGCACTCGAACCGTCTCCGTACCCGCCCTGAGCCCCAGGGGTGATCATCAGCGCCGACAGAGCGCTTCCACCGTCTGTGTGATCGGGGTCGTCGCGATGGCATCGAGTGCTGCCAGTGCCGACCCGGCATCCGACAGCGCGAGCGCCAGCAGCTCAGCATCCCGCTGCCGACGCTCCGTATCGGGCAGGGGATTGCGATGGTCGCCCCGTGGATAGCGACAGCTCCCCTCGAGCTGGGTCCCATCGGTGAGCCGGACGTGGACCTGCGCACCCCACTCATCCGGAAACCGATCGTCGAAGACGGGGTCGGCCTGCAGCTGGACGCGCTGCATGAGCGGACGGAGTCCCGCCTCGGTGACACGAGCTGGCTCGAAGTCCGCATGGGTGACCGCACCGTCGGTGAGGTACCGGCTGAGGACGTACGGCGTCGAGAACTTCCCACCGGTCATGGTCTGCGGATCGGTGTGGTCCATCTCCGCTGCGTTGGTGAAGGTGCTGACGAGTATCGCCTCGACCGCATCCGCATCGACCGCATCAGCCCCGACCGCATCGATCAGGGCATCGAGCGGTGGATGGGTGTACCGGCAGCTCGGGATGGGCTTGTGGTACGCCTCGGTGACCTCCCAGTGTTCGCCCAGCTCCGCGAACATCTCGTCGAAGCCCTCCACCAGCTCCTCGAGCGGATCGTACACCGCCCGCATCGCCGCTGGTGACCCCTGGATCCCACCGGAGGCGGCGATCGCCGCGGAGACGCCGGCCTGTGCAGACATGCCCGCTGTGAGGTTGCGCGCCGGTGCGCCCTCTGCATACGGGTCGTACATCGAGATGACCGCCAGGTTGGCGCCGATGCGGAAGGTCTCACGCAGCTGAGCATCCCCTGCACCCATGCACAGCGCAGTCGCGAGCGCAGGCCCCACCACCGTCCAGGTCGCATGCGGGTCTCGCAGCACCCATGGGACGGCTGCGTTCAGCCGGTCCTTCATGGCGAAGATCGCCTCCTCGAGGCGGACGCACACCTCATACACCCGGATGCAGTGATCGATGTAGGAGGCGCCGTCGAGCGCATGCGCCTGTGCCGCCCCGATCGAGCCTGCGATCAGGCTCGCGCCGACGTGTCCACCACGGTTGTGGCCCTCCTCGATCTCGACAGCGATCGCCGCGGCGGTGTTGAGCATCGCTGCAAAGGGGAGACTCGTCTCGGTCTCCGTCCCCAGGATGCGGATATCGCCAGCTGGCAGGTCGGCTGTCTCGCGGAACTCCTGCAGTGCGGGGACCGATGCGCCCGCAACGGTGGCCGCCAGCACATCCGTGACCACACTCTCGCCTGCACGCTGCACCTCCGACGGGATGGGCGCGTCGAGCTGTTCGAGCACCGCCACCTCCCATGCACGCTGTGGTGCGGCCCCCAGTTCACTCATCGGTCCCACCGGTGGGGCTGCGCCAGCGTGCGACGAGGTCGGACGCCCGCGCCGGCCAGGAGACCACGCCACGCGGACTGTAGAGGACGATGAGGATGAGGACAACGCCGTAGATGATGTTGTTGAGGCCGTGCAGGTCGACCGACTGGCGGGCATACTCACTGATCGGCGTCACGACAAATGACCCCACGATGGGACCGACTACCGTCCCGAGGCCCCCGACCACGGCCGGCAGGAGGATCTCCACGTTGATCAGGATCGCAAAGACGGTGTCGGGGCGGATCGTGTCGAAGTACATCGCCCAGAACGCCCCTGGGATCGCCGTCAGCGCGGCGCTGACCCCGAACGCGAGGAGCTTGTAGCGGACAGTGGGGATCCCGACGGCAGCCGCCGCCCGCTCGCGCTCTCTGATGGCGAAGAAGTACAGCCCCAGCTTGGAGCTACGGATCACCCACGCGACCGCGGTGATGACCACGAGGAACGTGAAGATCAGGTAGAAGTACGGCTCCTGTGATTGGAACTGGAAGGCGGCGAGGCCGAACTCGCTGCCGTACTCCCGGGGGAACGGCTTGAAGAAGCCACTGCCCTCTCCCAGGAAGGGGACGCTGTTGAACGTGTACCGCAGCAGTTCAGCGACCGCGAGCGTCGCGAGGGCGAAGTAGTGCCCCTGGAGCTCGTATCTGAACGTGAGTCCACCGACGACCAGCCCCACCACCGCGGCGACACCAGCGCCGATGAGCATGCCGACCCAGGGGGACAGTCCCCCCTCACGGATCGCCATGATCGTCGCATACGCGCCGATGCCGAAGAACGCAGCGTGGCCGAACGAGAACTGCCCGGTGTATCCCGACATGATGTTCCACGCCTGTGCGGCTGTCGCCCAGACCAGTGTGATGACGAGCATGTTGATGCTCAGCCACCCCAGGGGGGCCACGCCCGCGACGGAGATGCTCCGCAGGTGCGGCATGAGCCCCACGACGGCGAGCACGACCACGATGACCATCGGCCGGGACAGGTGGCGATCGCGGAGGCTCACGACGCGGCCGAGGAGATCCTCGGCGCGCTCACGCATACACATCACCCCCGAGCAGTCCACGTGGTTTCAGCAGCAGCACGAGGATGAATATCCCGAAGATCACGACCTGGTAGAACGACCCGGGGAGGAAGAACAGCCCGAACACCTGGACGAGGCCGATGATCATCCCACCGATGAGCGCACCGGGGAACGACCCCAGCCCCCCGAGGATGACCACCACGAACGCGTTGATGAGCCACCGGTCACCGATGAAGGGGTCGAAGGTCTGAAACAGTGGGACCACCGCACCGGCGAGTCCGGCGAGCGCCGCCCCCAACCCGAAGGTCAGATAGTCGATCCGGGGGACGTTGATGCCGACGTACTGGGCACCCTGCCGGTTATCGGCGGTCGCACGCATCGCCCGTCCCAGGCGTGTGCGGTGCAGGAATCCCCATGTGGCTGCGATGGCGATGATCGCGATGATGAGGGCGATGAGCTGTCCATCCGGGATGAACGTCGACCCCACCTGCTGGGATCCCAGTTCGATGGGATACTGCCTGGGATCTGGGCTGAAGACCATCTCGACGGCGCTCACGAGGATCAGCAGCACACCGAACGTCACGATGAGCTGATTCTCCTGCGGAGCGTCCATGATGGGCGCGATCGCTCCGCGATGGATCGCCACCCCCAGGCCGAAGAGCGCCAGGACCGCGAGGGGGATCACCACCAGCGGGGAGATACCGAACGTCGTTGCGGTGGCCCAGACGATGTACATCGCCACCACCATCATCGCCCCATGGGCGAAGTTGATCACGTCCATCACCCCGAAGATCAGCGTCAGCCCCAGTGCAACCAGCCCGTAGATGCCGCCCAGCAGCAAGCCGAAAGCGAGCAGCTGCAGCAGGATCGCCGGGTCTGGGAGCATCGTCACTGCGGTGACCATCGCCCGGTGTGCCAGGGGTGCCTCATCTCGGTCTCCGTGACGGATTTGCTACGCACGTCCTCCTCAGAATGTGGGTGACCGTGCGGCGTAGTCCTCCGGTGCGACCACGTACGAGTTGTCTCCCTGCACCTGGAACAGGGGTGCCAATGCGTTCGCGTTCTCCCCGCGGTCATCGAAGCTCATCGGTGGCATCGCAGCGATGTGGTCCTCAACCGTGATCGACCCCAACGCATCGTTGATCGCATCTGTGTCGGCCGAGCCAGCCGCCTCGATACCTGCGATGATCGCCTGCACGGACGCGAAGGTCATCGCCACGTTGGCGTCGAACGCCTCCCCGAACTCGGATTCGAATCGAGATTGGACCTCCGCTGCACGGGCATCGGTCGGGTCCAGTGCGAAGTTCGTCGCGAGCGACCCGTCCGCTGTCGCGCCCATCTGCTCGATGGATCCCACGTCGTTGAATGCTGCACTGGAGCAGCCTGCGAGCAGTGGAGGCGCGTAGTTCTGCGCATCCATGGCGCGAACGAGCTCGACGGTCTCCGCATTGTACGTCGTCGAGATCACGACATCCGGGTCCGCATCGCGCAGCTGTGTCACCTGGGTGTCTGCGGTCTCACCGAAGTTGATCGGTGTCTCCGCGACAACCTCGACCCCGTTCTTCGGTAGCTCCTCGCGGAGCGTGTCGCGGATCGACTGCCCGAAGCTGATGTCGATGTAGTACAACCCGGCGGTGGTCACGTCGATGCCCCCATCTGCTGCGATCTGTGGCATCAGTCGCGCATGGTCGATACCCATCTGCGCCGCAGATGGCTGCGGGCGGTACACGTAGTTGAGCTGTGTCTCCTGCAGGATCGAGTTCGCGACAGACACAGAGATGACGAACGGGACCTGTGCCCGCTCTGCGACCCGTGCTGCAGCGGTGGAGACGGGCGAGGAGTAGCATCCGGTCAACACATGTGCCCCATCATCGATCAGCTGCTGGGCCACCTCCGCACCGAGCTCCTGGGCACCCTCGTTGTCGCCGGAGATCACCTCGAGCTCCGCTCCACCGAGTGAGCTGATGCCGCCAGCTTCGTTCGTGAGCATCGCTGCCAGCTGGACCGCTTGGTCCATCCTGCCACCCGTGTAGCTCAACCCGCCGGTGAGGGGGTGGTTCGAACCGATCACGATCGTCTCCGGTGCACTGTCTGTCTCGCCTGTGGTCGCCCCAGAGTCTGTCTCGCCGCCTCCGTCACCACCGGTGCATCCTGCGAGGGCTGTCACACCCGCCGCACCACCGATCTTGATGAAGGTCCGTCGCCCGGGACTGCGGTGTCCGTCACGCTGTGTCATACATATGACCCTCAAGGGGTCCCCACATATATTTATCCTACAGACCAAGGTACAGGTCGATCAGCTCGTCCTCATCTCCCAATGCGTCGGGTGCCCCCTCGAACTGTATCGCACCCTGGGCCAGGATGTACGCATAGTCCGCGATGCGCAGGGCCTCCCGCACGTTCTGTTCGACGAGGATGACCTGGGCACCCGACTCGACAAGCTCGGTCACCAGCTGGAACACCTCCTCCACCAGAGAGGGTGCGAGCCCGCTTGACGGTTCATCCAGCAGGTAGACATCGGCATCGGTCACCATCGCCCGGGCGAAACTGAGCATCATCCGCTGCCCCCCAGAGAGTGTGCCACCCTTCGCGGCGGTCTTCTCCGCCAGCACTGGGAACTGGTCGTACACCCCCATGAGCAGGTCATCGGTGTCTGCAGGGTTGACCGCCGCGCCGATGCGGAGATTCTCCTCGACGGTGAGGTTGGGGAAGATGCCACCATCCTGCGGGACCATCGTGACACCGGTGTCCACCACCTCATGCGGTGACAGCCGGGTGATCGACTGGTCATACAGCTGCAGTCCACCCGACCAGATGGGTTGGACCCCTGCGAGGGCCTTCAGCAGCGTTGACTTCCCGGATCCATTCGGCCCGAAGATGCAGGTGACACCCGGGCGAGACTCGACGCTGACCTCATGGACAATCTCGTGGGAGCCATAGCCCGTGATGACCTGCGTCGCCCGCAGCGCTGGCGTCGCCTCGCCGGCTGTGGGAGCCATCTGTCTGTCAGCATCACCAACGAGGGCGTCGAGGTCCGTATCAGGGGGTGCTGCAGCGCCGAGGTACGCCTCGCGGACGCGCTCATCACTCGTCACCTCATCGAAGCTCCCCTCGACCAGCACCTGCCCCTGATCGAAGACCGAGACCGTATCGCAGATGTCTGCGATGACGCTCATGTCATGTTCGATGATCACGAAGGTGGTCCCTCGTTCGTTCAGCGTGGCCAGATGACGGGTGAGCCGCTGTTGTAGTGCGGGATTCACGCCCGCGGTCGGCTCATCGAGCAACACGACCTCCGGCTCGAGCATGAGGATGCGCCCGAGCTCGAGGAGCTTCTCCTGTCCACCGGAGATCCCTCCAGCGTTCTCCTCTGCGATGTGTGTGATCTCGAGGAGCTCAAGCAGCTCCGCTGCACGCCGCCGTTTAGCTGCAGACACCCGCAATCCACCGATGATACCACTGGTGAAGACACTGAGGAGGTTCTCGTGGACGGTGAGGTCCTCGAATGGCGCGGCGATCTGGAACGTCCGTCCGACCCCCGCTCGCGCGATGGCATCCGGAGACGCACCTCCGATCTCGGCCCCTTGGAAGCGGATGGTGCCACCATCCGGGCGGTAGAACCCCGTCACCGTGTTGAAGAAGGTGGACTTCCCCGACCCGTTCGGGCCCATGATGCCATGGATGGTGCCCGCATCGATCGCGATGGAGACACCATCGTTCGCCCGGACGGCGCCGAAGGTCTTGCGCAGATCCTCGGTCACCAGGATCGGCTGTGTCACGGATGACCGTCTGGGGGACTCCTACAAAACACCATCTGTGGTGGTATCAGCGTGGTGATAGCTTGCGCCGGAGCTATGTCACCGAGCCGCCGGGTTGGTGCATGCAGACACCGCGTGCGGTAGTCGAGGCGTTCTTCGATCGGATGGCAGACACCGATCGGCGCGAGTCGATCGGTGAGCTGTTCGTGGAGGATGCGGTGATCACGGTGCCTGGGGACCGCTTCGAGGGTGTGGACGCCGCAGCTGCGTTCCTCGCATATCTCGAACCGCGGTACGCCTGGGCTGCGAAGGAGTTCGACCGCTGGATCACCGCAGATGACATCGTCATCAGCATCGGCCGGCTCTACGGCGTCGACAACGACGGAGATGACTTCACCGATGTCCGGTACGTCGACATCTACCACGTCGTCGACGGACGCATTGCCCGGTTGGACATCTACAACGACCTGGCAGTGGCGGGTGTCGTCTGATGGCCGACCGCACGGGCGTGCTGTTCGCCCTCCGTGATGACCTCGACCTGGTCAGACGTGCGGAGGAGCTGGGGTATGAGAGTGCCTGGGCCGCAGAGGGGCAGGGCCGGTCGGCCTTCGGGAAGCTGGAGCGATGGGCGACGGTGACGGACCGCATCGGGCTGGCGACGGGGATCGTGAACATCTTCTCGCGCAGCCCCGCGGCGATGGCACAGGCGGTGGCGACGCTGGATGCGCACTCCGGTGGCCGCGCCATCTTGGGACTGGGTGTCGCACACCCCGGCGTGATCGAGGGGTTTCACGGGATGGCATTCGATGATCCACTGCCACGGATGGCGGAGTACATCCGCCTGATTCGCCGATATCTCCGCGGTGAGGCGGCGGGCTTCGACGGGCGGTTCTACTCCCCCGAACGGACGGCATTCTGGGCGGCATTCGATCCGGTGCGCACGGAGATCCCCATCTACAACGGGGCGCTCGGACCGGCGAACATCCGGCTGACAGGCCAGTTCGCAGACGGCTGGTTGCCAAACCTGTTCCCGGCTGACCGGCTTGCAGCCGCGCAGGAGGCACTCGCAGTGGGTGCTGCGCGGGCCGACCGCGATCCAGCAGAGATCGATGTCGCGATGTACGTCCTGACGGCAGTGCATGACGACGCAGCGACCGCCCGCGAGGCCGCGGCCGGTCACATCGCCTACTATCTGCGTGACATCCCGGGCTACTACGACCGCGCGGCCATCGAGGCGGGGTACGAGGAGACGGTCACGGCGGTGCGTGCTGCCCCGACGATGACGGCTGCGAAATCTGCGGTCGCGACAGGCCTGATCGATGCGCTCGCGGTCACCGGGACACCGTCGGTCGTCCGCGACCGCCTCGATGGCTTGCGGGACGCAGGCGTTGCGCTCCCGATCGTCCGTGCGCCTGCCGGCACGGACAGCGCATGGGTCGAGCGCACGCTCACCGCGTGTGCACCGGAGGGGTGATCACTCCGTCAGCGCGCGACCGCCGTCGACGAGGACGGACTCGCCGGTGATGTAGGAGGCGGCATCGGACGCGAGGAATCCCACGACAGAGGCCACCTCCGCTGGCTCGCCAAGCCGGCCGAGCGCGCTGTTGTCCCGGAAGTGGTCGAGCCGGTCGGGCTGATCACGGTAATGCTCGGTCATGGCCGACCAGATGAACCCCGGTGCGACGGCGTTGACGCGGATCCCATCGGCCCCCAACTCTGCGGCGAGCGCACGGGTGAGCCCCTCGAGCCCGGTTTTCGATGCGACGTAGCTGACCTTGCCACCCGCGCCGATGTGCCCGTACACCGACGAGATGTTGACGATCGCAGCATCCACGGCGAGTGCATCCTGGAGCCCCCTGATGAGCCTGTACGCTGCGTTCAGATTGACATCCATGGTCGCCGCCCAGACATCCGGCGGATGCGCAGCCAACTCCCCGTATGCGATCCGGCCGGCACCGTTGACCAGCACGTCGATCGGTACATCCCCGACGGTCGCGTGCACCGTCTCGAGGATCCGCGACGCTGCAGCCTCGTCGGTGATGTCGACGGCGAGCGGGACGAACCGATCACCCTCGCTCCCCGCGGGCTCTGTGGGGTCTTCCCTGTCGACTGCGATGACGGTCGCCCCACGCTCGAGGAACCACCCCGCGGTCGCGGTGCCGATCGCACCGGCGGTGCCGGTGATCACCGCGACCGTCCCGGTCAGCTGGTCCGCATCGGGGCCACTCATCCCCTACGCACCGGCGATGTGCAGCCCTGCGAGTCGACCGTAGCCGAGTGCGGTCAGAAGGCCGTTCCCGCTGAGGTACCCCCCGGGTCCGTGCCCGCTGATGCCCCCTGCGACCCCACCGCCGGCGTACAGCCCCGGGATCGGCTCGCCATCCTCACGGAGGACCCGTGCGTGCTCGTCGACGGTGAGCCCGCCCTGGGTGTGAAACAGCGACCCGGTGACCCTGTGGCCATAGAAGGGTGCCTCCAATGGCTTGCGCCCATCAGCTCGACCGACGGGGTCTGTGGTATCTGCGGCCGCGGCTGCATTGTACGCCTGCACGGTCTCAGCTGCCGCGGCGGGGGCACATCCGAGGGCGGTGGCGAGCTCCTCGACGCTGTCGGCGCGCGTGAACGTCCCCGCCTCGACGGCGATGTCGAAATCCTCGAACTCCCCGGTCAAATCGTCCATGATCGTCGTGTCGAAGATCTCATACCCCACGCCACCCGGCTGCCCGAGGATGTCCACCGCGAACCGTGAGTACCCCTTCGTCTCATCGGCGAACCGCTCTCCGTCCTCGTTCAGCACGACACCACCGGTCATGATGATCGCATACGTCGTCAGCAGCTCCGTATCGACGGCGACGGATGCGTGGGCCTGGTAGGCATCCATCGTTGCCGTCCCCGCCCCGAGTGCTGCACCCAGCCGGATGCCGTCACCCGTGTTGCCAGGCGAGCCGTAGTAGTAGGCGTCAGCGATCTCCGGGCAGTGTTCTGCGATCATCGCCGTGTTGCCTGCGAACCCATCCGTCGCGAGCACGACCGCGGCACCGACGTCGAACTGCGCATCCATCCCACCGGTGGTCTCCGCGCCCACGACCGCCCCGTCATCGACGACCAGACCGGCAAGCGCGGTCTCTGTGTGCAGGGTGATCTGCTCTGTGGCCTCGACGCGTTCGAGCAGCTGGGCGATGAGATTCTCACCGTTCCGACCGGGGGGTGCGTGCATCCGGAAGCGCGAGTGCTTCGGGTACTTGAAGTCGTCCACGATGTGCAGGTCGACGTCCCAGTCATCGACCAGCCAGTGGATCAGGGGTGCGCTCTGTTCACAGAGGTATCTGACGCGGGCAGGATCTGCGGTGTGGTCGTTCTTCGAGAGGATGTCGTCGACCATCTCCCCGATGGAGTCCTCCACATCTGCTGCTGCCTGCAGCCGTGTCTCTGCTGCAGGGATCATGCCTGTCGACCGCGCGGTGTTGCCACCGCAGCGCTCCGCCTTCTCGACGACCGTGATCTGCAGCGTGGGGTCGCTCGCCGCCGCCAGCGCCGCAGCGAGCCCCGTGCCCCCACCACCTGCGATGAGCACATCGGTCTGCTGTGCGGTGGTCACCGTGTTCGCGTCCGTTACCCGGATGTCGACAGGATCCTGTGCCTGAGCCGAGGGTGCTGCCATGGGCCATCGTACCATGAACCGGTATCTAAGTGTGTCCCTGGATGCACCCCGCATCGCTTTGGTCTCCCGATGTCAGGGTCTGGTATGCCAGGGCACATCTGGGATGATCTGCTGACGGACCGTGACCAGGCGGTGATCGAGAAGGCGGGGTACGACAAGGATGGTGCAGCGTCGTGGGACTCCCGTGGATTGGGCACCTCGCCGGCGGTCGTGGTGATCGACATGCAGCGGCTCGTGATCGGACCCGACGTCCCGCTGCTGGATGCGATCGATGCGTATCGGACCGCGATGGGCGAGGTGGCCTACGAGGCGATGGAGGTGATCGCCTCACTGCTCACCGATGCCCGTGCAGCAGACGTCCCGGTGATGTACACGCGTGTGGTCCCACAGAGCTACGATGATCCCGCGGATCCCGATCTGGATATCGTCCCGGAGGTGGCCCCCGAGGGGGATGAGGTGGTGATCGACAAGTCCTACGCATCCGCATTCTACGGCACCGACCTGCTGAGCAGGCTCGTCGCCGGTGGTCACGATGCGGTGGTCATCGTGGGCAACTCGACCAGTGGGTGCGTCCGTGCGACGGCGATCGACGCGAAGCAGAACGGCTTCAGCGTCATCATCCCCGAGGAGGCGGTGTTCGACCGGATCGAGGCCAGCCACAAGGTCTCGCTGCTCGACCTGTGGATGAAGTACGCGGAGGTGCTGCCGGTCGAGGAGGTCGACGCGTATCTGACGGAGGTCGCTGGATGAGCACAGCCGGCACGTTCGACACGGTGATCGCAGGTGGGACCGTCATCCTCCCGGATGAGCGGTCGATGCAGGCGGATGTTGGCATCACCGGTGAGCAGATCGCGGCGATCGCAGCGCCGGGGTCGCTCTCGGGGGAGGAGGTGGTCGATGCGACCGGTCGATACGTGCTCCCGGGGGCGATCGACCCGCACACGCATCATGGGATCTACCGCAGCCTCGCCGCCGATGGTGAGTCCGAATCACGGGCGGACCTCGTCGGTGGTGTCACCACCATCGGGAACTACTTCCGACGGCCCGACGCTTATGCGGAGATCATGGACGGGTACCTCGCTGATGCGGAGGCGACGTACCATCACGACTACTTCTTCTCCCTCGGACTGCTGAGCTTCGAGCACATCGCGGAGATCCCGACGATCATCGACCGCTTCGGCATCACCTCGTTCAAGTGGTACAAGAACTACAAGGACGTCGCACGCGAGAAGTTCGGCGTCGACTGCGACATGCATGATGACTGGGCAGACCAGTTCATCGAGACGCTGGCTGCGCAGCCCGAACCCACGACCATGGGGCACCACTCGGAGAACATGGAGATCACCTCCGCACTCGGTGATAGCCCCTATCTGCAGACCGAGCGTGCCGACACTGCCTACCGCGGGTATGAGACGCTCGTGGAGGCGTTCCCCGCCCATGCGGAGGCACAGTCGATGATCGCCAGCGGTGCCCTCGCACGGATGCACGGGTATGATGGCTTCTATGCGGTCCACATCTCCGCGGGGCGCACCGCCGATGAGCTGGCGGGGCTGCTGGAGATGGGGTGGGACATCACCGGTGAGACCTGTCTACATTACCTGTCGCTGACGACCGAGGAATGCGATGAGCGGCACAACGTGAACCCCCCCGTGCGCTCCGCGACAGACCAGGAGACCTTGTGGGCACGCATCGCGGACGGGACGATCTCCTGTATCGGGACCGACCACTGTGCGAACCTCCGGGAGGACAAGGTCGGTGAGGATGTCCCTGACAGCCTGCCGGGCTTCCCCTCCAGTCCGTTGCTGTTCCCGCTGCTGATCACCGACGGGGTCCACACCGGCCGGATCCCGATCGAGCGGGTGGCGATGATCACCGCGACGAACACCGCCGATGCCTTCCATCTGAGCCCGAAGAAGGGCCAGATCGCCGTCGGTGCCGATGCGGACATCGCCATCATCGACCTCGAGCGCGAGCAGGAGGTGACCGCGGAGCTGCTGCAGGGTGGTGCGGACTACTCCCCGTACGAGGGCCGGGTGCTCCGGGGCTGGCCCACGCACACGTTCGTGCGGGGCAGGCTCGCGTATGCAGATGGTGAGGTGCTCGTCGAGCCCGGTCACGGCACCCACATCGACCGGCCCGTCTGATGGCCGACGATGCAGCCGAGCTGGCGGCGTTCACGAGCACGCTCGGGCTTACCTCTGTGCCCGACGAGGTCGTCACGCAGGCACGGCTGACGGTCGCAGACAGTGTGGGTGCGATCGTCGGTGGTGCGGATGCACACACCATCGGCGCGTTCATCGGCGAGCTCGCAGCACAGGCGCCTGGGGGGACCAGGGTCTGTGGCACGACCGTGTCGATGAGCCCACATCTCGCCGCGTTGGCGATGGGGACCGCGGGGTCGGCACTCGAGCTGGATGAGGGACATCGGTTCGCTGCGGGCCACCCCGCGATGCATGTGCTGCCTGCGGTGCTCGCCGCAGGGCAGCAGACAGCTGCGACCGGGCAACAGCTCCTCGTCGCCTTCATCGCGGGCTATGAGGTCGCAGCCCGCGTGGGGATGGCGGTGCGACCGCTCGACCCCGTCTACCACGTCCACGGTGTGTGGGGCACCGTCGGTGCGGCCGCCGGTGTGGCCACCCTCCGGGGGCTGTCAGCTGCGGTGACCGCGGACGCACTCCGTATCGCCGCAGGGTCAGCACAGCACACGAGCTTCGATGCGGCGCTCGAGGGGGCGACCGTCCGGGACACCTACATGGGCATGAGCGCGATGGCCGGGATGCTCGCCGTCGATGCTGCGGTGGCTGGTATCGGGGGGCTGTCGGATGGGATCGCGCGCAGCCTCACCCGGACGACGGAGTCGTATGCCCCTGCGATGGTGACCGATGCGCTGGGTGAGCGGTGGGAGGTTGCCCGTGGGTACTTCAAGACACATGCGGCGTGTCGGTACACGCACGGTGCGTTGGATGCGGTCATGCAGCTGCGGGCACAGGAGGCCATCGATCCCGACGCGGTCGAGACGGTGCTGGTCGAGACGTATCCGACCGCCGCACGGCTCGATGCGCCTGCACCGGCCAACTCGCTGCAGGCGAAGTTCTCACTGCCGTTCGCCGTCGCGACCGCGCTGGTGCACGGCGTGACGGACAAGACGGCGTTCGCCACATCTGCGATCACCGATGAGACGCTCGCACTGGCAGATCGTGTATCGGTTCGCGAGGATGCCTCCTTCGCCGCGATGGTTCCGGACCAGCGACCCACACGCGTGCGCATCACCCTCCGAGACGGGTCCACCCACGATGCACGGATCGACCATCCCCGTGGCGGCGCGGAGCGCCCGTTCACCGCTGCGGACCTGTCCCGCAAGTTCGCCCACCTCACCGCCGCAGTCCCGTCCGCAGATGTCGATGCGCTCTGGGATGCACTGACGTCTGGCCCGATGCCGTCGGTCGATACGGTCGTCGATGCCGTCAGCCCGCGCTGACGGAGACAGACAAGTATACGCACCCTCCCCCGCAGTCTGCCCCATGGGCAAGACCATCGCCCACAAGATCATCGAGGCACACGCGGATGTCGATGATGTGGCCGTCGGCGATCTCGTGGACGTGCGACCGGATTGGACCTTAGCGAACGATCTGTCGATGTACCGGGGGATGCACAGGATGGCAGAGCTGGGGCATACACAGGTGGCCAGACCCGACCGTGTCATCGTCGCGTTCGACCACCACGTCCCATCCTCGGACCCGACGATCACGGCGCACATGAACGAGATGCGTGCTTGGATCGGGGAGCACGGAATATCGCACTTCTACGATGAGGGTGATGGCATCCTCCACAACATCGTCGCCGAGGAGGGGTTCGCGCTCCCGGGGCAGCTGATCATCGGGTCGGACTCGCACACGACGACACACGGGGCGTTCGGGATGCTCTCGACGGGCATCTCCCACACCGACCTGGGTGAGGCACTCGGCGCCGGGGAGCTGTGGCTCCGCGTCCCGCAGACACGGCGCGTGCACATCGAGGGGTCCCTCTCCGGGGGCGCCAGTGCGAAGGACCTCGGGCTGGCGATCATGGGGGAGCTGACCGCCTCGCTCGCACTGTCGGAGGCGATCGAGTTCGTCGGACCTGCCGTCTCGGCACTCGAGATGCACGAGCGGTCGACGCTGTCGAACTTCGCCGTCGAGCTGGGTGCACAGACGGGCATCATCCCCGCCGATGAGGTCACCGAGACCTACCTCGATGGGCGGGCGTATGAGCCGTATGAACCGGTCGTGGCCGACGCCGATGCGACGTACGTCGACGAGCATGTGATCGATGCCGCAGCGGTCGAGCCGCTCGTGGCGGCGCCCCCTGCCGTCGACAACATCGCGCCCGTCAGGGCGGTCGCGGGGACGGCCGTCGACCAGGTGTTCGTCGGCACCTGCAACAACAGCCGGTTCGAGGACATCGCGGCCTTCGCCGCGATCCTCGACGGGGAGACCGTCGCACGCGGGACCCGCCTGATCGTCGTGCCTGGCAGCCGCGCTGCGGCCGCGCAGATGGCAGCGACCGGCATCACCGAGCAGATCATCGCCGCGGGGGGGATGGTCAGCCCACCCGGCTGTGGGCCCTGCTTCGGTGCCCACGGTGGCCTCTTGAGCGAGGGGGAGGTGTGTGTCGGGACGATGAACCGCAACTTCCCCGGGCGCATGGGGCCTGGTGACATCTATCTCGCCAGTCCCGAGACCGCCGCTGCCGCAGCCATCTATGGGGCGATCACCGACCCACGAGAGGTGGCGTGATGCAGCGAGCAGGCACGGCGCATGTGATCGGTGACGGGGTCGACACCGACCAGATCATCCCCGGCAAGTACCTTCACCTGGATGACAAGCAGGAGTTCGGATCGCACGCGTTGGAGGGGTATGACCCCGACCTTGCGGGCCGGATCGACGAGGGTGACATCATCGTCGCCGGTGCGAACCTCGGGCTGGGGTCCTCACGGGAAGCGGCCCCGCTGGCACTGCGGTATGCGGGGGTGGGTGCGGTCGTCGCCGACTCGTTCGCACGCATCTTCTACCGCAACTGCATCAACGTGGGGCTCCCGATCGCGGAGGTGCCGGATATCACGGCGGCGGTCGATGACGGCGATGAGCTCATCGTCGACCTCGGTGCCGGCATGGTCACGAACGTGACCACGGGTGCGGAGTTCAGCGCCGGGCGGCTCCCGACCCGCCTCCAGTCGATCCTCGAGGCGGGGGGATTGGTCGCATACCGGACGGGATCGTCGCCGGATTAGGCACCGTCATCGGCGAGGAACTCCCCCAGGGTATCCTCATACTTCTGCAGTTCCCCCTCGGGGAGGTACCGCTCCTCCCACTCGACGATCTGGGGGAAGCCACTGAACTCATGCAGCGACCCGATGGGGGCATCCTCCATGGCCTCGTACAGCTCCCGGACTGCGGCACTGCCGTCGCTCCGGATGCCCTCTGCGACATCGAGCATCGCGAGGATCGTCGCCCGCGTGGAGATGCCGGGGTACAGCAGGATGTCGAACCCCGCCTCCGTCAGCGTTGTCGCGTCAGCGAGGGGGGAGATCCCCGTCGCATTGTACAGCAGGGGGCCATCGACCGCAGCGGCCACGGTCCTGGCCTCATCGAGGTCGACCAGTCCCTCCACGAACGCCACATCGGCCCCCACCGAGAGGAACGCATTCGCCCGGTCGATCGCCGCATCGACAGAGCCGTCCACCGCACCGCGTGCGTCGGTCCGGGCGATGATGACGATGTCGCCGTCGGCCGCATCACGGGTGTCCGCCGCCGCGGCGACCTTGCCGACGGCCTCCTCGGCGCCGACGACCTGCCGGCCCTCCACATGACCGCAGCGCTTGGGGAACTGTTGGTCCTCCAGCTGGATGCCCGCGATGCCGGCGGTGATGTACTCCTCGACGGTGCGGATGAGGTTGATGGCGTTGCCGAAGCCGGTGTCCGCATCCGCGATCAGCGGGACCGAGATGCGCTGTTGGATGGCCCGTGCGTTCGCGAGCATCTCGGTCATCGTGATGAGCCCCGCATCGGGATGCCCGGTGCGTGACAGCGAGGTGCCGTAGCCGGTCATGTAGATCGCATCGAAGCCCACATGATCGAGCACCTTCGCCGTGAGTGCATCGTGTGCACCTGGGCAGACGAGGACATCTGCTGCGTCGAGGCGGCGCCGCAACCGTCGTGCGGGTTCCATGCCCACACGATGGATGTCGATGGCCTAACGACTTCGCTCCTAGCGTAAGAATTTAGGTGTGCCTAAACCTGCATCCGGCTGCCGTATGATCCACACAACCCATTCGTCTGTCACTGGACAGCTGAGCACCAACACCCCGCGTTCTACGGGTCCATGAAGCGCCGGACCGCGCTCCAGGCGGGGATCGCCGCCGGCGCCGCGGCCATCGCGGGCTGCACCGGTGGCTCCGACACCGCGGCGGTCGCACCAGCAGACGCCTTCGCGGACCTGTACGGACCCGGTCCACTGGGCGAACAGCGACCCGTCGACGGCGGTGTCCCGATCGCGGACCTGCCTGCGCTGACCGGTGAGCTGACGATCTACCTCGGCGGGGGCGAGGGGGGCGTCTACCTCGACTTCCTCGACCGCCTCGAGCAGATCTACCCGGCGTTCAGCCCACAGCTGCGTGAGGCGCCGGGGGCGGACACCGCGAACACGATCCTGAGCGAGGGGACGGCCTCCCCAGCTGATGTCTTCTGGGCGGTCGATGCGGGCTCGATCGGTGCGGTGACCGGTGCGGGATTGACCACCAGGCTCCCCGAGGAGGTCACCGACCAGGTGCCGACCCACTACCACCCCGATGACGCCTGGGTCGCCACCTCCGGGCGGGCACGGGCGATCCCGTACAACACCGACCTCATCGATGCCGCCGACATCCCCTCCTCGGTGATGGAGTTCCCCGAGGTGCCGGCGTTCGCGGATGCGATGGCATGGGCGCCGACGTACGGATCGTTCCAGGCGTTCATCACCACGATGCGGTACCTCGAGGGCGAGGCCGCCACCCGCAGATGGCTCGAGGCGACCATCGACGCGGGGGTCACGAGCTTCGCCGATGAGTTCCTCCTGAACAACGGGATCGCCGATGGGACCGCCTCGGTGGGGTTCGCGAACCACTACTACGCGTGGCGGGTGCGCGAGGCACGGCCGGACGCACCGATCGCACTGGCGTTCACAGCGGGGGATGCGGGCGCGCTCATCAACGTCGCCGGGGCGACGGTGCTGCGGTCGAGTGACCGCATCACGCAGGCCGAGCGGTTCATCCAACACCTCCTGTCGACCGAAGCGCAAGAGTTCTTCACCGTGAACCTGTGGGACTATCCAGTGCTGCCTGAGATGGAGCCCGTCGGCGACATGCCGACCATCGAGGAGCTGAACCCACCGGAGATGCCGCTGGAGCGACTCAGCGACATCCAGCCGACGCTGGAGCTGTTGCGGTCGACCGGAGCGCTGTAGGTGCGGATGCGACAGCGGCTACGCGCGGTGCTGTGGCCGCTGTGGCAGCTGCTGTTCAACCCCGATGCGGACCCACCCCGTGCGATCGTGGCCGTGGCGCTCGGGTTCGCACTGGCTGTGCTCACCCCCCTGGTGTGGGTGCTGCTGCAGGCGCTGCAGGTCGACCTGCGCACGACCTGGTCGATCGCGACCGCCCCCACGACGCTGGCGATCGCGGCGAACAGTCTGGTGCTCGTCACCGCGGTGACGGTCCTCGGTGTCCTCATCGCCGTCCCGCTGGCCTTCCTCACGGTGTTCGCGGACCTGCCGCACCGGCGGGCCTGGACCGTCCTCACCGCCCTGCCACTTGTCATCCCGAGCTATGTGGGGGCGTTCGCGTACGTCTCGGCGGTCGGCGCTCGCGGTGCGCTCGCGACACCACTGCGGGGGCTGGGGATCGACCTCGCCAGCATCGACGGGCTCAGCGGTACGGTGTTGGTCCTCACGCTGTACACGTACCCGTACATCTTCCTCACCACGCGGGCTGCGCTGATCAGCTTCAATCGGCGCCAGCTCGAAGCAGCATGGGCACTGCAGGCGTCGACACCGCGATCGCTGGTCCGGGTCGTCGTCCCGCAGATCGTCCCCGCTATCACCGCCGGTGCCCTGCTGGCGGCGCTGTACACCCTCAGTGACTTCGGCACGCCGGCGATCATGCGGTTCGATGTGTTCACGCGTGCGATCTACCTCGAGCTCAACACCTTCGGGGTGGGCCGGGCCCACGCGAGCGTGCTCGCGCTGCAGCTGGTCGCACTCACGGTGGTGATCCTGTGGCTGGAGGCGCGGCTCCGACAGGGACAGCCCGGGGGGGTCGCCGTCGCACCGGACCTCCGGCCGATCATCAGCCTGGGACGGTACCGACGGATCGCCCAGGTCGTGCCCGCGATGGTCGTGACCGCCGCGATCGCCGTCCCGGTCGTCGTCCTCGTGATCTGGCTCATCCGGGCACCACCGCCCGGGGTGGGGCAGGGGTTGGCGTTCGAGTGGGGCTACATGCTCAACTCCGTCGGCGTGGCCATCGCCGCAGCGGTGGTGACGGTGCTCGTCGCGATGCCGATCGCCTACTACGCGGGTCGGCGAGCGGGGGCCCTCGCGCAGCTGGCAGAGCGTGCGACCTACGTGGGCTATGCGGTCCCGGGGGTGGTCGTCGGCCTCGGGCTGGTGGTGTTCGCGACCCAGTGGGTCCAGGGGCTCGCCGGTGTGGAGCTCGCACAGCTCGTCTACCAGTCGATCCCGCTGCTGGTCTTCGCGTACGTCGTGCGGTTCCTCCCCCAGGCGGTGGGATCGACCCGATCGTCGGTCGTCGGGGTCGACCGCGATATCGTGGGTGCTGCGTGGCTGCTGGGGTCGACGCCGGTGCGGGCGTTCCGTCGGGTGACGCTGCCGCTGATCTCGCCGGGGGTGCTCACCGGTGGCGCGCTCGTGTTCCTGACGACGATGAAGGAGCTGGATGCGACGCTCATCCTGCATCCCGCGGGCTTCACGACCATCGTGACGTACATCTGGCGCGTCCAGGAGGCGGGGTACTACGAGCTGGCTGCGGTCCCGGCACTGGTGCTGATCGGGGTGTCGGCGCTGGCGATGATCCCACTGATCGGGCGGTGA
>ERZ1034517.126-NODE-126-length-20367-cov-6.065232_pt1 | contig 20367 bp, 19 predicted proteins | sample MGYA00520599_ERZ1034517 | MGnify/ENA primary metagenome ERZ1034517 (study PRJEB33760, sample SAMEA4777701) | hypersaline lake metagenome | biome: hypersaline environment; feature: brines | place: Spain | collected 2012-08 | depth 0 m ...
GCGGCGCCGGCGTCGTCGCCGGGGTGTTCACCGCCGCGATCGTCGTCGCCGCGCTCGCGTTCGCGTGGGCGCGCTCGCGGCTCGGCGGGGTCAGCGGCGACGTGCTCGGCGCGACGAACGAGATCGCCCGCGTCGTCGGGCTCCACGCGGGGGTGATCGCGTGGACGCTCTCGTGATGTGCGGCGGCCGCGGCACGCGGCTCGACCGCGACGGCGAGAAGCCGCTCGCGCCGGTGGCCGGACGGTCGATGGTCGACCGGACGCTCGACGCCCTCGCCGCGAGCCGGGTCGAGACCGCGTACGCGGCCGTCTCGCCCCACACGCCCCGGACCCGCGAGCGACTGGTCGAGCGGTCGAGCGGGGGCGGACGGATCGGTGACGGCGCCGAACGGACCGACGAATCGGTCGAGGTCGGCGTCGTCGACACTCCGGGCGACGGGTACGTCGCGGATCTTCAGACGGCGCTGGCCGAGGGCCCGGAACGGCCGGCCCTCACCGTCGCGGTCGACCTCCCGCTGCTCGACGGGCCGGCGATCGACGCCGTCCTCGACGCGCACGCCGCGGCCGGGAGCGACTCCCTGTCGGTCCGCGTCCCCGCCGCGCGCAAGCGCGGGCTGGGCGCGAGCGCCGACGCCGCGACCCGGTACGACGACGGCGACGAAGCGGCTGGCGAAGCCGTGGACCCGCCCGACGGGCGCGTCCCGACCGGCGTCAACGTCGTCGGAGCGATCGACGGCGCGGGCGACGAGGCCGTCCGCGCGACCCGCGACGCCCGCCTCGCGCTCAACGTCAACCGCCCCGGAGACCGTCGGCTCGCCGAGCGGATCCTCGCCGGCGAGTGCGACGCCCCGACCCTCCCGACCGGCGGGGTCGAGTGGCTCGGCGAGCCGGGAGCCGCCGAGGGAGGTGACCGGTCGTGAATCGCGAGCGCGCGGCGGCGCTCGGACGCGAGCCCCACGGGAGCACCGACGACCCGGACCTGCTGGATTTCAGCGCGAACACGAACCCCGAGGTCCCGGCGGGCGTCGAGCGCGTCTACCGCGCGGCCTTCGAGACGGCGCGGACGTACCCGCCGGAGCCCCCGGAAGCGTTCCGGGCGGCCGCGGCCGACTACGTCGGCTGCGAGCCCGAGAATGTGGTCCCGACGCCCGGCGGACTGGCCGCGATCCGGACGGCGATCGCGCTCGCGGTCGACCCGGGCGACACCGCCCTGCTCCCCGCGCCGAGCTTCGGCGAGTACGCCCGCGAGGTCCGGCTTCGGGGCGGCGAGCCGTCGTTCGTCGACGCCGAAGAGATCCTCGACGCCGACCCGCGCGGGAACGCGCTGGCGGTCGTCTGTACGCCGAACAACCCGACCGGGACCGGCTACGACCGCGAGTCGCTGCTCGCGTTCGCGGAGCGCTGCCGCGCGGCCGACACCGTGCTGCTCGTCGACGAGGCGTTCCTCGGGTTCACCGACCGCGAGTCGCTCGCGGGCGTCGACGGCGTCGTCGTCGCGCGGGCGCTCACCAAGCTGTTCGGGCTCCCCGGGATCCGGGCCGGCTTCGCGGTCGCGACGGGGGAGCTCGGCGCGGCGCTGCGCGGCGCGCGCCGCGCGTGGAACGTGAGCGCCCCGGCGCTCGCCACCGGGGAGTACTGCCTCCGGCAGACGGCGTTCGTCCGCGAGACCCGCGACCGCGTCCGGCGCGAGCGCGGGCGGATGCGGAGCGCCCTCGGCGAGCGCTACGACGTCGCGCCGAGCGACGCGCCGTTCCTGCTCGTCGACGTCGGCGACCGCGACGTCGACCGCGTCGTCGAGCGCGCCCGGGATCGGGGCGTCGCCGTCCGCGACGCGCGGACGTTCCGCGGGCTCGACTCGCACGTCAGGGTCGCGGTCCGCCGCCCGGCGGAGGACGACCGGCTCCTCGCGGCGCTCGGCGTCGGCGACGAGGGAGACGGCGACGAGGGGGATGGCGAGACGGGAGACGGCGGGGGTGAGGCCGACGATGTTTGAGGCGGCCGTCAGCGAGGGCGTCCTCCGGCTGCGGCGACCGGGGACCCGCTGGCTCTCGACCGGCTGGGACGGGGGGCGGTCGCGGGCGGCGACCGCGTACAACGTCACCGTCCCGAAGGGGTTCGCCCGGACGGACCTCGGGACCTACCGCGACGAGCGGCTGGCGCGCGCTGGGTTCGCCGACGATGAGGACAGGCGGAGTGCGGAGGGGTCGCCGAACGACCGCGACGCGCCGCCGACGCTGTTCACGGGCGTCTCGATGGAGCACGCGCGCGGCGCGCGGCTCGGGCCGGTCGTCGCGTACGCGACGGTCGGGCTCTCGAACCCCGCGATGCTGCCGATGGAGCCGGCGGACGAGGGCGGGTCGGGCAGTTCGGGACCCGAGGCCACCGGGTCGCCGGTCGATCCGCCCGGAACGGTGAACCTGATCGTCGGCGCGACGCGGCGGCTCGGCCCCGGGGCCGCGGCGAACCTCGTCGCGGTCGCGGCCGAGGCGAAGACCGCGACGCTGCTCGCGGCGGCGGGGATCCCGGGGACGACGAGCGACGCCGTCGTCGTCGCCGACGACCCGGAGGGCGAGCGGGCCGAGTTCTCCGGCAGCGCCACGGCGGTCGGCGGGGCGGCCCGCGCCTGCGTCCGGGACGCGGTCCGCGCGAGCCTGCGGTCGCGGTACCCGGACGGCGACGTGCCCGGGCCGGCGGCCGACGCCGAACACGGCGTCGTCACCGACGACCGGGCGGAGGTCTTCGACCCATGACCACGAACCACGACGACACCGACGACGAGGCATCGAGCGGCGACGGCAGCGAAAGAGTGACCGACGCGGACGAGGGAGCCGCAGGCGACCGCGCCCGCACCCCGGGCGGCGGCGCGGCCCCCGAGCCGGAGCCCATCGAGCCCGCGGCCCCGGAGGAGTTCGGGCTGGTCCAGGCGTTCTGGGGCGACGGCAAGGGGAAGACCACCGCCGCGATGGGGATGGGCTTCCGGGCCGCGGGCCACGGCTACCGCGTCCACATGCTCCAGTTCATGAAGGGCGGCGCGGACAGCGTCGAGGGCGTCAGGGGCGAGTACAACGCGATCTCGGCCGTGCCGGGATTCACCTACGAGAACGCCGGCCACTACGGCTGGCACGGCCTGCTCGACGGGTCGGCCGACGACGAGCACGAGGCGAAGGCGGCGGCCGCCTTCGACCGCGCGGAGGCGCTCGTCGCGGGCGCCGCGGACGCGGACCTGACCGAGCCGCTCGGGCTCGACGGAGAGCCCGAGGCGGGCGTCCACATGCTGATCCTCGACGAGCTGCTGTACGCGGCCGACCGCGGGCTCGTCGACCCCGACGAAGTCGTCCGTCTCGCCGAGTCGAAGCCGGAGGGCCTCGAACTCGTCCTCACCGGGAGCCACGCCGAGCCCGCGTACTTGGACGGCGTCGCCGACCTGATCACGAACGTCCGGAAGGTCGCGCACCCGTTCGACGACGGGCAGCGCGCGCGCCGGGGGACGGAGTACTGACGATGGGGGTCGCGAGACCGTGAGCGACGCCGGCGCGGACGAGGGCGACGGCGGGGCCGAGGCGGACCCGGAGCGCGACGCCGAGACGGTCCTGATCGCGGGCACCGCGAGCCACGTCGGGAAGAGCACGCTGGCGGCCGGCCTCTGCCGACTGCTCGCGCGGCGTGGGATCTCGGTCGCGCCGTACAAGGCCCAGAACATGAGCAACAACGCCCGGGTCGCGCTCGCGCCCGACGGCGAGTGGGGCGAGGTCGGCGTCTCCCAGCACGTCCAGGCGCGGGCGGCCGAGACGGTGCCGACGACCGACATGAACCCCGTCCTGCTCAAGCCGCGCGGCGGCGGCGAGAGCCAGCTGATCGTCGACGGCGAGGCGGTCGCGAACGCCCCGGCGTCGACGTACTACGAGGACCACTGGGCGGACGCCCGCGACGCCGCGGTCGCCGCCCACGGGCGCCTCGCGGCCGACCACGACGTGATCGTCGCGGAGGGGGCGGGGAGCATCGCGGAGATCAACCTCCGCGACCGCGACCTCGCCAACGTCGAGTGCGCCCGGTTCGCGGACGCGGCGGTCCTGATCGCGGTCGACATCGAGCGGGGCGGCGCGTTCGCGAGCCTCTACGGGACCCTCGAACTCCTCCCCGACGACGTCCGCGACCGCGTCCGCGGCGCCGTGATCACGAAGTTCCGCGGCGACCCCGCCCTCCTCGAACCGGGGATCGACGAGATCGAAGAGCGAACCGGCGTCCCGGTCGTCGGGGTGGTCCCCCACGACGATCCGGGGCTGCCGGCGGAGGACAGCCTCTCGCTGCCCGACGGGGCAGGCGCGGGAGTCGGCAGCGACGAGGGGGGCGACGGCGGCGTCCTCGGCAACGACGACGGGGTCCCGGAGGAGGCGGCCGTCCGGATCGGGGTCCCGCGGCTCCCGCGCATCTCGAACTTCACCGACCTCGAACCGCTGGCGCGCGAGCCGGGGGTCCGCGTCGCCTACCTCCCGCTCGACGCCGACCTCGACGGCGTCGACGCGGTCGTCCTCCCGGGGTCGAAGAACACCGTCGACGACCTGCTCGCGGTCCGGGAGGCCGGCTTCGACGACGCGCTGCGCGCGTTCGACGGCCCCGTGATCGGGGTCTGCGGCGGCTACCAGCTGCTCGGCGAACGGCTCGTCGACGCGGCCGTCGAGGGCGTCGGCGACCGCGAGACGGTGCCGGGGGTCGGCCTCCTGCCCGTCGAGACGCGGTTCGCGACGGAGAAGCGCGTCGAGCGGGTCGAACGCGTCGTCGACGGGGCCGGGCCGATCGCGGGCGCAGACGGCCGCGCGACCGGGTACGAGATCCGCGCCGGGCGGACGCGAATCCTCGACGACGCGGAGCGGGACGTCGCGCCGCAACCGCACGCGACCGAGCCGCTCGGTGCCGAGAGCGTCGCCACCGACCGCGTCCTCGGGACGTACCTCCACGGCCTCTTCGAGACGGCGGCCGTGCGGGACGCCTTCGTCGAGGCGGTCTTCGCGGAGGTCGGCCGGACGCGCCCGGACCCGGCGACGGGCGGGCGGTCCCCGTACGACCGCGCCGCCGACCTCGTCGCGGACAACGTGGACCTCGCGGCCGCCGGGCTGACGCGGCCGGCGGGGGCTGTCGACCGGCGCGGGCCGGAGCGCGAGTAGGCACCCCCGGGCGCGATCCGGTGGCGGAAGGTATATTGTTCGATAAGCCCAATACAGTCGCATGAGCGACGCAGCCGAGACAGACGATCCGACGGGAGACGAGGCGAAGACCGAACGAGAGCGCATCCGCGAGCGGAAACGCCGGGAGCTGGAAGCGCGCCTCGGTGACGGCGAGACGCTCGACGATGCCGGAGCGGCGGCGGACGAAGATGGGGCGGCGACGCCGAGCGAGCCGATCCACGTGAACGGACTCGACGAACTCCAGCGGACGGTCGACGACAACGACGTCGTCCTCGTGGACTGTTACGCCGACTGGTGCGGTCCCTGTCAGATGATGGAGCCGACGATCGAGGCGCTCGCGGCCGAGACCGACGCCGCGATCGCCAAGGTCGACGTCGACGCGAACCAGGCGGTCGCCCAACAGTTGGGCGCGCGCAGCATCCCGACGCTCGTCCTGTACGCGGGCGGCGAGGCGGTCGACCGGTTCGTCGGCGCGCAGGACCGCGCGACGCTCGAGTCGGCGATCGACGAACGCGCCGCCTGAGGCGGGGCGGGCCGTCAGTTCGCGACGAGCGTCTCTTCTAAGAGCTTCCGCTGTGCGGCCGCGAGGTGTTCGGCGAACGTCGACGGGGCGATGTCGAGCGCGTCGGCCACGTCGCGCGCGTTTGCGTCGCGGGGGCGCTCGAAGTAGCCCATGCGGTAGGCCGTCCGGAGCACCTCGCACTGGCGGTCGGTGAGCCGCCCGCGGTCGACGAGGGTGCGGTCCGACACCCCGTCGCCGCGCGCCGCGCCCTGGACGAGGTACCGGACCTCGACGCGCTCCGCGGTGCCGTCGAGCGCCGAGACGACGTCCCGGAGGCGTTGGAGGTCGGGGAGGTGGAGCGTGAGGAGCAACACCCCGTCCTCGGCGCGGGCGTCCGCGATCGGGCAGTCCAGTTCCTCGATGATCCGGCAGGCGCACTCCCCGTCGCGCGGGCGGTCGTACCGGTAGACGCGCTCGTCCCCGAGGTCGACGACCGACGCCGCTTCCGGGACCCCCTCCGCGCGGTCGACCGCGTCGGGGTCGCGGGCGCGGAACTCCTCGGTGTGCGTGTCGCCCGCGTGGGTCCAGTTGACGCCGGTGATCGGGCCGTCGTGGGCGGCCGAGGCCGCGACGACCGGGCAGTTGGTCGTCCCGTGGATCGCGACGCCCGCGCGGACGCCGTCGGGCGTGCTCTCGGAGCCGTCGGCCGGCGATCGCTCTCCGGTTCCCATCTGGTCGGCGTTGGAGTGACGGACACAAAGGCCTGATCCCCGACGGGTGAGACGCTCCGGCGGACCCCTCCGAGAACACCCGCAGTACTGGGGGGCGGTCGGTATCGGTCCGCGGCCCGGAGTCGCGGCCGTGAACCGAGCGATTCACGCGGTCGGGGCGGGCGCGCTGGGCACCGCCGGAGCGGGGATGGTCGTCGCGTCGATCGTCGGGTTGGCGACCGCGGTCGGCGGGGGTCCGGCGACGGTGACGGACGGCGGCGGCGGGGCGTTCGTCGTCGCCCTCGTCGGCGCGCTTGCCGCGACGACCTTCGGATACGCGGCCCTCGCGGAGGCGCGACAGGCGCTGCGAACGGAGGGGTTCGAGCTGACGCGGACCGACCTCGGCAACGCGGCCGCCGTGGCCGTCGCGGCGCCGATCACCTTCGCCCTCTCGGTCCGGGTCGGCGTCGGGCCGGTCGTGGCGTCCGCGCTCGTCGGGCTCTGCGCGGCCCTCCTGACGGACGCGTACGACGCCCCCGCGTACTGCGGCTCGTTCGTCGGGATGGCGACCCCGGCGGCCGACGCCGACCTCGGCGCGGTGGTCGCCGCGGGGGTCGCGGCCGGCGCCGTCTTCGTGCTCGCGAAGCGCGTCTTCAACGGCTTCGGCGGGAAGCTCGGCACCACCGCGTTCGTCGGCTGCCTGTCGGTGGCCGCGCTCGGCGGGCTCGCCCCCGGAACGGGGACCGTCCCGGGGCCGACGACCGCGGCGGGGCTCGTCGTCGCGGCGGCCGTCGCCGCGCTCGCCACGTTCGCCGTGAGCGTCCGGTTCGGTCACGGCCCCGTCGTCGGCTCCGCGGTCGTCGGCCTCGTCGCCGGCCTCGTCTGCCCGCCGCTCCTCGCCGGCGGTGACGCGGTCGCGGCCGTCGCCTTCTGCGCGTCGTTCGCCGGGATGGCCGCGCCGGCGCGGATCCCGAGCCCCGGCGCGATGCTGCTGGCCGGCGGGACCGCGGGCCTCGCGTTCGTCGGCGCGACCCCGTACTTCGTCGGCTTCGGGGGGAAGCTCGGCACCATCGCGTTCGCCGCCTGCCTCGCGACCGCCGGCGTCCTGTCGCTGGGGCGCCTGCTCGCGCCGACGGGGAGCGACGCGGTGACCGGGTGACCGCCGCCGCGCTGAAGAGCTGATAAAACACCACGCTACGCCGGGAGTGGTCGGACGTGCGTGGGGCGCGTACGGACCGCTGATGACCGATCCGACCGAGCGGGAGTTCGAGTCGAACCCCACCGTCTGTCCGTTCTGCGGCGTCGGCTGTCAGATCGAGTACGCCGAGCGCGGCGGCGCGACCGGCGTCGAGGGGCCGGTGAACGCCCGCGGAGAGATCTGTCCGAAGGGCGCGGCCGCGTTCGACGTCGTCGACCACGAGGACCGCCTGACGGAGCCGCTCGTCAGACACGGCGGGCGCTTCGTCACCGCGCCGTGGGCGGAGGCGCTCGACCGCGTCGTCGACGGGATCGGGGGCGTCGTCGACGAACACGGGCCCGACGCCGTCCAGTTCTTCGCCTCCTCGAACTGCACGAACGAGGAGAACTACGTGCTCCAGAAGCTCGCGCGCGTCCTCGGCACGAACAACGTCGACAACTGCGCGCGGCTCTGTCACTCCTCGACGGTCGCCGCGATGAGCGAGCGGCTCGGCGCCGGCGCGATGACGAACACGCTCGACGACCTGAGCGAGACGGACTGCCTGTTCGTCAACGGGGCGAACCCGGCCGAGCAACACCCCGTGGCGTTCCGGTCGTACCTCCTCCCCGCGATCCGCGACGGCGCGACGCTGGTCCACGTCGACCCGCGCGCGAACGACACGACCGAGGCGGCCGACGTTCACCTGCCGCTGCGCCCCGGGACCGACATCGAGGTGGCGAACGCGATCGCGGCGGTCCTCGTCGAGGAGGACCTCGTCGACGAGGCGTTCCTCGCGGAGCGCACGACCGGCTTCGAGAAGCTCCGCGACCGCCTCGCCGAGGTGGACGTCGCCGCGAACGCCGAGGCGGCCGGCGTCGACCCCGAGGCGATCCGCGAGGCGGCCCGGGCGTACGGCGAGGCCGACCGCGCCGCGATCGTGACGGGGATGGGGACGAGCCAGCACCGCTGCGGCACCGACAACGTCCACGCGCTGCTCAACCTCGCGCTGCTGACCGGCAACGTCGGCCGGCCCGGGACGGGCGTGAACCCGCTGCGGGGCCAGAACAACGTCCAGGGCGCGAGCGACGTGGGCGGACTGCCGGGCGTCCTCCCCGGCTACGAGCCCGTGACGGACGCGGCCGCCCGCGAGCGGATCGCCGACGAGTGGGGCGTCGAGCCGCCGAGCGAGCCCGGCCTCACCGAGGTGGAGGCGACCCACCGCTTCGGCGACGAGGTGCGCGCGGCGGTCGTCTTCGGCGAGAACCCGGCCGTCACCGAGCCGAACGCGACAGCGGTCGCGTCGGCGTTCGAGGACCTCGACTTCTGCGTCGTCATCGACCTGTTCGAGACGGCGACGGCGAAGCACGCGGACGTGGTCCTCCCCGGGAGCGCGTGGGCCGAGAAGGCCGGCACCGTGACGAACACCGACCGGCGCGTGATGCGGATGCGACCGAACGCCGACCTGCCGGGGAACGCGCGGCGCGACTTCGAGATCCTCGCCGACCTCGGCCGGCGGCTGACCGACCGCCCGGAGGCGTTCGACTACGACGGGCCGGAGGCGGCCTTCGACGAGCTGGCCCGCGTCGCGTCCATCTACGAGGGGATGAGCTACGAGGGGATCGGCGACGGCTACCAACGGTGGCCGTTCTCGGCGAGCGACGGGACCGGGACCGACGTGTTACACGCGGAGACGTTCGCGACGGGCGAGCGCACCGCCCCGCTCGCGGTCGTCGACCCGGTCCCGCCCGCGGACGAGCTCGACGCCGGCGAGCTGACGCTGACGACCGGCCGCGTGCTCCAGCACTTCAACAGCGGGGCGCTCAGCCGGCGCTCCGACCGGCTGATGGCGATGCGGGGCGAGGACGCGCTCCAGATCCACCCGGACGACGCGGCCGAGCGCGGGATCGACGACGGCGACCGGGTGACCGTCTCGAACGAGCGCGGCAGCGTCGAGGTGACGGCCGACGTCACGCCGGCGGTGCGCGAGGGCGTCGCGTTCTGTACCTTCCACTACGCGGACCCGCTCGCGAACGCGCTGACGGGCGACGCGCTCGACCCGGAGGCGAAGATCCCGGAGTTCAAACACTCGGCGGTCGCGGTCGAGCCGGCCGCCGACGGGGACGCGCCCGCGGAAGGCGACGCGGCCGGTGCCGACTGAACGGACGCCGACGCGGGGTCGGCCGTCCGTCGCGGATAGGCGGCACGAATCGCCGGTATCAGCCGTGAGACCTGGGGGTGGCCGTTTATATAACCCAAGCGGAGAGGTCTCAGTATGGCTACATCGGGAGAGTACGGCCGGCACGACTTCGGTCAGGGCGGCTTGAACGACGGGCTCGACGTGGGTGAGCTGGTCGACGAGATCGGTCTCGACGGGGACGAGATCGCGTGGCGAAAGGAGTTCGTCGGCTTCGACGACGAAGACGAGCGGCGACTGAGCCGGTACGAGGACGCGTTCGCGGAGAACGCGGAGCAGATCGCGGACGACTTCTACGAGAACCTCACCGGCCACCAGCAGACCGTCGACGTGATCGGCCGGTCGGAGAAGGGGCTCGAACAGCTCAAGCGGACCCAGTCGGCGTACCTCGTGACGCTCGCGGAGGGCGAGTACGGGGCGGAGTACTTCGCGGACCGGGCGCGGATCGGCAAGATCCACGACATGCTGGAGATGCCGATGAAACACTACCTCGGGCAGTACGGCGTCTACTACGACCTGATCCTCCCGCTCATCGGCGACCGCCTCATCGACTCGCTCACCGACCGGCTGGCCCCCGACGCCGCCGGCGCGACGGTGGACGACGAGACCGCGGCGGCGGTCGAGGCGGAGGTCGACGACGCGGTCGAGGACCTGCTCTCCGTCCTCCGGATCGTCAACCTCGACATGCAGGTCGTCACGGACACGTACATCCACTCGTACAGCGAGAAGCTCTCGGCGGCCGTCGAGCGGAACGAGGAGCTGATGGCCGAGGTGGAAGCCGAAGTCGAAGGGCCGATCGGCGACCTCCGCGAGTCGGCGGGCGACGTCGCCGAGAGCGCCGCCGAGGTGGGCGACGCGGCCGAGGACCAGTCGCAGCGGGTCGCCGAGATCTCCTCGGAGGTCGCGAACCTCTCGGCGACGGTCGAGGAGGTGGCGTCGACCGCCGACGAGGTCGATCGGACGAGCAGCCGGGCGGAGGCCCTCGCTGAGGACGGCCGGGACGCGGCCGACGACGCCGCGGCGGCCATGGACGACATCGGCGCGGCCGTCGACGACGTGGCGGACGACGTCGAGGCGCTTCAGGAGCGGGTCGAGGAGATCGACGAGTTCGTCGACGCGATCAACGGGATCGCCGACCAGACGAACCTGCTCGCTCTGAACGCCTCGATCGAGGCGGCGCGGGCCGGCGAGGCCGGCGCCGGGTTCGGCGTCGTCGCCGACGAGATCAAGTCGCTGGCGGAGGAGTCGCAGGGGCACGCGAGCGACATCGAGTCGATGGTCGACGGCATTCGCACCGACACCCAGGAGACCGTCGAGAGCCTCTCCGAGACCACGGGCCGGGTCGACGAGGGAAGCGAGCGCGTCGGCGACGCGACGGAGAGCCTCACCGCCATCGCCGAGGCGGTGACGGAGACGGCCGACGGGATCGACGAGGTCTCGGACGTGACCGACGAGCAGGCCGCGGCCGCCGAGGAGATCGCCGCGACGATCGACGGGGTGGTCGAGCAGTCGAACCGGATCACGGAGCGGATGGGGGATCTCGCGGAGGAGAGCGAGTGCCAGTCCGCGGCGGTCGAGGAGGTCGAACGCAGCGTGCGCCGTCTGTCCGCCGACGGCGCCGACGGCTTCCAAGCGGCGTCGGTGACTGACGGCGGCCGGTCGATCCCGGACGGGCTGCCGGAAGGGATGCCCGAGTTCGTGATCGACCGCCTCTCCGACGAGGAACTGCGGGCGATCGCGGCCGGCGACCTGGAGATGGACGACCTCCGGTGAGCCGGTCGGGGTGACCGGCGCGTCGAAGGCGCGGGAGCCCCGGCTCGCGGGTCGAACTCAGGGCGAGAAGTACGCGTCCGGTCCTCGCACGTCGGAGAGCTCGCGGAGCGCGCGGGCCCCGCACCGGTCGCAGGCCTCCGGCGCCGCGGCGGCGTCGGCACGGGCGAACACCGTCTCGCAGTCGTCGCAGGCGACGTAGCGGAGCGCGAGCGACGGGGTGTCGGTCATGCCTCCGGTAGGCGGCCGACGCACTTGAACCGACGCCTGCGTCGACGCGGCTACTGCCCAGATCCGACGTCGCCGGTCGGGCCCTACTGCCCGGACCCGGCGTCCCCCGACGACGCGATCCGGGACTCGTACTTCGCCAGCGACTCGTCGAGCGCCGCGGCGGCGTCGACGTCCGCCGTCTCGGCGAGCGCGAGCAGCGCGAACAGCGCGTCGCCGACCTCGTCGGTCGCGACCGCGGCGGCGTCCGGGTCGCTCCCGTAGCCGGTGGAGGTGTTCACCTCCTTGGCGATCTCCCCGACCTCGCTCTCGAGGTCGAGGACGCGGTGCGCGAGGTCGGTCTCCAGCCCGTGCTCGGCGACGAACGCGGCCACGTCGTCCTGCTCGTCCATACGCTCGCCTCCCGCGGCTCGATGAAGAAGCCTGCCGTTCCGAACGGTGGCGAGGACGGCCGGTCACGCAACCCCTAAGACGCGAGCGACCCCACCGTGCGTATGAAGATAGCGATACTCGGCGGCACCGGCGACATCGGTGAGGGGCTCGCGCTGCGGCTGGCGGCGGACACTCCGCACCGGGTCGCGGTCGGGTCGCGGGAGGCCGAGAAGGCCGAGACCAAGGCCGAGGAGTACACCACCGAACTGGAGAGCCGCGGGCTCGACGCCGCGGTGACCGGCGGCGAGAACGCCGCGGTCGCGGCCGACGCCCGGATCGTCGTCCTCGCGGTCCCGCCGTACCACGTCGGCGACACCGTGGAGGCGGTGGCGGCGTCGCTGGACGACGGCGACGTGCTCGTCTCGCCGGCCACCGGGATGAAACGCGACGACGAGGGGTTCCACTACCACAAGCCCGGCGCGGGCTCGGTGACCGCGATCGTCGCCGGCGCGGCGCCGGAGGGCGTCGCCGTCGTCGGCGCGTTCCACAACCTCGCGGCCGCGCGGCTGGCGAACCTCGACGCCGACCTCGGCGTCGACACGCTGGTCATCGGCGACGACGGGGACGCGAAGCGGACGGTCGCGGACGTCGCCGAGGGGATCGAGGGGCTGCGCGCGCTCGACGCCGGCGGGATCGCAAACGCACCGGAGATCGAGGGGTTGACGCCGCTGCTGATCAACGTCGCCTCGAACAACGACGGACTCAACGACCTCGGCGTCCGGTTCCAGTAGCGGGCGAGCGCGGGGGCGGCCGGGAACGACCGGACGGCGAGCGCCGAGCGGCGACGAAGCGCGGACCGACCGCGCCGCCGTCGCTCGAATCCCGCGCGCGGACGGCGTTCCGTTAGGCCTTTGCGCGCCGGGCCCCTCCGAACGGTAGATGGAGTACTTGCAGCGTCGGGTCGGGCTGGTCGAGGACCGCATCGAGTCGGTCATCGACGACGTCGAGCCCGACGAGCTGTCCGAAGACGTCGGGCACGTCGTCCTCGCGGGCGGCAAGCGGGTCCGGCCCGCGGTGACCGTCCTCGCCTGCGAGGCGTTCGACGGCGACCCCGAGGAGGCGGTCGACTTCGCGGCCGGCATCGAGTTCGTCCACAACGCCTCCCTCGTGATCGACGACATCATCGACCGCTCCGAGGTCCGCCGCGGCACCCCCGCCGCGTGGGCGGAGTTCGGCTACGGCCCGGCGATCATCGCGAGCGACGGCCTGCTCGGCGAGGCGTTCGCGCTGTTCTCCGCCGAGCCGCGCGCGATGCGCACCGTCGCCGAGGCGATGGTCGAACTCGGCGAGGGCGAGGCGACCGAGCTCGCCGCCCGCCCGACCAACGAGGCGGAGTACATGGAGCTCGCGCGGCGGAAGACGGGCGCGCTGTTCCGCGCCGCCGCCGAGCTGGGCGCGGTCGCCGGCGACGCCGACCCGCACGCGGTCGACTCGTTCGGCGAGTACGCCGAGCGCGTCGGCGTCGCCTTCCAGATGCGCGACGACGTGTTGGACGCCACCGCCGACGCCGACGACCTCGGCAAACCCACGGGGCAGGACGCGGAGATGGACCGACCGAGCGTCCTCCAGGTGACGTCGCTGTCGCCCGAGGAGATCAACGAGCGCGCGCGGTCCGAGTCGGAGCGCGCGCTCGCCGCCCTCGACGACGCCGACCCGCCGGAGACCGAGGCGATCGAGTACCTGCGCGACTTAGCGGAGTTCGTCGTCGTGCGGGAGCGGTAGGGAGAGCAGCGCTCCGCGGACGGTCCGCTTACTTGGTGCTCAGAGTTCGTACTCCGCCTTCTCCATGAGGTCCGCGAACACCTCGGTCCCCATCGCCCCCTCGTAGACGATGGCGGTGAGCATCCCGCCGGGGTAGACCCCCCCGTTCTGGACGTGGTCCACCTTGTGACAGTGCATCGGGTAGATGCCGGGGTCCGCGTCCGCCTCGAACTCGACGGTGTACCGCTCCGCGGGCGCGACGTTCACCACGTCCTCGGGGAGTTGCAGCACCTCGGGGTACGGCGCGCCGTCCTTCTCCACCGTCAGGAACCGGTGGTTGTGCGTGTGCATCGGGTGCGACATGAACCCCGCGTTGACCAGGTGGAGCCGCACGGTGTCGCCCTCGCTGACGACGATCGGCGAGCCGCGGTCGGGGTTGAACGTGTACGGCGCGACGCGCCCGTTGATCGTGAACGCGTCCGGGCGGCGGTCCTGGACGTCGTAGCTGGCGTCCGCGCCGCCGTACGACCGGGAGAGCCGCGTGTCCCAGTCTTTCAGCGTCATGAACCGCTCGACGTCGGCCTCCTCGTAGCCCTCGGGGTCGATCCGGAGGATCCCGTACATCCCCATGTCCATGTGCATCGGGGTGTTGAAGTGGCAGTGGTAGAGGTGGGTGCCGGGCACGTCCGCGCCGATCTCGTAGGTGTGCTCTTCGCCGGGCATCACGGTGAGCCCCGTCGTGGACGGGACCCCGTCGTCCTTCCACGACTTCGAGACGCCGTGGAAGTGGAGCGTGTGCGGCATCTCCCCGTCCGTGTTGTCGAGCGTGATCGACAGGTCGTCGCCCTCGGTCGCCCGGAGCACCGGGCCGGGGACGCTCGGCGTCCCGTCGTCGGCCTGGAACGCCCACGTCACCGGCATCTCGACCGGGCCGCCCAGCGAGCCGCCGGGGTGGGCGGCGTGCCGGGCGTGGACCGAGCGGAGCGTCACCTCGCGGCCGCGCTCGTCGAGGTCGACGACCGCCGGCGACCCCGTCTCCGGGAGCGTCGGCCCGTCGTCGGTCTGCGCCGCGTCCGCGTCGCCGCCGGCGCTCGCGGTGGTGGTCACCTCGCTCAGACAGCCCGCCAGGCCGGCGACGCCGGAGAGGCCCGCGGCCTGGAGGATCGTTCGCCGCGCGAAGCCGCCGTCGGAGCCGGAGTCGTTCTGCCTCATGTCCGAAGCGAGGGCCGGGGGAGAGATAACCCGGGCGCGGCTTCCCGATTCGAGGCACGGCCGACGAACGAGTTCGCCCGCGAGCACATAAATGAAACAGCGGTCGCGGCGACCGGGCCGCGCGGTCGCCCGCGGGTGTGTTCAGTCGTCCGCCGGCTCCTCGACGGCCGCGTTCTCGCCGATGGGCTCGCTGTCCCAGTAGGCGTGGTCGTCGTCCGTCCGGAAGCAGGTCGCCGTCCGGCCGTCGCCGAGGTCGTACGCCGGCGGCGGCGACTCGCGACAGGCGGCTCGGGCCTCCGGACAGCGGGTGTGGAACCGACAGCCAGCGGGCGGGTTCCGCGGCGAGGGCACGTCGCCGCGGAGCGTGGTGAACTCCTCCTCGCGGGCGTCCGTGCTCGCGCGGGGGACGCTCGACAGCAGCGCCCTCGTGTACGGGTGCGCGGGGTCGTCGAATATCTCCTCGACCGGTCCAATCTCGACGATCTCGCCGAGGTACATCACCGCGACGCGGTCGCAGACGTGGCGGACCACGCCGAGGTTGTGCGCGATGAAGAGGAACGTGAGCCCGAAGTCCGTCTGGAGGTCCTCGAGCAGGTTCAGAATCTGCGCCTGGACGCTCACGTCGAGCGCGGACACCGGCTCGTCGAGGACGACGAAGTCGGGGTCTAAAGCGAGCGCGCGGGCGATCCCGATCCGCTGGCGCTGGCCGCCGGAGAACTCGTGGGGGTACCGGTCCATCTGGTCGGCGGACAGCCCGACGCGTTCGAGCAGGTCGCGGGCCGTCTCGCGGCGCTCCGCTCGGTCCGCCACGTCGTGGATCCGGAGCCCCTCCGTGACGATGTCGCCGGTGGTCATCCGCGGGTCGAGGCTGGAGAACGGGTCCTGGAACACGATCTGCGCGCGCCGCCGGAACTCCGTCAGCTCGCGGTCGCTCATCCCGCGCACGTCTTGCCCGTCGAAGGTGATCTCGCCGGCCGTCGGCTCGCGGAGCCGCAGCACCGTCTCGCCGGTGGTCGACTTGCCGCAGCCGGACTCGCCGACCAGCCCGAGCGTCTCGCCCTCGCGCACGTCGAAGGAGACGCCGTCGACCGCTTTCACGCTCGCCGACTCCTGCCCGAGCAGGCGGTCGACGAGCGACGGGTCGTTCGCGTAGTACTTCTTCAGCCCGTCGACGGAGAGCAGCGAGTCGCTCACTCGCCGTCACCCCCGCCGCCGGCGGCGGCGTCCGGCCCGGAGCCGAAGTGGTCGTCCGGGAGCGCGTCGGCCTGATCGTACTCGCGGTCCGCGAGCACGCACTTGACGCCGTGGTCCGCCGCGGCGTCGACCGTCGCCTCGGCCGGCTTGTCGAGGCACGCCTCCATCGCCTTCGGGCACCGGTCGGCGAAGTAACACCGGTCGCCCATCTCGGCGTCGAGGAGGCTCGGGACGTTGCCCGCGATGGGTTCGAGCCGCGCCCGCGGGTCGTCCACGTCCGGTATCGAGCCGAGGAGCCCCTGCGTGTACGGGTGGACCGTGTCCTCGAAGACGGAGTCGAGCGTCCCGCGCTCGACGACCTCGCCGGCGTACATCACGCAGACGCGGTCGCACATCTCGGCGATCACGCCGAGGTCGTGGGTGATGAGCACGATGCTCATCCCGCGGTCCGACTGGATCTCCGTCAGCAGGTTCAGGATCTGCGCCTGGATCGTCACGTCGAGCGCGGTCGTCGGCTCGTCGGCGATCAGCACGTCGGGTTCCCCGGCGAGCGCCTGCGCGATCATCGCGCGCTGGAGCATCCCGCCGGAGAACTGGCCGGGGTACTCGTCGACGCGCTCCTCGGGGTCGGGGATCCCGACCTGCCCGAGCAGTTCGACCGCCCGGTCCATGCTCTCCTCGCTGGTGTAGTCGCGGCCGGGGACGATCCCGTCGAGCAGGTACTTCCCCAGCCCGTACCCCTGCGTCCGCGAGCGCGTCGAGCGGGGGTTCGCCCGCGCCCGACGCTGGACCTCGACCGCCTCGGCGATCTGCTCGCCGACCGTGATCGAGGGGTTGAAGCTGCTCATCGGGTCCTGGAAGATGACGCTGAACGAGGGGCCGCGCAGCGAGCGCCGGACGCCCGGGGGAACGGTGCGCAGGTCGACGTGATCGCCGTCGACCCGCACCGCCTCCGTCCCGCGGAACTCCTCGGCGAGGTCGGGGTCGCGGTACCACACCTCGCCGGCGGTGATCCGACCGGGCGTCTCGACGAGGTCGACGAGCGACAGCGCGGTCACGGACTTGCCGGAGCCGGACTCGCCGACGACGCCGAGGATCTCGTCTTCCCGGAGGTCGAACGACACCGACTCCACCGCGTTGATCTGGCCCTCCTCCGTGAAGAAGCGCGTCGAGAGGTCCCGGACCGACAGCACGTCGTCGGCCCCGGGAGCCCCGGTCGGCGCCGCGTCCCCGACCCCGCGGGGCTCGGTCATCGCGGCGTCGCTCGCGCCGCCGTCGGTCGCCGCCCGGTCGTCCTCGCTCCGCCCGGCGTCGGTCATGCGGCACCCCCTTCGCCCTCGATGCCGGGGTCCAAGGCGTCACGCAGCCAGTCGCCGAGCAGGTTGATCCCGATCACCGACAGCATGATCGCGAGCCCGGGGATGGAGGCGATCCACCACTGGCCGGAGGAGACGTAGTCGCGCCCCTGCGCGATGTCGAAGCCCCATGACAGCGTCGTCCCGGAGAACCCGAGGAACGACAGCGAGCTCTCCAAGAGGATGATCGCCGCCACCTGTACCGTCCCGAGGACGATGATCGGCGTGACGGCGTTCGGGAGGACGTGCCGGAGGATGATCGTGTTGTCGTCCGCTCCGAGGGCGCGCGACGCCTTCACGTACTCCTGCCCGCGTAAGGAGAGCGCCTCCCCGCGGGCGACGCGGGCGAACCACACCCAGTTGACGAGGCCGACGACGATCACCACCGTTATCGGCAACACGAAGCTCTCCGGCATCTCCGGCGCGAGCCCGGCGACGACGAAGGGGTCGGGGACGTTCACCGCCGCGCGGCCCCACAGCCCGATCAGCGCGACCGCCAACACGAGCGAGGGGAACGCGAGGCTGATGTCCGCGATCCGCATCAGCGCGTCGTCGACGCGCCCGCGGTGGTAGCCGGCGAGCAGGCCGACGGGGACGCCGATCGACGCCGCCAGGAGCGTGCCGAGTACGCCGACGATGAGCGAGGTCCGGGCGCCGTACACCACCCGCGAGAACATGTCGCGGCCGAGCCCGTCGGTGCCGAACACGTGGTCGGGGTCCGCGGTGATCTCGACCTCCTCGGTGACGGTCTGGATCTCGCCGTCGACCATCTGCGAGGAGGTCCGCTCGGCCGTCTCGGAGAAGCCGATCGGCGGCAGCTCGCTCTGGTTGAGCTGTTGGTCGGTCGGGTTGTGGGGCGCGATAAAGGGGGCGAACACGGCGGTCAGCAGGATGACCACCACCAGCGCCAGCCCCAGCTTCGCGAGCCCGCTGTTCTTGAACTCCTTCTTGAGATTGCGTATGACACGTGAAGAGACCATGTTAGTCGGTCACCACCTCCGGGTCGAGGTAGGCGTACACCACGTCGACGAGGATGTTGACGAGGACGAAGCTCGTCCCGATGACGATCAGGCTGCCCTGGAGCGCGGGCCAGTCGCGCTGGTTGATGCTCTCGATGACCAGCGTGCCGAGCCCCGGCCACGAGAACACCGCCTCGGTGATCACGGCGCCGCCGATCAGCGTCCCGAGCTGGAGCCCCAGGACGGTGATCACGGGGATCAGCGTGTTCCGGAGCGCGTGCTTGTACCGGATCAGGGTCCGCGGGAGCCCCTTGGCCCGCGCGGCCTGGACGTACCCCTTGCTCAGCTCGTCTAACATTCCCGACCGCGTCAGCCGGGTGATGAGCGCCATGAAGTACGTTCCGAGAGCGATCGCCGGGAGCGTTATGTACGCGAGCCACGTCAGCAGCGTCCCGACGAACGGCTCGGCGTTGATCACCGACATCGCGACGTCGCCGACGTCGACCCCCCGGCCGCTCGTGTTGAAGATGTTGAACTCCACGGCGAAGATCAGGATGAGCATGATCCCGAGCCAGAAGTTCGGCGTCGAGATGCCGCCGAGCGACACCAGCGTCGCGCCGTAGTCGACCGGCTCGTTGCGCCGGGTGGCGCTGATCACGCCGAGCGGGATCGCCAAGACGATCGCCACGACGCTGGCGGCGAGGGCGAGCTCGATGGTGGCCGGGAGCCGCTCGAACACGAGCGTGGTGACCTCCTGCCCGCGGATGTACGAGCGACCCATGTCGCCCTGGAGCAGTTCGAAGACGTACTGGCCGTACTGGACGTACAGCGGCTGGTTGAGCCCCAGTTCAGCGGCGATGGCCTGTCGCGTCTCCTGCGTGGCGTCGAGCGGCGCGACCGCGTTGATCGGGCTGCCCGGCGTGACGAACCGGAGCGCGAACACGACGGTGACGACGCCCCATACGACGCCGATCCCCTGGAGGCTTCTTTTGAGTGCGAATCGTCCGAATGACATTAATAACGGTGTTGACGGGTAGAGACGACGTTACTGCTGCGTCGCGGTGTCCGGGTCGATGAACTCGTCGGCCCGCGGCTCCCAGGAGATGTCGCTGGAGACGCCGTAGACGCTGAACTGCTGGTGCATGAACACCCACGGCGCGAGGTCGTGGGCGAGCTGGTTCGCCTCCTGGAGGATGTCGACGCGCTCGTCGGGGTCCTCGGTCGCCTCGGCGTCCGTGAGCAGCCCGTCGAGCTCGTCGTTCTTCAGCACCGTCAGCGCGCCCTCGGAGGAGAGCAGCGGCGTCAGAGTCTGACTGCCGTCGAACTCCCCGTTGCCCCAGCCGAGGAGGTTGAAGTGGGGGCGGTCCTCGATGTTCGGCGCGGTGACGTCCTGGACGAGCGCGGAGAACTCGCGCTGCTCGACCTCACAGGAGACGTTCGACAGCGAATCGATCTGGCTGGCCGCCGCCTGCGCGATCTCCACGTCCCGGAGGTACCGACCGATCGGCGTCTCTAGGGTGATCTCGACGCCCGCGTGACCGGACTCCTCGACGAGCCGCTCGGCCTCCTCAGGGTCGTACGGGTACGGGTCGATGTCGGGGTTGTAGCCGACGTGGCCGTCGAGGGTCGGCTGGGCGGTGAGGTTCCCGAATCCGTTGAGCACGTTCTCGATGATGCTCTCGACGTCGACCGCGTGGTTCATCGCCTGCCGGAACTGCTGGCTGGAGAACGGCTCCACGTCGTAGCGCATC
>ERZ1034517.131-NODE-131-length-20206-cov-5.178899_pt1 | contig 20206 bp, 19 predicted proteins | sample MGYA00520599_ERZ1034517 | MGnify/ENA primary metagenome ERZ1034517 (study PRJEB33760, sample SAMEA4777701) | hypersaline lake metagenome | biome: hypersaline environment; feature: brines | place: Spain | collected 2012-08 | depth 0 m ...
ACGGCTCGTCGGCGAGCCGTTCGAGTCGGTCAAGCCAGCGTGAAAGCCAGCCAGCGGTATATCCATAGCGTTCAGCAACATCTTCCAGCTTCGCTTCGTCTTCTTCAAGATAGTTGATCGCCGCCATAACCCGCTGTGTCGGTTTCTTTCCCTCGACCTCCGCCAAGACCTGGCGGAGGTCGTCGGTAGACACGTTGTCGAGGGAAGCCATATCGAAACAACGTACTCCTGCTTGAAAAATATTCAGCCGTCAGTATTAATCCAACGCTGACTGAGACGACTTGGAAATGCGACTCCTCTCAAAACCCACGCCGTTGGCGTGGTGCGACGGGAGTTGTCGGGCGGGGTGGAGCCGCCGACCCTCACGGACACACCGAGTGTTCGGGTGTTAACTTCCAACCGACCCCTCACGGGGAAGGTCGAGGGGAATTAAAGTCGCCTGCGTTCGTCCGCCCGGTTTTGGGTGACACGGACAACACGGCGAAGCCTCGGGGCTTGCCCCCGAGGTACTTCACTCGGAGACGGACTCGACTCGATTTCTGAGCGTTCCAATGCCCTCGATATCAACTTCGACCGTCTCGTCTTCTTGAAGAGTAATATCCTGAAACGCACCGACACCTTCGGGTGTTCCAGTTGCAATAATATCCCCTGGTTCCAACAAAACCCGCGAAGAAACAAACGAAACGAGATCCGCGACAGACCGAACCATCATACCGGTAGTATCGTCCTGCATCGTCTTCCCGTCGACACGTGAGGCGATGGCCAGATCCTGTGGCTCTTCGATCTCATCAACGACTATGTAGGGACCAATCGGGGTGGTTGCCTGCATCGCCTTCCCGGAAAACCAATCCAGCATCTCTTCGTCACCGACACGAAGTCCGAACTGGAGGTCCCGTGCCGTCGTGTCGTTGAAGATTGTATAGCCGGCAACGTGATCGAGTGCCTCGTCAACCGAGAGGTGACGCCCGGTGGTCCCGATTACTGCAGCGAGTTCTGCCTCGTAGTCGATCGCCTCCGTGACCTTGGTATGATACGAAATTGGAGCCTCGTGGCCAACCAGTGCCCGCGGCGGTTTCATAAATATCAACGGCCACTCCGGCACGTCGATATCGCTCTCCTCGGCGTGGGCCTCGTAGTTCAGCCCCGCGCAGAATACGGTGTTCCGATCTGTCGTGGGTGGAAGATACGAGATGTCGTCCACGTCGAACGTCGGACCGTCGGTAGCAGCGACGGCGTCCGGCCGGGACAAAGCGTCGTCGAACCCCTCAACCCCGTTGGTGACGTCTCGTACTTCGCCGTCTTCGAAAATCCCGATGCGTTGCTCACCTGCTGCTTGAAACCGTCCTAGCCGCATACCTGACCCACTCACGGCAGGGTGTTTATTGTTTCTGCTTAACTGCCGACGTTAGTACTCCATATTGCAGTGCATATGTTCGTAGCCGCGTGAGTGGAGCTCGACGATGTTCCCCCACGGGTCAGCACAGTAGCACATCTGGTACTCAGGGGTGTCAGGGAAGATGTCCCATACCTTGGAACTGAGCTGTTCGCCACCGTGTTCCTTGATCCGATCGGCTGTCGCCTCCACATTTGGGTCCTGCAAGCAGAGGTGCGAAAGCCCGGCACTCGTCGGATCCGGATCGTTCTGTTCTACCCCTTCGAACTCGAACAGTTCGAGACCGACGTGGTTGCCGGTCGCCATATGTGCAATCTTCATCTCGCCGAAATCCTTGCCGACGGCGTCTTGTGCCAATTTTCCGAAGTGCCCGACGCCCGATTCGACGGTGTCCGGCTCCATCACGGGTGTGAGACCCAACGTCTCCTGATACCACTCGAACGCCTCGTCAATGTCGCTAACTGCTAAGCCGATGTGCCCCATCGTCCTCGGATAGGGCTGTTCTGTACCGGACATACGGAGAGGCTGACATTCCAAAATCAAAAACGTTCCGAGAAATGAAATTTATTTTACAAAAAATTATAAGTAGTGAATCAAGTATCGATCCGTATGCGTATACGAAAGAAGACGTTCTCGATTGAGACGTCCGACCGGTTTGATATACAGAACGTCTCGCCCGAAGTTACCGCTGCCATCGAGGCGCTCGGGGCCGAGGACGGACTCGCCTGGGTGTCGACACCACACACGTCCGCGGCACTGTCGACGAACGAGTTCGAAGAGAAGCTCCTGTTCGATATGAAGCGGCGGTTTATGGAACTCGCCCCACCCGACGACGGGTATTATCACGACACCGACCACATCAACCGCGGTGAGCAGCCCAACGCACACGCTCATCTCCTCTCGGCGATGATCAAACGGCCAGTTCTCACGTTGCTGCAGGACGGGGAACTCGATTTAGGTACCTGGGAAGAGATTATGTTCTTCGAGCTGTGCGGTCCCCGCGAACGGGAGGTGGACGTCGTTGTCCTCGATTGATCTGACACCAACTGTACGCTGCCTCCGTGGTGAGGTCGGACAATGAACGAGGAAGCCGTCGTCGTCGCGATCGACCACGGACTTCACTGGGGAAGCTACGACGACTTTGCTGATCCCGAAGCGACACTCCGAACGCTCCTTGAAGCGAACGTCGATGGGTTGCTCGCCGGCGTGCCCTTCTTTCAGCGGTTCCGACCGCTGATCGACGAATACGACGTCTATCGGATCGCGACCCTTGATCTACTTCACAACTCGACGATCCCTGGCGGGGACGACGGTACCGAAATCCATACTCAGGTGTTCTCACCGGAGGCCGCTGTCGAGGCTGGAGCCGATGCTGCAAAGATGGCACTCGTCTACGGACGATCAGATCCAGCGGTGCTCTCGGGGAATATCACATCCGTTGCTGACGCGGCGCAAGTATGCAACAAGGTGAATCTGCCGCTCGTTGTGGAACCGACGCTGTGGGGACAGGAAATCGATGACGACTTCGATGGTGAGATGCTCGCGGATGCTGCTCGGATCGGGTTCGAGTTGGGTGCAGACGTTCTCAAAACTCCGTATCCGGGTGCCGAAGAGTTCGCCCCGATGGTCGAGAACGCGCCAGTGCCGGTGTACATCGCTGGCGGACCTGCTCTCGACACCGACCGGGAAGTATTGGAGATGGTCGCTGGGGCCCGTGACGCTGGAAGTCGCGGCGTGATGTTCGGTCGAAACGTGTGGCAGCGCGAGAATCCTGCGGCCGTGGTTGAGGCGTTCCGGAAAATCGTCCACGATGGGGCCAGTGCCGACGAAGTTGCTGCAGTGCTGGAGGGGGTATGACGGACGATCACGCCGTTCCGTACCCGCACTTTCAGGTAAACTGTAAGATCTATCCCGGGACCGGAGGCGACGACGGAGTTGAGTTCGCACGGATCGTTGAGCGAGTTCAAGTTGACACCGACGCGACGTTCGTGTTCACTCCGCAGGTTCCGGACCTTCGGCGAATCGCAACCGAGACCGACCTCGCCGTGACGACGCCGGTCGTTGATGGGGTCGAGGCGGGACGGGGGATCGGAAAAATTCTGCCGGAGACGATCGAAGCAGCGGGGGCAGTTGGTGCGGTCATAAACCACGCTGAAGCTCGTGATACGCTCTCGGACATCGAGCGGAAGATCCAGCGCTGTAACGAGGTCGGGATGGACTCGATAGTCTGCGTCGACAGCATCGAGATGGGGTGTGCGGTAGCGGCGTTCGACCCCGATTCATTGGTGTTCGAGAAGCCGGCGGACATCTCGACGGACAGGGCGATTACACAGACGCATCCGGATCTCGTACGGGAGTTTGTCCAGACCATCGACGATGTCAACCCACGAACAGCCGTGTTAGTCGGGGGCGGCATCTCGACAGTGGAGGATGTTCGGCTAGCCTTCGAGCAGGGCGCTGACGCGGCAGGTGCGGCGTCGGCCATCTCACTCGCTGACGACCCGGAGGCCCGACTCCGGTCGATCGCCGAGGCCTTCGAAGGTCGCTGAAGCACCGAGGCCACGACGGATTACACCGCTCTGTTGGAGCAATTGTGATCACCGCTGCTGCCGTAGTTGGTGAGACGACCCTCGAAACGATACCCGCAACGCTCGTTACGGAGAATCTGCCAACCAGCACCCCTGAGATTTTTTATATGGCTCGGACTACACGGACGTATGGAGCATCGGCTAGCGGTCGATGTGGGCAGTAGCGGGGTCAAAGTGTACGCCGGTGGGTTGGCTGACGGCCAACTACAGTTCGAGCAGATCGCTCGGATGGACAACGCCACAGGGTGGCAGGACGAGCGACACGTCTGGGACATCGAGACTCTGACCGACCGGTTGCGCGAAGAGATTGGACGCGCCGTCGCCCAGTATGACACCGTCGCTTCCGTCGGGATCGATGCGACCGCGCTCGATTTCGGTCTGCTGGCCGACGGTGAGTTGCTCAGGAACCCATATTTTTACCGCGATCCGTCGCTGTGGACCGCGACCGAGGACGTTACCGACCAGTGCTCGGCGCGCGAGTCGTTTCATCTGACGGGGTACAACGGGCCGCCCGGACCGTTGTACTACCAACTCAGAGAGGCCCCAGAAACTTTCGAGGAGGCCGACACTCTCGTCCCACTTCCGGGGTTACTCAGCCACCAACTGGGTGGCGAGGCCGCAACGGAGACGTCGTACGCGATGACCCTCCGCCTGCTCGATATCCGTTCGCGTGACTGGGCCGACGACCTGATTAACGCTATCGGGTTCCCGAAGAAACTTCTCAAAGACCCGGTTGAGCCCGGGACCTCCGTGGGATCGGTCACCGGCGTTGACGATGATCCCGAGATCGTGCTGCCGGCGGGTCACGACACTGCCTCTGCGGTGGGTGCGCTCCCGCTCACGTCTGCGAACAACGCCTTCCTCTGTACCGGCTCGTGGTTCATCCCCGGGTTGGAACTCCCGCATCCGATCGTTACCGACGAGGTGTTCGATGCGGGCGGCTCCAACGAAGTCGGCGTCGAGGGAACCGTTCGATTCCTCAGGAACCTCCCCGGATTCAGCTTGTTGGAACACTGCCGGAGCCAGTGGCAGGAGACCGACGCGACCCACGAGTACGAGCCGCTCTTCAGGCGAGTCGCCGAACTTCCCGTTGAGGGCCCCGTCGTCGACATTCGCGACGACGCGTTCGTGGAAGCACAGTTCGACGGCAACGTCGCAGAACGCGTCCGGGACTACTGTGAACGGACTGGCCAGGAGCCACCCGAAGACGAGTTCGAGATGACGCGGTGTTTGCTACTCAGTCTGGCTGTTGGATCTGCGATCGTAGTCGACCAGCTCATCGACCTCGCAGACGAGGCGGTCGATCAGATCCACCTCGGTGGTGGCGGAGTGCGGAACGAATTGTACTGTTCGATGTTCGCGTCGGCGGTCGGAAAGCCGGTGAAAGCCGGGCCGACGGAGGCGACTGCGCTTGGTAATATTCTGTATCAGCTCCGGTCGGCCGGTGAGATATCGGACTTCGAGACCGGCCGACAGCTGGTCACGGATCGGTTCTCGCTCTCGACGTACAAACCACAAAACCAGTCCACTTGGGCATCACTCCGGGAACGGGTGCGGGAACTCGACGGGTGATCACTGGGCAGTCCATCCGCCGTCCACAGTGAGGATCGATCCTGTGACGAACGACGCGGCATCGGAGGCGAGAAACACCGCCGCGCCGGCGACCTCTTCGGGTTCCCCGAAACGACCGAGAAGATGCCCCTCACGCATCCTTTCGTACCATTCCTGATCGCCCATCGCCTCGCGAACCAGTGGTGTTTTGATATACCCCGGCGCCAAGGCGTTCACGCGGACGTCCGGTGCCCACTCCGCGGCCAGTACTTTCGTCAGTTGGATCACCCCGCCCTTGCTTGCGGAGTAGGCCGACTGGTCGGCGCCACCGTCAATCCCTCGGACAGAAGCCATATTGATTACCGATCCGTCGCCAGCATTGACGAGTGGTTCGCCGAGTATCTTGGCGGCTTGAAACATTCCATCGAGGTTGAGACGGATGATCTCCTGCCACTCTCCGAAGGACAGGTCGAACACCGGCTTGCGGGTGTTTATCCCGGGCACGTTACACAGGATCTGATACTCCCCGTGGTCGCTACGTACTTGCTCCCGAAGGGAACGCAGCGACGCCTCGTCAGTAACATCGACCTCCATCGCGATACCGTTCGTACAGACATTAGCAACCTCCTCGGCAGCATCACCATCGATATCCGCAACGACAACTGTCGCTCCGCGTGCATCGAGCCCGAGTGCGATCGCCCGTCCGAGCCCGGAACCGGCACCAGTGACGATGGCCTGCTGCCCGGACAGATCGAACATTGATTGCGGGTCGTACTGCCAGCTCCCGGACTCCCAACTCATACCCTTCGACTTTCCACTCTTCTATATATAATTTTGGGTGAGGCTGCGGGAGGCGTCTCCAGTATTGGCTTCGATACCCCTTCGCACGGAACAAATTATAAAACCGGGCCGAGATATTCCGAGCTATGGGCCAATTGAATCCACAGTTCCACGACGAAACTGTCATCGTGACCGGCGGGGCATCAGGTATCGGCCGCGGGGTGGCAAAGCGGTTCGGAGACGCGGGCGCGACGGTGCTCATCGGCGACATCCGTGAGGAACCAAAAAACGAGGAGAGACCGACACACGAGCTGATCGAAGAGTCGGGTGGTACTGCCGAGTTCGTCGAAACGGATGTAAGCACCCGCGAAGACATTGCCACGCTTGTCGAAGCCGCCCGCGATTACGGCGGTGTCGATGTGATGGTAAACAACGCCGGGCTGTTCATCGGCGGCTCGATCCTTGATGTTGACCCCGATGAGTTTGAGCGGATCCACAACGTCAACGCCAAGGGAATCTACTTTGGGACCCAGGTCGCTGCCAACGATATGCTCGACCGGGGTGAGCCGGGATCGATCGTGAATACTGCGTCGATCAGTTCACACTACGCACAGTTCGAGCAAGTCCAGTACGACTCCACAAAGGGATCGGTTCGGATGATCACCCGTGGGGCCGCACTGGAGCTCGCAGAACACGGCATCCGCGTCAACGCTGTCGCCCCGGGACAAATAGCGACTGAATTCGACGAAGGGTGGTCCGAGGTGGCTGCCGAAAAGGCAGCGAACGACGAACTGGTCAAACGGGTCCCGCTCGGGCAGGCCGGGACACCCGAGGACGTCGCGCCCGCGTACCTCTATCTCGCGAGCGAGGAAGCCAGCTACGTCACCGGAGAACTGCTCTTCGTCGATGGCGGCTGGCAGGTGTTCTGATCGACGGCCGGCGGCACTCGTCGATCGGAAATTCGGTATCGGTCGTCACTCGTAGACGTGGACGCTTCCGGTCGCGTTCTCCTCGATGAACTCCCAATCGTAGTCGACACCGAGCCCCGGATCGTCGGGCACGGGCACTGTCCCCTCGCCGTCGATGGCGTCAATCTGATCGTTGTAGTCGCCTTTGTACACCGGCGGGATCGGGTTGCGTGCGTCCGGGTGGACTAAGGCGAGTTCGTAGTAGTTGGAGTTCCGGGTTGCCGCCATTAGATGCCGCTGTGCGGGACCGGGCGCGTGGTATTCGATGTCGAGTCCGAACCCTTCGGCGACGTGTGCGAGCTTCGCCGCACCCGTGATTCCGGCGTCGTACTCCGGGTCGGCACGGACGAAGTCCGTTGCCTCGTTCGCGATGAAGTCCGTGTGAAGCTCCAACCCCCGAACGTGTTCGGTCTGGAGGATCGGCGTGTCCATATTGTCCTTCAGCCGGCGGTGCCCGTGCTGTGAGGTCCCGGCGTCGCGGTAGGGATCCTCGTACCAGAAGAAGTCATGCTCGTCGCACGCCTTGCCGACGCGCAGCGCGTCGGCCCACGTCTCGTACTGGCACGCCGGATCGAGCATCAGATCCATCTCGTCGCCGACGCGGTCGCCGACTGCGTGGACAGTCTCAACCTCCCGGTCGATGTCGCCCCATTCGTCGCTCTCCCACACGTGGAGCTTGAACCCGCCGTAGCCGCGTTCGTAGCACTCCTCTGCGAAGTCGGCGAACGCCTCCGGCGAGTCCAACCCCCCGTTCAGATCGGCTTCGTACGTCGACGCGTACGCGGGCAGTCGTTTCCGATAGGTGCCTAGCAGTTCGTGGATGGGTGCCTCGTGGTATTTCCCGGCGAAGTCCCAGAGCGCGATGTCGATCGGCCCCATCCCCATCCGGTCGTACTTCCGGAGCGCACGCTTGATCTCCGACCAGTGTTTCTCCCGGTGAAGCGGGTTCTTTCCGATCAGATAGTTCGCGAACATATTGATCTGCGCCGCGCCCGGGGAGTTCCCACCCACGTACTCGCCGGTGATTCCGGTGTCCGTGTGGATCTTGATCGCGAACAGTTTTCGACGTGTCGTCGTCCCGGGTTCGTAGACGAGACAAAAACCGTTGGGACTGTATCCAACATCCTCGATCGGAAACGAAAACTCAGTGCTCTCAATCTTCGTTATTTCCGGCGCCATAGCGGCACATCCCGGACCGGGAATATAAATCTTGGCCGACGGGGCGAAGTTTGATGCGGTGGGGCGGCATCGACCCGGTATGTCGCACCTTGCCGTCGATTTGGGAGCGAGCGGAGGCAAAGTGTACATCGGGACGTTCGAAGACGGGATCACCGTCGAACCGGTCGGCCGATTCGCTAATCGCCCCGTTGAACGGAACGGCCGGTACGTTTGGGATCTCGAACGACTGCTCGGGAGCCTCCGCGGGGAACTCGATAGCGTACTCGGGACACGCGACGTCGACACGATCGCGGTCGACACGTGGGGCGTCGACTTCGGGCTCCTCGCCGATGGGGAGCCCCTCACGGACCCGTACTCGTACCGCGATCCGGATTTGGACGCCACGATCGACGAGATCACCGAAGAAGTTGGTCGGTTCGAGCTGTTCCGTCGAACCGGAATCAACCACTGGAACATCCCGAACACGCTCTGGCAGTATCACTACCTCGCAACCGAACAGCCCGACCTCCTCTCCCAGGCGGATCAGCTCGTGATGATGCCACAGTTGATCGCCACGATTCTGGGCGCACGCCCTACGAGTGAGCCGACGATCGCGTCAACCACGCAGATGCTGAATCCGAAAACCCGAGAGTGGGACCGAGCGCTCCTTGATCGGCTCGACCTACCAACTGAGCCGCTTCCCGACCTCGAACACTCCGGAACAACCATCGGAACGCTCGATACGGACGATATCAATATGGTTCTGCCCGCGAGTCACGATACCGCTTCCGCAGTCGCTGGACTCCCCCTCGGCGATGACTCCTCGGCGTTTCTCTCTACGGGAACGTGGTTCATCGCCGGACTCGAATTGGACGCTCCCGTCCTGACTCGTGAGGCCTTCGAACTCGGAGCCTCGAACGAACTCGGCGCCGACGACACTGTCCGGTTCCTCTCGAATATCAACGGTTTCTTTCTGCTCGAAGAGTGCCGCGAGAGTTGGGCCACCGACGGGGAACGACCGAGTTACGAGACGCTGCTAACCGCAGCAGCCGATGCGACAACCGATGCGATGGTGAATCCCGACGATTCACTGTTCGGGATCGAAGGAAGTATGCCGGATCGCATCCAGCGGTACTGTCAGGAGACCGATCAACAGGTTCCGGAGACCCGCGGTGCAGTCGTTCGGGTCATCGTTCGAAGCCTGGCGACGAAGGCGGCGATCCGGCTCGAAGACCTCACCACGGCTGCGGGGACCTCCATCGATCGGCTCTATCTCGGCGGCGGCGGGGTCCGAAACGAACTGTTCTGTCAACAACTCGCTGCTACCGTCGATCTGCCTGTCTACGCGGGGCCCGCGGACGCGACCGCTGTGGGGAACATCCTGCTCCAAGCCATCGCAACGGGGACCGTGTCCGATCTTACCGCGGGTCGACGGCTGATTGCCAGGGGAATGCCGCTGACAGAGTATCAGCCACCTACTGATGCGTCGGTCGCCGCTGCCCGTGATCGAATGCGGAACCTGTGTGACCGGACACTCGGCAATCAGACTGAATAACGTCTTCGAGGGGAGTTGCTACGCAGCCTTTCACAATGCGATCTTCTACCCTTGACACACATAGTCCTACACAATTTTTTTATATTATGGCCTGTACTACCAGTCTATGCCAGACTTTGATGGCAACACTCCGGAAGGGGAGTTACCGTTCGGTATGAATCGGCGCCAGTTGATGAAGTATTTCGGTGGCGGATTAGGCGCCGGGATGGCTGGTTTAGCTGGATGTGGCGGTAGCGGCGGTGACAGTGGCGGTGACAGCGGAGGCGACAGCGGAGGCGACAGCGGAGACGACAGTGGAGGCGACAGCGGAGGCGACGGCGATATGGAAACTCGCCCGTTCCCCATCGAGGATCCTGAAACCTTCGAGGAAATAGAGCTCAGATGGACGACGGATAACTCCGCCGGCCCGCTGTACGCAATGTTCGGGCCGCTCGTCGAAGAGGAGACGAACCTCACGTTCAACGACGGGCAGACGCTGCCGGCAGACAACTATTACTCGTCGCTGAACTCGGATCTGATCTCCGGCGACGTTCCCTACGACATCGTTCTGAACATCCCGCTGTACCTGGGTGACTTCCAAGCCCGCGGGCTCTTCGAGCCCCTGGACGATTATCTGGCACAGTACGAGGGAACACAGGAGTACCTCGACAGCATCATCGAACCGTACAAGCGGTTCTACATGGAGTTCGACGGGGACACCGTCGCGCTGCCGATCGACGGCGACATCCACAACCTGTTCTACCGACCCTCGTACTTCCAAGACGAGACCCACCAGGAGGAGTACGAGGCCCAGTACGGACAGGAGCTCCGGGTGCCGCAGACGTGGCCCGAGTTCAACCAGGTGGCTGAGTACTTCACCGAGAACACCGAGGACGGCGTCTACGGCACGCAGGTGTACGGTGCCCGACCGTTCAATTTCGGGTGGTGGATGGACCGTGCGGCGTCGAAGGGCGTCATCTACTTCGACGAGGAGATGGAGCCGCAAATCAACTCCGATGAGGCGGTCGAAGCCCTCGAAAATATGGTTGATGTGATGGACTACGTACCCGAGGGGTCGGCCCAGTTCGGCATCGCAGAGACTGTCAACCAGTGGCAGCAGGGCAACGTTGTGATGTCGGTGTGGTGGATCGACCTCACGGAGTTCACCGCACGTGGCGACTTCCCGGTCGTGGGCGACCAGCGGTCGGCGGCCGTCCCCGGGTGGGAGCAAGACGACGGGAGCATCCGTCGGAACGCGATGATGCTGTACAACCGGTTGTACTCGATCCCGGCGAGTCTCCCGCAGGAACGGAAGGATGCCGCCTTCTACTCGATCCTCCGACTGGCCCGCGACCCGGTGTTGACCCAGGCGGTTGCGGACCCCTTCACCGGACTCGATCCGTCGAACCAGTCGCACTACGACGAGGAGGCCGCACGGTTCTACACCGAGTCCAACCCGCTCCGGGGCACCGGCGAGGGATTCCCGGAGAACCCGCCGATCTTCTCGCCCGACACCGACTACGTTGGCGGGATCTCCGCGCAGGAGCAGGCACAGCAGCACATCGACGCCGGACGGACGAATATGGAGAACGGGTTCCCGCAGCCACAGTGGCCCGGCGCGACGCAGTACACCAACGACCTCTCAATCCACATCCAGCGGGCGCTCACCGGCGAGGAGTCGCCGCAGGAGGCGCTGGACAACGCGGCGGAGAAGTGGCGGGAGACGGTCGACGAACTCGGCCGCGAATCGCAGCGCGAGCAGTATATGAAGTTCCTCGAGACGGCCCGCGACCTCGACTACGTCTGAGGCCTCCGCGTCGCAAACTTCTTATCTGATGTGTTTATTGGTAGCAAACACGCTAATTCATATGAGCACAACTCGAGACTCGCTGCAAGAACGGATCGCGGTTAGTATTCCGATCCGCCGGGAGAAACTCACGCCGCTGTTGCTAGTCGGCCCGGCACTGGTGACGGTGTTTCTGGTCACCATCGGCCCGATGCTGTGGTCGCTGTGGCTGAGCTTCAACCGATGGACACCGTCGTCGATCACCTACCAGGAACCGACGTTCAACGGGATCGGAAACTTCGCGTGGCTGTTCACTGAGGGCCGATTCTGGAACTCAATGGCCAACTTCGTGTACTACGGCGGCGTCGGCGTCACCATCCAGGTGCTGCTCGGGACGGCGCTGGCGCTGGCCCTGTACAACTACGTCGAACGGCGGAGCGTCCGGATCGGGCTGCTCACGCTGTTCGCCGTTCCGATGATGATCGCGCCGCTCGTCGCGGGTCGCGTCTGGCAGCTTCTGTTCCTCCCGGGCGGCGGAGCCGTCAACGGCATCCTCGGGATGGTTGGAAACAGCGGCCTGCCGTGGCTCCAGTCGCAGTGGCTGGGGTTGACGGCGCTTATGATCGCCGACACATGGCAGTGGGTCGGCCTTCCCCTGTTGATCATTTACGGCGGCCGTGCGAGCATCCCTGATTCGATGTACGAGGCCGCACAGGTCAACGGGGCCTCACGGTGGATGCAGTTCCGGCGGATCACCCTGCCCCAGCTGCAGACCTTGATCGCGATCGCGTTCATCCTCCGGTTTATGGACGCGTACAAGTTCTTCGACAAGCTGTTCATTATGACCCGTGGCGGCCCGGGCACACAGACCGAGCTACCGACCTTCTATACGTACATCGTCGGGTTCAGCGAATTTAACATCGGCCGCGCGGCGGCGCTCACCTGGGTCATCGGGCTCGGCTCGATAATCACGATGTTACTGTTCTGGCGGTTTATGAACACGGAGGGATCCGTATGAGCACCGCACGGACGAACCGGCTCAAATGGGCGGGCTTGGGGCTTCTCGCTATATATTCTCTGTTTGTGGGGTTCCCCATCTACTGGACACTGAATACGGCGTTCAAGCCGCTGGGTCAGATCGGGACGTTCCCGCCGACGCTGTACCCGAAAGGCTTCCAGCTTGATGCGTTCATATGGGTGCTCACGAACTCCCGCGCGATCGACGCGATAATGAACAGCCTCATCATCGCCTCCGGAACGACGATACTCTCGGTGGTCCTGGGAGCGCTCGCAGGATACGCGTTCTCCCGGTTCAGTTGGGTCGATCCCGGCGGACACGTGTCGTTTTGGCTGCTCTCGACCCGGATGTTCCCGCCGGTCGCAGTAGTGTTGCCGATCTTCTTCATCTACGGCCGACTCGGGCTACAAGACACGCTCATCGGGTTGATACTACTGTATCTGACGTTCAATCTCCCGTTGACGACGTGGCTGATGCGGGACTTCTTCGATAAAATCCCGACATCGTTCGAGGAAGCGGCGTTCGTCGACGGCTATTCGAGGTTTCAAGCGTTCAGAAGGGTGATCTTCCCACTCGTCCGTCCGGGGTTGGTGGCGACGATGATGCTGGCGTGGGTGTTCGCGTGGAACGAATTCCTCTTCGCGTGGATCATCACCGGGAACAACACCTCCACGTACACGACGATTCTGCCCACGCTCATCGAATCGAACCAGATCCAATGGAACAAGATTATGGCGATGGCGGCGGTGGTCGCGACGCCGCCGACGCTGATCCTGATCGCGTTCCGAGACAACATCATTGAAGGCATGACCCTCGGTATGACCGACATCTAACAATGGCTAAAGTAGAAATCGACAATCTGACTAAGAGATACGGCTCGATCGTGGCGACGAACGACATCTCGCTGGATATCGAGGACGGGAACCTTACTGTCCTCGTTGGACCCTCGGGATGCGGGAAGACGACGACCCTGCGCTCGGTCGCGGGGCTCGAAAACCCGACCGAGGGGATGATCTCATTCGACGGGGTAGACGTCACAGACCTCCCGCCACAGGAGCGGGACATCTCGATGGTCTTCCAGGACTTGGCGTTGTACCCGCATATGACTGGGAAAGAAAACGTGGCGTTCCCGCTGCGTGCAGAGAAGGGGTACAGCGAAGAGGAAATCGAAGAAGCGGTCCAGGAGGCGGCGAAGGTAACGGACTGTGATGAGTTCATCGGCAAGAAAATCACGGACCTTTCAGGCGGGCAACAACAGCGCGTGGCGCTGGCCCGAGCGCTCGTCCGTCGTCCGGAAGTCTTCCTGATGGACGAACCGTTTAGCGATCTCGACGAGCTCCTCAAACGCCAACTCCGTGCTGAAGTCGTCCAGCTACAGCAGGAGTTCGGGGTCACGATGATCCACGTCACGCACGACCAGGAGGAAGCGATGACGATGGGCGACGATCTCGTCGTAATGAACAACGGGAACGTCGTGCAGTTCGGGAATCCTGACGAAGTATTCAGCCGTCCCCGGACGCTCTTCGTCGCGATGTTCATCGGCTCGCCACAGATCAACCGGTTCGACTGTGACCTCTCGTGGAACGGTGAGACTGCTGTTCTCGACTCAGGCGAATTCCAGTTCGAGTTCTCGGGAGACGAGGCTGCGCCGTTACGTGAAGCAACTGAGACGAGACTGGCTGTCTGCATCCGACCGCAACGGCTTACGTGGGCGGACGAGGAACCGGAGGACAGTCTTTCAGTCCCTGTCACAGTCAATGTCGTGGAAAAGATCGGAACCGAGGACATCGTTCGATGTACGACGCCCGAAGGTTACGACGTGACGGCTGAGGTCAACTCCGGGGCACTGACTGAAGGGATGGAAGGCTATCTCGTGTTCGACCCCATTGATCTCCATCTGTTCGACGGCGTCACCGAAGACGCGGAACGCCTGAACTGACGAAGGTTCCGTTCTCAACGCGTCTTCAGTGCTGCCCGTAATCGTCGAAGATCTCTCGAAGCTCTTCGAGATCCGACGAAGCCATCGGTTCTGGCTCACCGATGTTCGAGGCTTGGTAGTGAACCCTGGCCACGTACTCGACGACGATGGCGACTTCCAGTGCTGCCGGGAGTGTCTCGCCCACTGCGACGACGCCGTGGTTTCGTAACAGACACGCATCGTATGTGGTTCCCAGCGTTTCGGCGGCGAGGCGACCCAGTTTTTCGGACCCGGGCGGAGCGTAACCTGCGACTGGAATCTCCGGTCCTGCCTGTGCAATCAGGTAGTGCGTTCCCTCGATTGGTTCGTTGAGAACGGCGAATGTACTCGCATACGGCGAGTGGCTATGAACAATCCCGCCGACCTCGGGTCGCCGCTCGTAGATCTCTGTGTGCATCGGCGTCTCGCTCGATGGCGGATTCGTGCCGTACACCTGTTCGCCCGCCATAGTTACGACCGGCACGTCCTCCGGCTCTATCTCCGGATATGGGATCCCCGAGGGGCTGATAGCGATAGTCCCTTCGGAAGTACGGGTGCTAACGTTACCCCCCGTGGCACGTGTCAAACCTTCTTCAAGTAATTGTTTGCCGGTCTCACTGACCCTTTCTTTGCTGGCCTCTGTCATATATGCCACTCACAGAGAACTGGTTTACCGTTATCGGTATCTGACGCGCCGGGCTGTAAAAAGACACCAATCTACGTCGCTAATTCATTAATACTAAACGAAAATCTGTGGCGAGAAATCGCGCAAACCCGTCTTAGAGAGTGCTGAGAAGCCGTATATACTCTTCTAACTGTGTTCTACATAAGAGAAAGGTTTTCATAATCCCCTCCACTGTAGGGATGTATGGGAGAAGAAGCCAAGCATCCGGTGAAAGCTACTGCCCGAACACTTGAGATTATCGAGGCACTCAAGCAAATTGAGTGTGCGGGTGTGACAGAGTTGGCTGAACAGCTAGACACCTCGAAGAGCGTGATTCATAACCATCTGAGCACGCTCGAGGAACACGACTACGTCATCAAGAGTGAGGAAGGCTACTCTCTGGGACTACGGTTCCTCGAAATGGGAGGATATCGGCGTAATAGGATGACGCTATACAGGATGGGCAAACCCGAGGTTGACGCATTGGCCGAGGAAACTGGGGAATTAGCCAATATCGCGGTCGAAGAGCACGGACAGTGTGTCTATCTCTACCGATCCCGGGGGTCTCAGTCGGTCCATTTGGACATCCATGCAGGTGAACGCGCCTCGATGAACATCACTGCCCTCGGAAAATCTATCTTGGCATTTATGGACGAGAGCCGGGTGGAACAGATCATCGGGGAACGACCGCTACCGGCTACAACGCAATACTCCATCACGGATCCCGAGAAGCTACGGGAGGAACTGAAAGTAACGCGCGAGCGGGGCTATGCAATCGACAACGAAGAGCGACTGGAGGGACTTCGATGTGTTTCAGCGCCGATTAGACAGAACGGGAACGTGTTAGGTGCGATCAGTATCTCCGCTCCGACAAACCGGCTCAAAGACGAGCAGCTGGAACAAACCATTCCGGACAAGGTGGTCAGTGCAGCGAATGTGATCGAACTGAATAGCACCCGCTCCTAACTTCGTTCTTTCATACAGAACAAATTCACCCAGACTTTCACTACGACCGTTGGACTCATTTCAAAATTCGCTCAGTGATGGAATAATGTGTGTACGTGTGTTATTTCACCCGTTGAAGAGAACGCAAGCCGATCGCCCATAATAAAATAGAGCGAAGAGGTCGACGGACCGATTCAGATGTGATGGTTTCAACCACACCTGCGTATTCCCGTTTCCCTTGTGAACCCACGGCTCAGGGTGGTAAAACCTATTTTGGATATTAGTTATTTATTATAGAACAGAATTTTTACCGACTGGTCTGGGCACGAGCCATATCCACAGCGACGTCGAACGCGTCGAGTAAGCTCCGCTCGGAGGCGACTCCTGTCCCGGCAATATCGAACGCGGTCCCGTGGTCAACACTGGTGCGGATTATCGGCAGTCCAATAGTCACGTTGACTCCGGACACTGCGCTACCGCTGCTGAATCCTAGCATTTTGATCGGGATGTGGCCCTGATCGTGGTACATCGAGACAACGCAGTCGAACTCCCCCTGAGCCGCACGAACATACACCGTGTCCGGGGACTCGGGGCCGATTGCGTCGATCCCCTCCTCTTGGGCCCGTTGTACCGCCGGCTCGATCTCGGTTGCTTCCGTGTCGCCCAGCAGCCCACCGTCACTCGCGTGTGGATTCAGGCCGGCGACGCCCACGGTCGGGTTTTCGATCCCGAGATCCGAGAGCGCCTCGGCAGTCAGTTGGATCGTACTGTGGACGTTCGACCTCGTAACCCGGTCGCAGGCCTCCCTAAGCGGCACGTGCGTGCTCACGTGCGTCACGCGAAGGTCGGACTCGACGAGCATCATCGCGTACTCGGACGTATCGGTCCGATCGGCGAGCATCCCCGTGTGACCGGCGTAGGTACTGCCGGCGAGCTTCGTGGCTTGCTTGTTGATCGGTGCGGTCGTGATTCCGTCGATCGCACCGGCTTGTGCCAACTCGATCGCCCGTTCGACGTACTCCAGGCTGGCGGCACCGTACTCTTCGCGGACTTCCCCGCGGACCAAGGTCCCGACGTTGTCGAGATCGAGAATCGGTATCGTCTCCGGGTCGAACCCTGCGTCCGTCACAGTCTCGACTCGCTGGACCGCGAGGTCCGACCCACACGCCTCGGTCGCCTCCACGAGTACGTCTCCGTCACCGATGACGATCGGCCGACCGGAGTCGAGGAGGTGTCGGTACGCCTTCACGATCACTTCCGGGCCGATCCCCGCAGGATCACCCATCGTCACGCCGATAATCGGCTGTGAGTCAGTCATCGTTCACCATCAAGGGTGTCGAGACAATTAACAATGGTCGTTTCGGTACCGAACCCTCCGGCCTTGGTGATCAGGAGAATGTCGGCCACGTCGCCGTCGGCCAGGTGCCCGATGGGGATCCCAGCATCGACCGTCGCTCCGGACAGCGAGACCGTCGTCGCGTCGAGTGCGTGCAGTCCAGCTACAGCCACGTCTCCACCGGTGTAGAAGAGCCCGGACGGGGGCGTGATCCTGCAGGCGTCCGCTGCGACAGTGGCCAGCCCCGTCGCGACCCGGTCGCGAACCTCCCCATCCGAGAGACCACGGTCGCGGCCGGCAGCGAGTGTCTCGTCCACGGTGGATCGCTCCGAAGCCGCCGTGAGCACGGTCGGGAGATCGCGATCCAGTCGATCGGCAACCGCGGCCGCTTCGTCGGTATCCCCGTCCAAGACGCTGTGTGGGTCGAGATGGAAGAGCTGCCTGTCGGGGACACGATCGAGTTGTTCGAGCGTCGTTTCGCTGACGCTCCCGACGACGGCAAGTGGTGCTCCGGGTCCCGGCTCCGGGACAACAGGAGGGGAGTCCGCAGGTATGTCCAGACGAAGGTGAGAAGCGAGCCCGCCGCTACCGACGAACAGGGCGTCGAATCCCGCACCGGCTGCGGCGATCGTCTCCAGATGCGAGGTCGTCCGGGCGTCACACACGAGAATGGGCGGCTGATCGTGCCGTCGGACCGCGCCGCTGAAGCGCGCCGCAACCCGATCTGCGCTCTCGGCGACGTCCGCCCCATCGACCCGTTCTACCGGGAACTCCTGCGCCGTGAACAGGTCGGTGACGGTCGAGGAGGGTGGGCCGTTCCGATCGGCGGCGAACTCCGTCTCGGCGACGGGTGTCTCGTTGACCCAGTGGACTCCGCCCCAGGTTCGCCGACCGGTGGCCGGAAAGGCGGGCGCGACAACCGCGAGATCAGCCGCCGTGGCTCGCAAGGCTGCAGCAACCTCCGGACCGATGTTCCCCCGGAGCGTCGAGTCGATCTTCTTGTACACGGTCGCGGCACCGACTGCGTCGACACCACTCCACACGGCATCAGCTGCGTCGGCGGGTGTAGCGTACCGACTGTCGGTGTTGATCGCGACCACCGTCGCCACCGACGGCGACGCGTTCGGAACGGAGACGACGATCGTCTCGTACCCCCGCGCTGCAACTTCGTTGGCAGTATCCATCGCGCCGGTGAGGTCGTCGGCGATGATCCCTAGTTCCGGCATACTACTCCCGGTTCCCGTCCGTCGAGTCGGCAGGTAATCCGGTCCACGCGGGCTCCCACCGATCGGTGGCGAGCCATCCGATAGACGAAGGTGCAAAGAACAGGCGGGTGACTGGCATACACTACCGTTCTTGGGATTCGTATCTAACGTTTTCGTCCGCGGGAAGTCTTAGAGACCAACCGACCTCACTGCGTTCGTGTGAAAAACAGTTCTCCGTGCCTGCTTTCTCCCGAGTGGAACTGGTAGACCTGACAACAGCAAGTTTGATACCTTGTCTCCCGGTCACAGATGGTATGCGGTATTACCAGCGGCGACAGGACGGTGACACGCGACTCCTCGCAACGGCAGACGGCTCGGCGTACGATCTTACGTCTGCGAAGCCCGGAGTAGATTCGTTCGGGGCGTTGGCAGAAACCGCACACGTAACTGACCGCACACTCGACGAGGTTGCGCAACCGCTCTTCGACCAGGCTGAGACGCTTCCAGTCGGGCGGGTCGAAAGCGAGTCCATCGTCCCACTCGTCGCCGAGGAGGTGTGGGCTGCGGGTGTCACGTACCGGATCAGTGAAGCGGCACGGACCGAAGAGAGCGGGATGCCGGAAATCTACGTCGACGTCTACGACGCCGACCGCCCGGAGCTCTTCCTCAAATCGACCCCAGGCCGGACCGTCGGTCCCGGAGAGGCCATCGGCGTCCGCGGCGACTCCGAGTGGAACGTTCCGGAGCCGGAACTCGGCGTCGTGCTCTACCGTGGAGACATCGTCGGCTACACGATCGGCAACGACGTCTCCAGCCGATCTATCGAGGGCGCCAATCCGCTGTACCTCCCGCAAGCCAAGATCTACGATCGAGGCTGTTCGCTGGGGCCGTGCGTCACAACCGACATCGAGGATCCCCACGATCTCGAAATGTCACTCACCATCTATCGCGACGAGAAGGCCGTGTTCGAGGGCCGGACCACGACGGCGGAGATGGTTCGAAGCTGTGAGGAGCTGGCTTCCTACCTCACACGTCACAACGCGGTTCCGGAACTGACGGTACTGCTCACCGGTACTTCGATTGTCCCCGACGACGAGTTCTCGCTCCAACCGGACGACACGGTCGTCATCGATATAGAGGGAATCGGGACCTTACGTAACCCGGTTATTGGCGTCTAATACTGTCGGCTATAGTCACGTGAAGGATTTCGACACCCCGCGGTGTCGAAAATCTTCACGTAGTTATAGCCAACAGTATAAACCCGGCGAGTGTTCGGCTTTCGCCTGCGGCGAAGCCGAACACGAATATCCGGATGCAGGCAGG
>ERZ1034517.133-NODE-133-length-19822-cov-7.927404_pt1 | contig 19822 bp, 18 predicted proteins | sample MGYA00520599_ERZ1034517 | MGnify/ENA primary metagenome ERZ1034517 (study PRJEB33760, sample SAMEA4777701) | hypersaline lake metagenome | biome: hypersaline environment; feature: brines | place: Spain | collected 2012-08 | depth 0 m ...
GCGAGGCTTTCTCCTTCATTCTCCGTAATCGCTCGCACGCACCGGGTCGTATTTATCGGGCGTTCGCGTCGGTGAGGGCATGCTAGATTTGACCCATCCCCGACCTGCGAGTCAGCGGCGGAGACGACACGACCGCGTGGCACCCGATCTGTCAGCTTCGGCCGTCAGGATAGCGACAGAACGGCACGCCGTGGAGCGGAGATGAGTCGCGAGGCGCCGCTGCCGCTCGGTGCGACGGTGTTCGCGGCACTGTTCGTGACGGGGCTCGTCACTGCCCAGCTGACCGCCGCGAAGGTTCTCGCGTTCCCCTCGCCGGTCTCACTGCCGTTCTCCGGTGAGACCCTGGTGTTGCCCGGTGCAGCCCTGGCCTACGCGCTCACGTTCTTCGCGTCGGACTGTTATGCCGAGCTGTACGGCCGCCGCTCGGCGACGCGGTTGGTCAACACGGCGTTTCTGATGAACTTCATCGTGCTCGGGCTGGTGTTTACCACGATCGCGGCGCCGGCGGCCCGGTCGAGCATCGACCCGGCTGCGTTCGGCGAGGTCCTCGGCGCATCCGCGAACATCGTCGTCGGCTCGCTGGTGGCGTTTCTCGTCAGTCAGAACTGGGATGTGGTCGTGTTCCACCGGCTGCGCCGTCTCACGGACGGAGAGCAGCTCTGGCTGCGGAACCTCGGGTCGACGGCGAGTAGCCAGCTGCTGGATACGGTGCTGTTCGTCGGCATCGCCTTCTGGATACTACCCCGGCTGGCGGGGATGGGCCCCCAGCTACCGGGCGAGATCGTGCTCGGGCTGATGCTGGGTCAGTACCTTCTGAAGCTGTTCATCGCGCTGCTGGATACCCCGCTCGTCTACCTGGCCGTCCGGACGGTCCGCCGAAACGCGCCGGCACCCGGCTCGCCGGGCCCGGCGTAGGCCGCGCGGCTCCAGCCTCGGTCAATCGACGACGCGGGCGAACCCGAATCGCGGTTTGAGATCCACCACCTCGATCTCGACCTCGTCCCCGGCGGTCGTCTCAGGGACGAACAGCGTGAACCCCTCGATCTTGGCGATGCCGTCGCCTTCCCGGCCCTGGTCTTCGACCGTCACCGACAGACGATCGCCTTCGGCCAGCGGCGCCGTCAGGTGTCCGACCCCCACCATGTACAGTTCCGAGGACGAATCCCGCGACGCCGGTGGGTGGATCGTTCTGACGTACTCGAATGCGTCGTCGAAGGTCTCGCGAAGTCGGTCGGTGTCTGGCCCGTCGAACACCTTCACCGCGAGATCGCCCCCACCGACCAGCAGTGTCTGTGCCGTCTCGAACGCCTGTTCGGCCAGGTAGACCGACCGGGCATGATCGAGATTGTACTCTCCGGTCATGTTGGGCGCCATGTCAGAGAGCACGACGTCGGCCGTCTCTGTCGCGGCGCGCACCGCTGCGTGGGTGTCCGGCTCGGTCATATCGCCGCGGATCAGCTCGACGCCATCGATCGGGTCGATCCGCTGTAGGTCCACACCGATGACGGTCCCCTGGTCGCCGGCGATCTCGGTGGCTACCTGCAGCCAGCCGCCAGGTGCGGCCCCGAGGTCGACGACGGTGTCTCCTTGCTGGATGATGCCTGCATCATCGTGGAGCTGTTGGAGTTTGTACGCGGATCGCGAGCGATAGCCCTCCTGTTTGGCGCGGTTATAGTACATGTCCGTCATAGATGCCAGACCTACCCTCCCGAAATTAAAAAGCCGCGTGATGTCAGGGACTGTGGGAACAGATCATCCGAGAGATATCAAGAATACGAGACCCCGAACACTCGAACGTGCTTGGACCGGGCTTGATGGGGCTGTTGCGCGCGCCCTACGACTCCTCGACCGGGCTGGACGTAGAACGATTCGCTGCTGGGCCCTCGGCCTGCGACGCAGGTAGCCACGCCGGCGGGCTGACGCTCTGCCCCGAGGTCACTGTGTACTGGAATCGCTTCGGCTCGCCGCCCTGGGTGTATCGCAGCTGGGCGTCCCGGACGACGCCATCGCCGTCCACGATCAGGTGTCCCCGGACGTCGGTCGCATTTCGGACCACGACGTCAGTGACCCTGTAGTGGATACGGCGGTCTTCGGCGTCGCCGGTGACACGCACCGCCCGAAGCTCACCGACCGTCATAATCCGAGAGACCACCGCCCACATCGAATCGGCCGCCTGAACTCGGGTCTCTCCGATCGATCCATCGGTCGCTTCGAACGCAATCTGCCCGTTCCGACCGTTTCGGCTGTAGCGGACCGCCGATTCGACGTACACGTCAGACTCGGTGACATCTGCATATCCGTTGTGGACGTCAAGTCGGAACCGAACGCGCGTGCGATTCGCCTCATACTGGTAGTCAGCGTACGCTCCGGGGCGAAACCGCTCGAGGGCGACGCCCGAGACAGCCATCCGACGAAGATGGCTGACCGAGTGTTTCCGGGCCCTCGACACGTCGACCGCGGTCCGACTGAACCCGTCGGGGTAGTCGATATCTACGAGACGCGGTGCCTCGTGGTCGGTCGCCGTCTCTGGACTGTCGAGCGCAGGCGCGATCATCTCCGGCGGGTCCGTCGTCTCTGAACCAGCGCCGCTGCATCCGGCGACGAGGAGGAGCAGTGCAACCCAGATCGGCGCGTACCTGCTCCGAGACACTACAAACCCGCTCGGTGTCGGATAGTATAGATGTTGGCCACGAGATGGTGTCAATCCTGCTCGTCCGCGTCGATTGCTTCACGTGCCGCTGCGACCTGTGCATCGACACGGGCCCATGCAACGGGAGGGTCGACCTCAGCGAGTTGTTTCCGGAGCTTCTCCAGTCGGTCGTCGTGTGCAGTTTCCTCACGTGGCGACTCTTCGAGGTCCCGCGCACACGCGGCCGCCACCTCTCCGAGCGACTCGATCCGTTCCTCAACCTTCGTAGGAAACGACCGTTGTTCTCGGGCTGCCCACTCGCGAAGGTCGGCCGTCTCAGCACGCAGGTCGTCGATGACGACGCCCAGAACGAGCGTCTGAACCCTGGCGTCGAACCAGCGCTCGGCGTCGTGCTGGTTCGATGTCAGGAGTGTGTCGATTGACTCGGTGACGGCTGCGGCTGACGATTCTGCGGCGTCTATCTCGTCGACGATTGCGTCGTGTCGTCGGGGTGCGGAGCTGAGCCATGCCTCGAACGCGCCGAGCTCCGTCTCGAGGTCGTGCGAAACCCGGACGATCCGCTGTGCATCGGTCGTCAGGTCGTGGAGATCTGCGCCCGCTTGGTAGACGGCCACCGGCGAGTCGATGCCAGTCCGCACCGAGGTCAGCGTCCTGCCCAGGTCCTCGACGTCCGCTCTGAGGTCAGCCAGCCTATCCCGTAAGGCCCGATCTCTCACCCCGACAATCGCCAGATCCGGTGCCGCGGTGACGGCCGTGCGCACCTCAGCACGCTTCCGGGTCGCGAGGTCCACGCGCGTCTCCGCGGTGGCGAGTATCTGTGCCACGTCGGTGACGCTCTGTTCGATGGCCTCGTCGGTGATCACTCCCTCGTCCACGAACGGGTCGACGTACGTGCGGACCGCCGACGGGTCCTCCCCGGTTCGCTCGGCGACCTCGTCGACGAAGTCAGACAGAGCGAGATTGACGGAGCTGGATATGTCCACACCGGCACACCCGTGGCAGCACAAATAGTAAGTTCCGAAACACGGTGAGAGGGTTGCGACCGTCGCTCAGAGATACGTACATACCAGTATGTATGCTATATACCGTACAATAGCACTCACACCACTCTAAACTGCTCTCGACGCGTTCATACTGGAAATATAAGTCGTTTAATTAGCACCTGGTAATTCTTCGCTGATGTCAGACTCTAGATGGACCGACGGTGGCGTGTCTCGACGAAAAGTTCTCGTGACCTCTGGTGCGCTCGCGACCACTGGGCTGGCCGGCTGTGCCGGCCAGAGCAGCAGTGGCGGCGAGAGCGATTCGAGCGGCGAGAGCGACGACAGCGGCTCCGAGAGTTCGGGACCGTCCACGGCGCTGCTCAACGCGGAGGGCTCCTCGACGGTCTACCCCATCTCGAATACCGGAAGCTCGTACTGGAACTCGAATGCGCCGCCGAGTGACGGGGAGTACTGGGGCGCGAACAGCGAGGGATCTGTCCCTGGCTGGGACCAGCTCTCGTCGGATGGCGCGGGGGACATGCTCATCGCCGACTACTTCGCCTCGAAGTTCGGCTACGAGCCAAGCGAGCAGCGCTCGTCGCCACCGTTCCCGACGACGGTCGGTCTGAGTCACTCTGGGACCGGCTGTGAGGCTGTCACCGAGGGACTCGTCGACATCGGCAACTCTTCTGGGCCGATCACGGCCGAGCTGGGCTGGAGCGAGGAGGAGGCTGAGAACAAGGTCGTCGACAACGTGGTCGGCCGGGACGGTCAGCCGGTTGTCGTGAGCTCCGATGTCGGAGACGCCGGCGTCAGCCAACTGACCGGCGAAGATATCCGCGGGATCTACCAGGACGAGATTACGAACTGGAATCAGATCGACGGTATCGACTACGACCAGGAGATCTACGCCATCGGCCGCGCAGAGGGGTCGGGGACCGACACCTCGTTCCGTCTGAACATGCTGGGTGGCGCGGACGCGCCCATGCCCGGTGTCGACACCCGCTTCGGGCAGAACCAGCAGGTCGCGCAGGCAGTCGCACAGAACGAGGGTGCCGTCGCCTACATGGCACTGGCGTTTACGGGACCGCAGGTGACGCCCATCGCGATCGACTTCGATGGCACGCTGTACGAAGCGAGCCCGGACGCCGAAAACACGATCTTCGACAGCGAGTATCCGCTCAACCGCGACCTGCACATGTACACGCTGATCGAGGAGAACAACCCCGACGGCGGTGGCTACGACCAGCGTGAGGCGGCATTCGTCAACATGTTCCTCAACGATTTCGGCCAGACCGTCTTCGTCGAGGGCAACAACTACATTCCGCTCCCGACGAGCGACCTCGAGTCAATGAAAGACCAGGTCTCGAGCGTCGCCACCGAAGACCTGCTCATGCCCTGAGGAGGGTACAGTACTCGCAGAAAGCGGTGTGTATCGATCACGTGCCCGTTGGGTGCGGATTTGTGATTGAGGTCGGCACGTGGTAGTTCACCTCCGATCACTCCACACAATCAGTATGACACAGCATTCACGCACGGCTCTCACGACCCAGCAATGGCACAGGTGAATCCATCCCGGGGCGACCGGCTCGTCGACGCGGTGGGCGAGCGCGTTCGCCGGGCTCGCGGATTCGTCGACGACACCGAACCGGCCGCGCTCGTGGTCGTCGCTATTATGACAGTATCGATCGTTGCGGCGCTGGTCGGGTTCCTCGCCGTCTCGGACTGGACGATCGTCCCGTTCGCCGTCTTCCTTCTGTCCGCGGCTGTCGGCTGGGTACGCTATCAGGCGGAGACGGCGTTCACGATCGCGTTGATGATGACGGTCTCGACGATCCTGATTCTCGGACTGATCATCGTCTTCATCTTCCGCGAGTCGATACCGGTGGTGCAGTACGAGAGCGCGAAAGTGTTCGGCGTATCGGTTCCAGGGCTCCGGATGTTCGTCCAACCGAACTGGGACGCCGTTTCACCCCCCATCCGGTACTCGATGGTCCCGATGATCCACGGGACGGTGATGGTGACGCTCATCGCGTCCGCGGTGGCCGCACCGCTCGGTGTCTCTGCGGCGCTGTTCCTCTCGGAGATCGCACCGGCGACGGTCCGCGAAGTCGTCAAGCCGGGTGTCGAGATTCTCGCTGGCATCCCCTCCATCGTCTACGGATTCATCGGGTTCACCGTGCTCTCCCCGTGGGCCTCCGACCAGTTCCAGGTGACCGGCCAGGGGTCGTATCTTTTCGTGGGAATCGTCGTCGGACTGATGGCCCTCCCGACCGTCGTCTCCGTCGCAGAGGATGCGCTGAGTAGCGTCCCAGAAGCGATGAAGAGTGGGTCGCTCGCGATGGGTACGACCGACTGGCAGACGATGACATCGATCACGCTACCGGCGGCGTTCTCCGGCGTCTCCGCGGCGGTGCTGCTCGGGGTCGGCCGCGCCATCGGTGAGACGATGGCCGCAACGGTGATGCTCCGAGGTGTCCCTCGGCTCACGGAGCCGCTCGTCAACGTCTTCTATGGCCAGGAGACGTTGACCTCCATCATCGCCCGAAACTACGGCGAGGCCGACGGGCTCCAGATGGACGCTCTGTTCGTGGCCGGAGTGATCCTCTTCATCACGGTTCTCGTTATTTCGGTGGGCGCACAGTACATCGAGTGGCGCATGTACAAACGGCTCGGAGGTGAGGTCTGATGGCCGACGCGCGCATCAGAAGCTCGCAGCTGGTCAACGAAACGACGACCGAGGCGGACGCCGTCGCGGCCCTGACGATCGGCGTCTCGGCGGCCTTGTTCGCGCTCGCCGTGGCTGCGATGTTCGACCAGGTTTCGCTGACCGGAACGATCGCCGGCGCTCAGACGGTGACGCTTCTCGGTGGGCTTCTTACTCTGCTCGGTCTGACGGTGATCGCGCTCGGCGCGGGATCGCGATTGGGCTACGTCGAGTCGACTCCCGACCCGAGCGCCGGGCTGGTCGCCGGCGTCGGGGCAGCGTTCCCGTGGGCGCTGCTCGGCGGCAGCGTCGCGAGTGGGGTTCTCGGGCTTGGCACCGGTGGCGGATTGGTCGGAGCCGTGGTTGTCGGGGGCGTGGCGCTCGTCGCCACGGTCATACCGCGTGAGGATGTGGGCTCGACCGTGCCGCTCGGGGGGCTCCTGCTCATAACGGGGCTCGTGTTCGCGACCGGAGTCATCGGCCCCGGTTGGGTGTGGGAGCTGGGCTGGGAGCAGACGGCCGCGATCAGCGCACAGTTCCTCATCCCGGTGGCGACGCTGTCCACCGCGCTGTACGGCGGCTGGGCGGCGGCGAAGGCGTACGGCGGGTTCGGCGCCCGCGGCCGGCACATGGGGGCGTACGTGCTCGTGTATCTGAACGCGATCTCTATCGTCGCCTTCCTGTTCATTCTCGTCGCGTTCGTCGTCATCCAGGGGGTCCCCGGGTTGCTGACTGGATTCGAGATCGGCATCGGGGCCGGGCCGGAGATCTCGCTGCTGGGCGTGTCTGTGACCCTCCCGGTCTCGATCCCCTTCGTCATGAACGGTGTCGCCCTGCTGAACGAGTTCCAGGGCGTCCTCCCGGCGATCGTCGGTACCTTCTGGCTCGTGATCGGTGCGGTACTGTTGGCGGTCCCGCTCGGCGTCGGTGCGGCCGTCTTCCTCACCGAGTATGCAGAGCGTGGTCGTTTCACGCAGGTTGTCGAGGTTGCCACCAACGGCCTGTGGAGCACGCCGAGCATCGTGTTCGGGCTCTTCGGCTTCGCCTTCCTGATCCCGCGGTTTGGCAACGGCAAATCGCTGCTGTCCGGGATGATCACGCTCGGATTCATGCTCCTCCCACTCGTCGTGATCACCTCCCGGGAGTCGATGTTGTCGGTCCCCGACGAGTACCGTGACGCGAGCGCTGCGCTTGGCGTGTCCAAGTGGCAGACGATCCGAAGCGTGGTGTTACCGGCGGCGCTCCCTGGCGTCGTCACCGGGGTCATCCTCGGCGTTGGCCGAATCGCCGGCGAGACGGCACCGATCCTGTTGACGATGGCCGGCGGCACGTTCGTGCCGGACACCCAGACGGTCGACGTCATCGGCAGCTTCCAGTTCATCTCGACGCCGCCGTTCGTCGCGAACCCGGCGCTCCTCGAAGCCACCTCCGCACTGCCCTATCAGCTGTTCGCGCTGATCACCGCCGGCGTCGGACTCGGGAGCAACGTCTCGGACCCGAATGGGTTCCGCTGGGCGACGGCGCTGGTACTCCTGATTGTGGTGCTTTCCTTCTATGCGATCGGTATTGTGACGCGCTACTACTTCCGGCGACGGCTGCAACACACCTGATCCACAATGAGCGATAATCAGAACCCAGAAACGAGCCCGCGAACCGTGACGACGACCACCGAACAGCCCACCACCACGACCGTCGGCGAGACGGAAGAGCGGACCCGTGAGGCGTGGACGGACTTCGAGTTCGACGGCGAGGCGAAGATTACGGTCGAAGACCTTGATGTGTACTACGGTGACGATCATGCGTTGAAAGGCGTCTCGATGGAGATTCCCGAACGGAGCGTCACCGCACTGATCGGTCCCTCGGGCTGCGGGAAGTCGACGTACCTCCGGTGTCTGAACCGGATGAACGACCGAATCCCGTCCGCCCGCATCGAGGGCTCGGTCCGCCCGGACGGCCAAGAGATCTATCAGGATGGCGTGAACCTCGTCGAGCTTCGTAAACGGGTCGGGATGGTGTTTCAGTCGCCGAACCCGTTCCCCAAGTCGATTCGCGAGAACATCGCGTACGGGCCACAGAAGCACGGCGACCTCGACACGGGCCTCCTCGCACGGCTGCTGAATCGTGACGATACGGCGGAGCGAGAGGAACTCGTCGAACGCTGTCTCCGAGATGCAGCCTTGTGGGACGAGGTGCACGACCGGCTCGATGACAACGCACTGGGGCTGTCGGGCGGCCAACAGCAGCGTCTTTGCATCGCGCGGTGTCTCTCCGTCGACCCGGAGGTGATCCTGATGGACGAGCCGGCGTCGGCGCTCGACCCGATCGCCACGGCAAAGATCGAGGACCTGATTGCCGACCTCGCCGAGCATTACACCGTCGTCATCGTCACGCACAACATGCAGCAGGCCGCGCGCATCTCCGACCAGACCGCGGTGTTCCTCACGGGCGGCGAGCTTGTGGAGTACGGCGACACCGATCGGGTGTTCGAAGACCCACACAGCGATCGGGTCGAAGACTACATCACCGGGAAGTTCGGGTAGCGCTATGGCCGGTGCTTGCTGTGGGCAATCGCTCGGTGTCTGCTGCCGGGGTGCCGTTGCGGGTCTCGACCGGTCGCGTGCCGACCACGCAGACGAGGCCGGTGACCTGTGGAGCGTCGAGTGCGACGTCGCCTGGCGACCGTTGTCGGCCAGCCGCCCGTCGGGCGTGATCGCCAGCGGTCCACAGGTGGGGGGCTGATGGAGACGCGAAAGATCCAGTCCGTCGGAGGTGGCTCGTACACCGTCTCGTTACCGAAAGGGTGGGCAGAGTCTCACGATCTGACGGCCGGCGAGACCGTCACCGTCCATGAGCACCTGGACGGAGTGCTCGCTCTTCAAACCGGGGACCGGTCGGATGGCGAGGTGCCCGCGAGCGCCGATATCGACACGACCGATCCGGCTGTTCTCGAGCGAGCGCTGCGGGCGGTCTATGCGGCGGGCGTGCGCGAGGTCTCGATCCACCACGATCAACCGCTCACCGAGGCCCAGCGTGACGCCATCCAACGCGTCACTCGAGGTCGGGTCGGGATGTCGATAACGAGGGAGTCTGAGGCGGCGACGAGGGTGCAGATCCTGCTCGACTCGGCGGAGGTCTCGGTGAGCCAGTCAGTGCGGCAGCTCTCTTTTGCCGTCTGCTCGATCCATCGCGATGCGGTCCGCGCGCTGGCGTCGCCGCCAGCCACCTCGCCGGTCGACTCCCGCCGCGACCAGGTCGACAGGCTGTCCGCGATGGTCGAGCGGTCCGTCGCCCGGGGGATGGCGGATCTCGGAGAGGTCGACGCCCTGGGGAGGACTCGCTCTGAGCTGTTCGAGTCATGGACGGCGATGCGAGCGCTGGGCCGTGCCCACGAGGCCGCGACGGCGATCGCGGATACCGCGGTCTCGCTCGACGAGGCTCCCGCTGAAAGATGGCTGGGCCCGTGTCGAGCGCTCGGCGACGATGTACGCCAGGCCCTGTCCGGCGGCATCGACGTCGTTCTCGCCGATGTTGAGGTCAGCGACGCCAGTCGTATCATCGCCGATCTCCGACGGATTCAACGGCGTCTCGACGAGTTGAGCCGGGGGCTAGATGACACGACAGAGGACGCCGCAGCGCTCCGCCGTGTGATGCGAGGACTCCGCCGGACCGCATCGAGCGGCACCGATGTTGCGGAGGTCGGCCTCCGCTGTGCGGTCCGGCGCGGTGAGTCGGTAGCGGCCGGTGAGTGAGCGACCGGGAGCCCCGTCTTCTCCGGCCGTGGGGTGGGTCGTCACCGAGGGCTATCGAGTGGCACAGGGCTGTCGGATGGCTCGGCGACAGGCCGCTCGGCGCTCGCTCTCAGCTCAGCTGCTCGAACTCCCCGACCAACGCATCGTAGCGCTCGATGGCTGCCTCGACGGGAGCCGAGCTAGCCATGTCGACCCCGGCCGTCCCCAACAGTTCCAGCGGGTACTCTCTGGAGCCAGATCGGAGGAACTGCCGGTAGGCATCGGCCGCGGCCTCGCCCTCGGTGTCGATCCGTTGGACGATGGCATTGGCGGCTGCGATCCCCGTTGCGTACTGGTAGACGTAGAAGTTGTAGTAGAAATGCGGAATCCGCATCCACTCGCGGGCGATGCGGTCGTCGACCGCGGCTGGCTGGTAGAACTCCCCTTTCAGCTCACCGTAGATCGAGTCGAAGCTGTCCGGGGTCAGCGCCTCACCGGCCGCACTCCGCTCGTGGATCTGCTGTTCGAAGCTGGCGAACATCGCCTGGCGGAACAGCGTCGACCGGAACCGTTCGAGATACTCATCGAGGACGTGCCGCCGCAGGGTTTCGTCGGTGACCGTCTCCAGGAGGTGGTTGGTCAACAGCGCCTCGTTGACCGTCGAGGCGACCTCTGCGGTGAAGATCTCGTAGCCGGAGTAGACGTACGGCTGTGTCTCGCTGGCCAGCTCCGAATGCATCGAGTGGCCCAGCTCGTGGGCGAGCGTGTACAGCGAGCTCACGTCCTCCTGGTAGTTCATCAGGATGTACGGCTGTGAGTCGTAGGTTCCCGAGGAGTAGGCCCCCGCTCGTTTGTTCGCCGTCTCGTAGACGTCGACCCACCGCGAGGCCAGCCCCTCGGCCATGCGTGACTGGTAGGCCTCGCCGAGCGGGGCGACCGCCTCGATCACCCACTCTTTGGCCTGCTCGTACTCGATCGTGGGGGCCGAGGACTCCGTTAGCGGCGCGTACAGGTCCCACATCTGGAGTGTGTCGACATCCAGCCGCTCGCGTTTGAGAGCGATGTGACGATGGAGCACGTCGAGATTCGCGTCGACGGTCTCGAGCAGCGTGTCGTACACCTCCGTCGGCACGTTGGGTGGGGTCAGACTCGCCGCGCGTGCCGACTCGTACCGTCTCGCGTTTGCGGTCTTGATGTTCGTCCGGACGGCGTTCTTCAGGGCGGTCCCGACGGCATTACGAACATCTCCCCAGGTGTCGTAGAATGCGGTGTAGGCGCGCTCACGATAGGCTCTGTCGGGGCTCTTCTGGACGACGGTGAAGTTCGACAGCGTCAGCCGCTCGTCGTCCCCCGCGGGTGTCTCGACGGCGGGAAACTCCATGTCGGCGTTGGTCAGCATGCTGTAGACGTCGCCTCCAGCTCCCGTTACCTCGGAGAGCTCCGCCAGCAGCTCTTCGACCGCTGGATCGCGGGTGTGTGGCTCCATCCGGCAGACGTCGTCGAAGTAGTGTGCGTACCGCTCGAGCTCGGGTGACTCTTCGATGAACGACTGGAGCCGGTCACGTCCGGCTCGCTGGAGCTCCGGGTCGATGAACGATGCCGCCGAGGCGGCCTCCGAGCCGAGTGACTGTGCTCTGGCCGAGAGCGCCTGGTACTGTTGATTTGCCGTATCCTCGTCGCTGCGCATCCGTGCGTACGCGCCCACCGAGGATATCTCTCGCATGATCTCATCGCGAAGGCTGAGCAGCTCCTGTAACGTCGTGGCCGACTCGGTCACGCGGCCCTCGTAGGCAGCCAGCTCCTCGAGCTTGGCCTCGGCCGCCTCGAATGCCTCCTCCCAGGCCGCGTCGCTGGCAAACATGGCCTCGAGGTCCCACGTGTATCGGTCGTCTATCTCGGTTCGTTCGGTGGCCGAACTCATAGGTGCCCTTGCGGCTCGGTGCTCAAAACCACTCGCGTTGGCTCCTCTCACACAGCTCGTCACGCCGTCGCTCAGAGCTGTTCGAGCACGGCCTCGAGCGTCGCCGACCGAGTGTCCGCGATGGCCCTCCGGTTCTCGAACAGCGCTCTGGCGCTCTCGATGCCACGCTCGTCGACGCGAAACGCCATCTCCGGGTAGTCCACCGTCCGGAGATAGAGCCCGCCGGCCGGCGCCGGGGCCACCCCTTCGGGCCCGTCGATGTCCTCGCCGGACAGCAGCCGCTCGACGGTCTCGATGTCGCGGTCCCCGTCGAGCACCGACTCGATCAGCGACACCATGCGTCTGACCTGCTGGCGGGCGAATCCTGGCCCGGCACAGTGGATCCGCAGGGTCGCTCGCTCGCGTCGCGCCACGACCGAACACTGCCGGATCGTCTCGCCGCTCTCGGCGGTGAGATTCCGGAAGTCGTGCTCTCCGGACAGCCGGTCACAGACCGCCGTGAGCCGTCGCTCGTCGGTCGCGTCCCTTCGCCGCGGGAGTGAGTAGACGTAGTGGCGTTCGACGGCGTCGAATCTGGCGTGAAACCCGGGGTCGACGTCCCAGGCCGCCCAGGAGACGATCGAATCGGGCAGACGGCTGTTCAGCGCCCGTGGTTCGAGCCACGCCGGCGTCTCGATCGCCACGACCTGGCCCAGCGCGGAGACACCCGCATCCGTCCGTCCTGCAGCACTGTACCCCTCGGGTTTCCCGGCAGCCCGGTCGATGCCCAGGCTCTCCAGGGCGTCGAAGATAGCGTTCTCGACGGTCTCCTGATGGGGTTGGCGCTGGAACCCGCGAAATCGCGTGCCGTCGTAGGCGACCCTGAACGCCCGCCTGCCGGTCGCCCCGCGCCCGGCGTCAGTCGCTGTAGGCATCGATCGTCGGTGGCCCCTCCGTCGGTGGGAACGCCGACAGTGGGATCTGTGTCTGCTCGCCGCTAGCCATCTCTTTGAGCGTCACGGCGCCATCCGCGAGATCGCGTTCACCGACGATGATCACCCGCTCGGCGTTGATCGTATCAGCATACCCCATCTGAGAGCCGAAGCCGCGGCCGGTCAGGTCGGTCTCGACGACCTGGTCCAGCGCGCGGAGCTGGCCCGCGATCTCGCCGACGACGTCCCGTACCTGGTCGCTCTCGCCCGCGCTGAGCACGTAGTAGTCCGTCCGGAGCGTCTCCGCAGGGAACACCCCCACGGCCTGGAGCAACAGTGGGAGCGTCGAGTTCATGACTCCCGGGGCGAACCCCACGGCCGGTGTCGGCTGGCCGCCGAACTGCTCGATCAGCTCGTCGTAACGGCCGCCGCCGAACACCGACCGTGAGACCCGGCCCTTCGGGTCGAAACACTCGAACACCACACCGGTGTAGTAGTCCAGACCACGTGCCGTATCGAGCGCGATCGTGCAAGCATCGCGCACGCCGAGTCGCTCGAGCTCGGCGAGGATCGCCTGGAGGTTCTCGATCGCCGCGTCGACCCGGTCGCTCTGCGCGAACGCCCCGATCGCCTCGAGATCGCCAGCCGCGAGCAGGCCGTCTATCTGCTCGGCGGCGTCCCTGTCCAGCCCCGCATCCTCGAGAAGCCGGTAGTACTCGGCCTCCTCGACCTTGTTCGACCGATCGACCGCTCGGATGGCCATCTCCGTGTCGACGCCGTCTCCGGTGGCCGCGAACACCCCACCCAGGATGTCCCGATGGGAGATCCGCAGCTCGAAGTCGGCCGCCGGGACTCCCAGCTCCCGAAGCATCTCCGCCGCGACCGCGATGATCTCCGCATCGGCCCGTGGGTCGGCCGTCCCGAACGTGTCGACGTTACACTGGTAGAACTCGCGGAATCGGCCCTGCTGAACCTGCTCGTAGCGCCAGAACGGCCGGGTGGAGTACCACTTGATCGGCTTGCTGAGCGCCTGCTGGCGTTCGACCACCATGCGCGCGACGGTCGGGGTCAGCTCCGGGGTCAGCGTGACCAGCCGGTCGCCCTTGTCGGTGAATGCGTAGAGCTCGTCGACGATCTCGTCGCCCGCCTTGTCGGTCCACATCTCGGCCCGCTCGAGATACGGCGTTGCCACCTCGCGGAACCCGTGGCGACGAGCAACCCCTTCGACGGTATCGATAACGGTCCGCCGGGCGGCCATCTCCTCCGGGTAGAGCTCGCGAAATCCCTTCAGGCCCTGGTACATACACCACACTCACCCAGCGGTCGCCCTAAGTTTACGGATAATCAAACTGAGATCTCCGCTCTTCGGTGCGGGGAGGATGTCAGGATACTGTCGGTGGGCTCACCGTGGTGTCCGACACGGAGAGGCCGTCACCGGCCGGCAGCTCCGAGGCTGGCATCCTGTGGGCCAGGCCGGTCTACACCGCCTCGGATAGACACTACCCAAAGACACTTTGAAGCACGGTACCAACCGATGTTAGATAGATGTCGCGCAGCCCTTCGCTCCCAGACCGTCCCACGCTCGATTTGGACGCGGACATGAGTCCAACCGAGCGGTTGGATGCGCTCAACGACCATTTCGAGAGTATCGTCCAGGTCCACGAACAGCTCTCTACACAGCTCGATTCGGCCCGAGACCGTCGGAGTGATCTCCGTGACCAGGTGGATCTCCTCCAGCGAGAGAACGACACGCTGAAGACGTCCTCGTTGTATCTCGCGACGGTCGAGGAGATCGCCGACGGCGAGGCCATCCTCAAACAGCACGGCAACAACCAGGAGGTCCTGACCGAGGTTGGCGGCCAGATGGGCCACCAGCTCGAGGCCGGTGACCGGGTGGGAATCAACGACTCGTTTGCCGTCCAGACCGTCCTGGAGTCCGAGACCGACGCCCGTGCACAGGCCATGGAGGTCGTGGAATCGCCGGAGGTGGCCTATGCCGACATCGGTGGGCTGGCCGAGCAGACCAGAGAGGTCCGCGAAGCCGTCGAGGCACCGCTGCTCGACCCCGAGCGATTCGAGACGGTCGGGATCTCCCCGCCAACGGGCGTGCTGTTGCACGGCCCGCCGGGAACGGGCAAGACGATGCTAGCGAAGGCTGTCGCGAACCAGACCGATGCGACGTTCATCAAGATGGCCGGCTCGGAGCTGGTCCAGAAGTTCATCGGTGAGGGAGCGCGGCTCGTCAGAGACCTGTTCGAGCTCGCAGCCGGCAGAGAGCCGGCGATCATCTTCATCGACGAGATCGACGCGATCGCGTCGAGCCGGACGGAGTCCAAGACGAGCGGTGACGCCGAGGTCCAGCGGACGATGATGCAGTTGCTCTCCGAGATGGACGGGTTCGACCAGCGAGGTGACATCAGCATCATCGCGGCGACCAACAGGTTCGACATGCTGGATCGAGCGATCCTCCGGCCAGGCCGCTTCGACCGGCTCATTCGGGTTCCAGAGCCGGATTCGGAGGGTCGCCACGAGATACTCAAGATCCACACCGGCCACATGAACCTGACCGATGTCGAGCTGCCGCGCCTCGCCGCCGACACGGAAGGGTTCACCGGGGCAGAGCTGGAGTCGCTAGCGACCGAGGCAGGCATGTACGCCATCAGAGACGAACGGACCGAGATCCGCCCGGCCGACTTCGACGCAGCGATGGAGAAGATCTCCAACGAGGAGAGCGCCGGGACACCGATCGCCTTCTACTGACCTTCCGGGCGAGTGCCCCGGGGCGTGCCCCCTGGCGATTTTCTGAGCGGCTCAGTCGACGCTCGACAGAAAGTTCTCGACGACACGGTGGCCCGCTCCCGTCAGCACGCTCTCGGGGTGGAACTGCACACACTCGATCGGGTAGCTCTCGTGCCGGATTCCCATGACGAGTGAGGCTTCTCCATCCGTCGTCGTCGCACAGATATCGAAGCAGTCGGGTATCGACGTCGCGATCAGCGAGTGGTATCGCCCTGCGCTGAACCCCTGATCGAGACCGCTGAACACCCCCTTGCCGTCGTGCTCGATCGGGAATGCCTTGCCGTGCACCGGCCGCGGCGCCCGGCCGACGGTCCCGCCGTACTCGTAGACGGCAGCCTCGAGCCCCAGACACACACCTAGTGTGGGCACCTCGGGTGACAGCTCGCGAAGCACCGGTCTGGTGACCCCGACGTCACGGCTGTGTTTGGGGTGGCCCGGCCCCGGTGAGATCACGATCGCGTCGGGGTCGTGAGCCCGGAGCGCAGCCAGGCTGACGGTGTTACGTCGGACGGTCGTCGAGGCGCCGTGTTCGCTGACGTACTCCACGAGATTGTAGGTGAACGAATCGAAGTTGTCCACGAACAGTATCTCCATGCCCTCGGCGAGCTGTGTCTGGCTCATTCTGCGGAGCCCTCCGGGCCGTCCCCCCGAGGGGACACCTCGATCTGCCGCAACGCGGCCAGCACCGCACTCATCTTCTGTTCGGTCTCGTCGAACTCGCTCGCCGGGTCCGAGTCGGCGACGATACCCGCGCCGGCCTGCAGGGTGATGTGGTGATCTGCCTGGGTGCTCTCTGCTTCGCGGATGGTCGCGGTCCGAATGACGATCGCGAAGTCGGCATCACCGGTCCAGGAGTAGTAGCCCACCCCACCGCCGTAGACGCCCCGAGGCTGCCGTTCCAGGTCGTCGATGATCTCCATCGCCCGGATCTTCGGCGCGCCCGAGAGGGTGCCTGCAGGAAACGCGGCTCGGGTGGCGTCGTACGCGTCGGCCTCTGCGGTCAGCTCTCCACTCACCGTCGACTCGATGTGCTGGACGTGGCTGTACTTGAGCACGTTCATGAACTCACCGACCCGGACAGAGCCGGGCTCGCTGACACGCCGAACGTCGTTTCGGGCGAGGTCGACAAGCATCGTGTGCTCGCTGCGCTCCTTGTCATCGGCCAGCATCTCGCCTGCCAGCCGTCGGTCGTCGACCGGCGAGCTACCGCGCGCGCAGGTGCCCGCGATCGGGTTGGCGACGACCTGGCGGTCTCTGACCGAGACCAGTGTCTCCGGCGATGCGCCCACGATGGTCAGCGCGTCGTGGCCGAGCAGATACATGTACGGCGAGGGGTTGATCGACCGCAGTGCTTCGTAGAAGGCGAGAGGGTCGACGGTGCCCTCGAGCTCGCGACGGCGTGAGATGACACCCTGGTACATGTCGCCATCGAGGACGTGTTGCTTTGCCGTGCGCACCGCCTGTTCGTACGTCTCGCGTCGCCCTGCGGTCGCCCCTTCGCGATGGAACACGCCGGCTCTCGGGGCGCGGGCCGATCGTAGGGTGGATTCGACACGGGCCGCCTCGGCCTGGATCTCCTCGTAGAGCCGGTCTGTCTCCTCGGGTCCCGCTATGTAGGGGGTGAACACCAGCGACAGGGTGCCTGCCTCCTCGTCGAAGGCGAGGGTCTTCGTCGAGAGGACGAACTGGGCGTCCGGGACCGGCGAGGCGGGGCGCGATCGTCCGACCTCACCCAGCCACAGGTCGTAGACGGCATCGTAGCCGAGAAAGCCGACCAGGCCGCCGTCCAGCATCTGCCTGCCACCCTGGGGGAAGTTCCGTCGTGGGAGGTCCGGAAGCACCTCACGGAGCTGGTCGAGGCAGTCACCCGGTTGCTGGGTGTCGACGCGTAACAGCCCTCGATATCGTTCGTCGAGAATCTCGATATCTACAGTGGAGTCGACGGTCACCACGGCCGCGGGGTCGTATCCCACGAACGAGTATCGGGCGTGTCTGTCGCCATCTCCGGGCGTGAACGCCCCATCGGGATCGGAGGAGGCGACCTTCTCTGCGGACTCCAGGAGAAACGCGTACCCCGACTTCTCGGGCCTGGCGACGGTCTCACCATCTCGATCGCTCAGGGCTGCGAACGCCCACAGCGGCTCGATGTCGACGGCTAGCTCCGCGACGAGCCGGACGATCGCGGGGCCCTCAGCCGCCAGCGCCGCGAGCTGCTCGCGCGATGTCTCCAGTGCCGCCATCAGCGGCTGGCCCTCCCGACTCGGCCGCTCGCAGTGTCTGCGTTGTGAACGAACGAGCGCAGCTTCTGGTGGTCTTTGCGCCCGTCGCTCGCCTCGATTCCCGAGGCGACATCGACGGCGTAGGGCTGGACGCGCTCGATACCGGTCGCGACGTTCTCCGGTGTCAGCCCCCCAGCGAGGATGACCGGTGTCGAGAGGCGCTCGACGAGCCCCCTGGCTCGTGACCAGTCGGTCGTCTCGCCGGTCCCGCCGGCCCCGCTGGCGTCGACGGAGTCGACGAGAATCGCATCGGCAACGCCCCCGAAGCGGGTGGCCTCGGTGACGTCCGCAGCGACGATCAACGATGCCACCTCGCGCTCGATCGCCGCCGCCAGCTCCACGTCGACCCCGTGGATCTGGACGACGTCGGGTCGCACGCGCTCGGTGAGCCGCGTGACGTCGCTGACCGACTCCGGCATCGTCACCAGGACCGTGCTCAGAAATGGGCCGCTGGCTCTGGCCAGCCGCGCTGCCGCCCCCGGCGATATCGACCGTGGGCTCGTGTCGGCGACACCCGTGATGAGCCCGACCGCGTCAGCCCCGGCGGCGGCGACGGCTTGGAGGTCCTCTTCGTTGGTCACGCCACACAGCTTGATGCGGGTCATGCGGCCTCTGTCAGCCGCTCGAGCTGTCTCGCCGCCGCCCCCGACGCAAGCGACTCACGGGCCAGCTCGACCCCCTCGGCGATCGACTGGGTCTCGCCCGCGACGTAGATTGCAGCGCCGGCGTTCGCCAGGACGATGTCCCGGGGGGCGCCACTCGCCCTGCCCGCGACGATATCGCGTAGTGCTTCGGCGTTCTCCGTCGGTGACCCACCCTCGATCGCCTCGACGGGGGCGGCATCCAGCCCCATCTCCGACGGCGAGATCGTGTACTCCGTCGTCGTGCTCCCACTCACCTCCGCGACGATCGACTCTCCGTGCAGTGCGATCTCGTCGAGCCCCGCTCCGTGGACGACGAGCGCTCGCTGGACCTCCATCTTGGCGAGTGCGTCGGCCATGACCGGCACCAGGGAGGGATCGTAGACGCCGATCACCTGTGCATCGGCCCCCGCGGGATTCGTCAGCGGGCCGAGAATGTTGAACACCGTGCGCATGCCGAGCTCGCGGCGCGGTCCGATCACCGCCTTCATTGCCGGGTGGAACACCGGTGCGAGCATGAAGCCGATGCCATCTCGCTCGATCGCCCGCTGGACTGCGGCTGGGTCGGCGTCGATCTCGACACCGACCGCATCGAGCACGTCGGCACTCCCCGACGAGGACGACACCGAGTAGTTTCCGTGCTTGGCGACCGGGACGCCCGCCCCGCTGACCACGATCGCCGCCGCCGTCGAGACGTTGATCGTATCGTGACCGTCACCACCAGTACCGCAGGTATCGACGATGGGCGTTCGGTCCGGGGAGATCGTACGGGCGACCGCTCGCATCCCCTCGGCCAGCCCTGCGATCTCGGCTTCGGTCTCGCCTTTGGCCCGGAGTCCGGTCAGCAACCCACCGATCTGTGCTGGGGTGGCCTCCTCGAAGACCAGCGTCGAGGCCTCTCTGGCCTCGCTCTGTGAGAGGCTCTCACCCTCGGCAACCTGCCCGATGTATTCCTGTATCATGTACACTGATGTATGAAAGTGTGCTGTGCTGTACGAATACGTACGCCATCTTAACGTTTCGGTGATGGGCTGGCGTCGTGTGGGCCCGTCGGTGACGGACCCGGCGGGCCGTCTGGTCTGGAGGTTCCGAAACGTTCAAACACACTACACAGGTATTTGGTAGCGCCAGGGTTCGTGGTCTAGCCCGGTTATGACACCTCCTTGACATGGAGGAGGCCGGCGGTTCAAATCCGCCCGAACC
>ERZ1034517.135-NODE-135-length-19579-cov-15.076214_pt1 | contig 19579 bp, 23 predicted proteins | sample MGYA00520599_ERZ1034517 | MGnify/ENA primary metagenome ERZ1034517 (study PRJEB33760, sample SAMEA4777701) | hypersaline lake metagenome | biome: hypersaline environment; feature: brines | place: Spain | collected 2012-08 | depth 0 m ...
CGGCCTCCGCGTCGACGAGGCGATCGTCTCTACCCTGCCGTTGAACCTGATGACGGTCGGTGCGTCGCTGTTGTTGCCGCTCGTGACGCTGTACTTTATCGTGCTGTACTCGGCGTTCAGCGGGCCGATATCGCCGGAGGAGACCTACTGATGGGCGACGCGGACGAGTCTCCGCAGTCGGTGGGTGGCGGTCGGCCAGGCGACCAGGCAGACGGCGACCGAACGGACGACGACCGAACAGACGACGACCGAACGGACGACGGTACGCAATCGACCGGGAATCGTGGCTCCGTCGGAACCGGACGGCTGCTCTCGCGGGTGCTCGTCACGTGGGTCGAACTCACCGTCGTCGGCTTCACGGGAGCCGCAGTGGGTGGGCTGACGTCCGGTCCACCGCAACTCGTCGGCTACTTCGCGACGGTGTTGGGACTCGTCGCGGTGTTCATGTACAACGTCGATCAACACGTCACCGAACGATTGGCCGATGTACGCTAACCCACACTGGGTCGTCGGTACCCAACCCGATCATCCGATGCGTCGACGCTCTCGGGTCTCGACGCCACGGTCTCGTCTGAGTGCGATGCCGACCAGCAGTGCTGCACTCGGCACGAACAACAGCGCACCGAGCGCCGTGACGACGTCGTCGGCGACGATGCCGTACGCGACGCCGACGACCGCGACGACGAGCGCGACGACGCCCGGAACCAGGACGCGTCGGTCGACGGCGGCCGCACGGCGAGCGAGCGAACGAAGCGCGACCATACACAGGATCGACGTGGCCGGCGAGCCCTATGTCCGTCGTTGTCGTGAGCCAACCCGGTCGATCGACGATGAGAGACGGGCGGCCGGCGCGCGGCGACCGCGTCACGACCGCGCACGGCCGCCCCTCGGAGACGCCTAAATGTACGACTTTAGCTTCACGATCACCTACGAGCCCGGCGCAGACGCGTACATGGACACGTTCATCGAGTGCGACTCGCTCCGATCGGAGACGGTGTACGCCTGTCTCGACCCCTCACGGATGTGGTCACTCGAGTTTCTCACGGGCGACCCGGGCGAGCTCGAGGCGGTCGACGCGCACTTCGACGACGGCGCGCCCGACCGCGAGTCCGTGAGCGGGCGGCCGTGTGCGGCGACGCGAACCGTCAGTCGGCTGGCCGGTGAGCGCCGCAGGCGGGTCACCTACACCCACCTCTCGGGTATCGACTACTGCGACGCCGTCCCGCTGCTCGCGACCCAGTTCTTCGAGACCGGCGTGGTGTTCAAACAGGTGCGGTCGGGGGCGACGGCGCAGTGGCGCGTCCTCGCGCAGGACGACGAGAAGGTCGGGCTCCTGTACGACTCCGTGAGTGCCCGGCTCGCCGACGGCCTCTCCTTCTCGTTCGACCACCTGACCGAGCTCGACCGGTGGCGCGGCGACCTGCTCGCGCCCGGTGGCCTTCGCGCAGAACAACGGCAGACGCTCGCAACTGCCGTCGAGCACGGCTACTTCGAGACCCCCCGCGAGGTGACGCTCGACGAACTGGCCGAAGAACTCGACGTTCCGCGCTCGACCGTCTCGTACCGACTCCGGCGCGCAACCGCGGAGCTCGCGAAGGCCTTCGTCGACGAGGGGGCGCCGTGACCGACGCGTACCCGGACGCAGCCCTCGTCTCACCCGACTGGGTCGCCGACCGGCTCGACCGAGCGACCGCCGACGACCCCGGGCTCCGGGTCGTCGAGGTCGACGTCGACACCGACCGCTACGGGCGCGGGCACGTTCCTGGGGCGGTCGGCCTCGACTGGCGGCGCGACCTCCGTGCAGCCGATAGCCACGATATCGTCGGCCCGGAGGCGATGGCCCGACTCCTCGGCGACTGCGGAATCACCGCAGAGACGACGGTCGTCGTGTACGGCGACGAGGCGAACTGGTTCGCAACGCACTTCTACTGGCAGCTCACCCACTACGGGCACCCCGACGTCCGGGTCGTCGACGGCGGCCGCGAGTACTGGGTCGAACAGGGATACCCGACGTCGACCGCGACGGTGTCGCCGACGACGCGGTCGTACGGTCGGCCGCTGTCACCGCCGGCGCGACCGGCCGTGCGCGCGTCTCGCGCCGACGTCTCTGCGGCGATCGACGACGAGACAGTCCTCGTCGACGTTAGACTCGACGCCGAGTTCCGCGGCGAGCGGACCGCCCCACCGGGCACGGACGAGTCGGCGGTCCGCGGAGGACACGTGCCGGGCGCAACCAACGTGCTGTGGGCCGAGAACCTCCGGCCGGATCGTCGGTTCAAATCGCCGGCAGCGCTTCGGGCGCTGTACGCGGACCACGGGATCACGGCCGACGACGCCGTCATCGCCTACTGTCGGATCGGTGAGCGGTCGTCTATCACGTGGTTCGCGCTGTCGGAACTGCTCGGCTTCGATCGCGTGGCCAACTACGACGGGTCTTGGACCGAGTGGGGGAACCTCGTCGGCGTGCCGATCGAGACGGGATCGACGTCGCGGTGAGCAGAACGGCGCGATGGGTGGGGCGGTGTGACGGTCAGGATGGGGCGGTGTGACGGGCGAGGCGGTCGCCGCGGCGACGATCCCCGGTGTTTTTATCGTCCCGTGGTCTACGTCGGGGTACCACACTCCCGCGGGACACGGTGAGCCGACGTCGGCTCGGCCGTAGCGGGGCCTTCACCGACACGCGGTTAGACGCCGGGGCTGACGGCTCCTGTGCGGGGTACCAGTGAGAGACCGCCGAACGGCGGCGATCGAACCCACACCACTATGGAAATCGAAATTGCGACAATCGGCGGCTACGAGGAGGTCGGCAGACAGATGACGGCGGTCCGTGCGGGCGAGGACATCGTCATCTTCGATATGGGCCTGAACCTGAGTAAGGTCCTCATCCACGACAACGTGGAGACCGAGAAGATGCACAGCCTCGACCTGATCGACATGGGCGCGATCCCAGACGATCGGATCATGAGCGACCTCGAAGGCGACGTCCAGGCCATCGTCCCGACGCACGGTCACCTCGACCACATCGCGGCGATTCCCAAGCTCGCGCACCGATACAACGCGCCCGTGGTCGGGTCGCCGTACACCATCGAACTGGTGAAACAACAGGTCGCAGACGAGGGGAAGTTCAACGTCGACAACGACCTCGTGAAGATGAAAGCCGGCGGCACGATGGCGATCGGTGACTCCGAACAGGTCGAGCTGGAGTTCGTCAACGTCACCCACTCGATCATCGACGCGATCAACCCGGTGTTACACACGCCCGAGGGGGCCATCGTCTACGGCCTCGACAAGCGAATGGACCACACGCCGGTCATCGGCGACCCGATAGACATGGCCCGATTCCGCGAGATCGGCCGCCAGGACGAGGGTGTGCTCTGTTACATCGAAGACTGCACCAACGCCGGCAAGAAGGGCCGCACGCCGTCGGAGTCGGTCGCGCGAAAACACCTCCACGATACGCTCACGTCGGTCGAAGACTACTCGGGCGGCATCGTCGCGACGACGTTCTCTTCACACATCGCGCGGGTGAAGTCGCTCGTCGAGTTCGCCCGTGAGATCGGCAGACAGCCGGTTCTGCTCGGCCGTTCGATGGAGAAGTACTCCGGCACCGCAGAGCGACTCGACTTCGTCGACTTCCAGGGCGACGTCGGGATGTACGGTCACCGCAAGTCCGTCGACCGCGCGTTCAAGCGGATCATGAAGGAGGGGAAGGGCAACTTCCTCCCCATCGTGACGGGCCACCAGGGCGAGCCGCGCGCGATGTTGACCCGGATGGGACGCGGTGAGACGCCGTACGAGCTCGAAGACGGCGACAAGGTCGTCTTCAGCGCGGGGATCATCCCCGAGCCGACCAACGAGGGACAGCGGTACCAGTCCGAACAGCTGCTCCGGATGCAGGGCGCGCGGATCTTCGACGACATTCACGTCTCCGGACACCTGCGCGAGGAGGGGCACTACGAGATGCTCGACACGCTCCAGCCGCAACACCTCCTCCCTGCTCACCAGAACATGAAGGGCCGGTCGCCGTACGTCGACCTGGCGAACGCACAGGGGTACAAGCTCGGTCGTGACCTCCACGTCACGCAGAACGGAAACACCATCCAACTCGTCGAATGACGACCGAGACGACGGAGGCGCGGGTGCTCGAGGCCATCCGCGAGCGGCGCGAGCTGGTCAACGCCGCTATCGACGATGAGCTCCCCGTACAGCCGCCGGAGCGGCTCTACGAGGCGTCGCGGTACATCCTCGAGGCGGGAGGCAAGCGGCTCCGGCCCGCGGTGACGACGCTCGCAGCGGAGGCAGTGGCCGACGTCGAGCCGATGAGCGCCGACTTCCGGGCGTTCACCGCCCCCGACGGGAGCGTCGTGGACGTCATGCGCGCGGCCGTCTCGATCGAGGTGATCCAGTCGTTCACGCTGATCCACGACGACATCATGGACGACGACGCGCTGCGTCGCGGTGTTCCCGCGGTCCACGAGCAGTACGACACCTCGACGGCGATCCTCGCCGGCGACACGCTCTACTCGAAGGCGTTCGAGATACTGTCAGAGACCGGCGCCGACCCGGCGTGCGGGCAGGCGGCGATGCGACTGCTCGCCTCGACGTGTACGGAGATCTGTGAGGGACAGTCGCTCGACGTCGCCTTCGAGTCGCGCGACGACATCGACCCCGACGAGTACCTCGAGATGGTCGAGTTGAAGACCGCCGTGTTGTACGGCGCGGCAGCCTCGATGGCGGGCGTGTTGCTCGGCGCCGACGACGACGTCGTCGACGCGCTGTACCAGTACGGGATCGACTCCGGTCGCGCGTTCCAGATCCAAGACGACGTGCTCGACCTCACCGTCCCGTCCGACGAACTCGGTAAACAACGCGGCTCGGACCTCGTCGAGGGCAAAGAGACGCTCGTCACCCTCCACGCCCGTCGTGCGGGCGTCGACGTCGACGGACTCGTCGACGCAGAGACGCCGGCGGCCGTCACCGAGGCGGCCGTCGACGAGGCGGTCGAGACCCTCGAGGCGGCCGGGTCCATCGCGTACGCCAGAGAGACGGCGACGGAGCTCACAGAGCGCTCGAAAGAGCACCTCTCGGTGCTCCCGGAGAGCGACGCCCGCCGCCTCCTCGAAGACCTCGCGGACTACCTCATCACCCGCGGCTACTGACCGTCGAGGGCGCGAGAGGGCATTCGAGAAGCGCAAGAGGGTTACTGATGCCCGCGAGAGGACGACCATGACTGAGTACTTCGAGGTTCACGAGCGCGACGGCGCGGCGAGGATCGGTGAGGTGCGACTCACCGACCCGGTGACCACGCCCGCGCTCGCCGACCCGTTCCTCGTCGACGCCGGCAGCCTCTGGGCTGCCGACCGCGAGGAGCCCGCCGGCGACCCCGCGGCGCTTACCGTGCTTCCACACCGATCGTTTCCGGCGGGGACGCGCACGGCGGTTCGGGAGGCGTTTCGGGTCGATCACCCCGACGTCGACGCGCCGACCGCGGCCGTCGTCGATAGCGCGTCGCCGGAGCCGGTCGGCGCGGACGCGTATCTCCTGGCCGACGCCGCCGGGTTCGTCGGCCACGGCGAGGCGTTTCGCGACGCGATCTGTGCGGCGAAAGCGGCACTGCCCGCAGACACCGCGTTGTACCTCGCCGGCGTGGCGACGCCCGCGAACGTCGCGACGCTCGTCGCCGCCGGCGTCGACCTCGTCGACGCGACACTGGCGCGAACGAAGGGCACCCAAGGGAAGTACCTCACCGAGTCGGGCGAACACTTCCTCGAAGACCTCACCGAGCTGCCGTGTGCGTGTCCGGCGTGTGCGACGCCCCGCGACGCGTTCACCCGTGCCGACTGTGCCGAACACAACGTCAACGCGCTCTCGGCCGCACTGCGGCGGGTTCGTGAGCGGATTCGGGCCGGACGGCTGCGCGACTACCTCGAGGGACAGGCGCGCCACGAGGCGTGGCTCACCGCGACGCTTCGGGAGTTCGACGACCAGTGGACGTACCTCGAGACGCGGACCCCGGTGTTTCGAAGCGCCGAACTCACCGCCGCGTCGGCCGAGACGCTCGACCGGGTGGCGATCAAACGGTTCGCCGACCGCGTGACGACCCGATATCGAAGCCGGTTCACCGACCACCCGCTGGTGCTCGTTCCGTGTTCGGCGACGAAGCCGTACAGCGACTCACAGAGCCACCGGCAGTTTCACGACGCGATCCAGTGGCGCGGACACACCGTCTCGATGACCTCGCCCATCGGGGTCGTACCGCAGGAGCTCGAGACGACGTATCCCGCCCAACACTACGACGCGGTCGTCACGGGCGACTGGGCCGAAGACGAGATCGGCTTCGTCGCCGAGGTGCTCCGGCGGTACCTGGCTCGCACCGACTACGACCGAGTTATCGCACACGTGCCGACCGACGGGTACCGCGAGATATGTGAGCGCGTCGAGGCCGACCCGGCCGTCGATATGCCGTTCGAGTACACCTGTGAGGACCACCCAACGACCGACGCGTCGCTCGCGGCGCTCGACGCCGCACTCGAGGGCGAGCCGGCCTACAGCAAGCGCGAGCGCGAACACAACACCGTTCGGGCACTCGCCGACTACCTGATCGGTGACGGGGCGGGAGACGCGCTGTTCACCGACCTTTCGACGACGGGCCGCTATCCCAAGCTCCAAGCGTGGACGACCGAGGGCGACGACCGCGAACAGCTCGCGACGATGGTGCCACAGTACGGCACGCTCTCGTTCACGCTCGCGGGGGCTCGCCGGTGGGTCGAACGCGACGTGCCGACGCGTCGCGTCGAGATCGACGGCTTCGTTCCGCACGGCTCGGTGCTCGCGCCGGGTGTCGTCGACGCGACCGATTCGATCCGCGTCGGCGACGAGGTCGTCATCGAGGGACCGAAGGCATTTGCGGTCGGTCGCGCCGAGATGGCCGGTACAGAGATGGTCGAGTCGACCCGCGGCGTCGCCGCGACGGTCCGTCACGTCCAAGAGACGTGAGGGGGCCGGTCACTCGACGGGGACGTACGTCTCGAGCCGGGTGAGTCGTCCGTCGGTGACGGTGAAGACGTCGAGGAAGGTGAACAGCTCGTCGCCGGTGGCCTCAAGGAGCCGACCGCGAACGGCGACGCCGGTCGCTTCACCCGCCGGACCACCGCCAGAGGCGTCGCCCGGGTCGGTCGCGTACACCGCGTCGACGACGTGTTCGGTGTCGGTCATCGGCCGATCCTCGCGCATGAACGTGACGAACCGATCGCGGCCCCGAAGCGTCTGGTCCGGACGCACGTGGACGAACGCCGGGTCGAGTCGGTCGGCGAGCGCCTCGTATCGGTCGGTATCGATCGTCTCGTAGTACGACCGCGCGAGCGCGGCGGGCGTCTGCTCACACATCGGCGAGACTGGCGAACTCGGTCGCCGACGTACGGGTGCCTTTCGAGATGATGACGTCGCCGACGCGAATGGTGGTGTCGAGGTCGGGGCCGACGAGCCACCCCTCGTCCGGGCGGCGGATCGCGAGTACGCTCGTCGAGATGTCGGTCGCCGGCACGCCGTCCTCAACGCGCGTCCCCGCCAGGGCGCTCCCGGCTTCGACCGGGGTTCGGGTGATTATCTCGTCGGACTCACGGACGGCCATCTCGACGACCGGGTGGACGCTCAAGTCACGTAACACTCCTTCGGCGATCTCGACGGCGGCGTCTGAGATCTCTTCGGTCGCGACGCCGAGGTGGATGAGCCCGCGGAGTGAGACCGGGTCCGCCGCTGCGTTCGCTGCCCGAAGCGTCCACGCCTCGAACCGTGACTGGAGCGCGTCGACTTCGACCTCGAGGTTCGACACCTCGGTCGCGAGCGCCTCGGTGTCGAACAACACGGCGCCGTACGCCAGGTCGACGGAGAGTTCAGAGAGGTTCTTCATCAACACGATGGAGTCGACGGCCCGTTCGAGGTCGTCGATGGCGGGCTCTGCGGGCGGATCGGGCTCGAACGGCTCACCGGCGAGCGCCGGGTACACCTCGGAGACGCCCGCCTCGGGGCCGCGAAGCAGCGTCACATCCCCCGGCTCGAGTCGCGTCGCCGGTCCCGGGTTGCATATCCAGTCGTCGTCGCGCCGCACGGCGATGACTCGCACACCCGTCAGCGACTCCAAGTCGACGTCGCCGAGGGGTCGACCCGCGTACGTCGAGTCGTCCACGACGGTACCGCGCACGAGCGTCTCGACCCCTTCGGTGAGGGCGCCGCGCATCGCGTCCGGGAGTCCGATCTCGTCGCTCACGATCTTCGCGATGTCGCCGGCGGCGTCGGATATCTTGTCGGCGGCGGCGACGACGCCGAGTACGGGGGCCAGCGTCTCGGCCTCGCTCGGACTTCGCGCCGCGAGCATGAGGCTCATCCGGGCCCGAAGCTGGAGGACGTCCATCCGGCGTTCGAGTTCGACCACCTCGTGTGCGACCGACGGGCTCCCGTGGAGCACCGCGGAGTACGAGAGGTCGATGAGGAGCTCCGCGGTGTCTTTCATCTCCACGAGCAACTCCTTCACGCTCGTGGGCTCGTACGACACCGTCTCGGCCGGGCCCTCTTCGTCGAATCCGGGCATACCACGTGGTCCACCGGCTCCGGCAAAAAGGCTTGTCACGCCGGTGAGCCGCCGGATTCGAGCGCGTCGCCGGCGACGTACGCCGACGACTCGGTCGCTGTCCCGTCGATTGGCGTCGCCAGATCGACGAGCGAGAACCACCCCAACAGCCGGTCCGCACGGTCGACCCACGTCTGCTCCCACGAGGGGTCCCGCGCACGGTCGTGTCGCGGAACGTCCGCACGCGTCGCCGCGAAGAGCGACTCCGGCGTGACCGGCGTCGTCGGCGTCGCCTCGCGGAGGAGCTTGAGTGCGGCGGGTGCGTGTACGATCCCGTCGCGGAGGCCGCGCCGGACCACCTCGGCCGTCGGGTCGACGTCGGCGCGGACGAACCCGCGCGGCGTCTCACGGACGAGACCGAGCGTGCGGAGGAACGCGAGCCAATCGTTCGCGGCCCGCCGGTCCGCAAGTCCACAGCGATCACGGAGTCGAGCACAGCAGTCGTCGGCGTCGCCGGGGACGAGCGGGACGGCCCGCTGGTGTGTGTCGAGCGCGTCGAGGTCGACTGGGGGTTCTGGAACGCGCTTGAGCCGCATCAGCGGTAGCCGAAGGAGTCGGCGAGCAGCGCCTCGTCTGTCTCACCGACCGTGTAGACGGGGCCGTCGACGACGTCGACGGTGACCTGTGCGGGCGCAAACACGCTCTCTGGCACCGCGTAGAAGTCCCACTCGGCGTCGTCGAACACCTCGACGAAGGGGGTGCCGTAGTCCTCGCGGACGGTCGAGACGATCTGCTCGAAGCGGTCGTCGTCGCGGGCCACCTGGAGATGCACTCGCCCGCCGTACGCCAGCGCGTCGTTCGTCCGGCCCATCGCCAGCGCCTCGTCGTGGGTCGCCGGGGCGATCGGCGCGCTGCCGGCCGCGTGGAGCACGTCGGTCGGCTCGTAGCCGACCTCGAGGAGCCGGAACACGGCGAGCTCTGCGGCTCGTGCCGCGGTCGCGACCGATCCCGCCATCGAGCCGGTGGCGTAGGTCGGTAAGAAGACGCCCTCCGGGTCGACCTCCGCGAGGTCGGCGACGTGCTCGGCGACCGTCTCGTCCGGAAGCGTCGCAGACTCGACGGCGAGCGTCGCGAACTCGGCTTCGTCGTAGTACCCGACCCGCTCGAACTCCGTCTCCTGCCCGACGAGCGCCCGGGCCGGCCCGGAGCCGAGGCCGTCGAAGCCGTCGTCGAACGTCAGCTCCCAGCCGGCCTTCTGTGCACACAACAGTGCGACCGCCGGATGGTCCGTCGAGAGCTCGACGTACGTTCTCGGGGCCCCGGCGAGCTCACCGAGCCGCGTGTTCACGCTCGCGAGCCCGGCCGTCTGGATCTCCGCCAGGAGCAGTCCGGCCTCTACGCCACCGGTGGCGTCCACGCCGAAGTCGATCACCGTCGCGCCGTTGTCGAGTTCGTAGCCCGCTACGTCGAGTTCGCCCGCGAAGTCGAGCGCCTCGTCGACGAGCTCGATCGCGGTCCGATTGATGCTCTCCATACCAGGCGTTCGATCCCCACACTAAGGGGTTTGCCGGTCGCAGGCGAGCCGCGCCGGCGGCACTCAGAGAGCGATCACCAGAACCCCCCCGATCCGCTCGGACCGCCGGGGCCGCGTGGGCCCGACGGTCGCGGGTCGGGATCGATCCGCACTCGTTCGCCCTCGGGTCGCGGGTCTATCTCCGTCCCGTGTTCGTATCGGACGAACGAAAGATAAAACGGCTCGCCACAGCCCGGGTCGCCCTCGCTCTCGTCGGACGGATCCCAGGTGACGCCCTCGCTCTCGCCGCAGACGAACCGCACGCCGTCGGCTGCGCCGTCCTCGAACGGGGCCGTCGGCTCGACGTACTGCCACCCCTCGAACGGATACGGCGTCACCGACTTGTCGGCGAGGTAGCCGTCGCGCTCGAGGGCGACGATCGTCTCACAGTGCGGACAGTGATAGGTGACCGGGTAACTCATAACCATCGTTGGGGCGGACCCGACAAACATCCGTCGGCGCCGACGCCGACGCGGTCACCCCACCGGCACAGTCACCCCGCCGGCGCTGATCGACGCCGACTCTTCGGGTCGCGGTCGGCAGGCCCGCAATCGCTTTGGGCGGTGGCGTCGACTCTGTGTCCATGATCGACGAGACGGTCGCCGAGATACGAGCGATGCGAACGCACAGCACCTCGACGGTGGCGGTGAAAGCGACGCAGTCGCTCGCGGAGCTGCTTGAGCGTGAGTACACGGCCGTCGACGAGTTCGAACGAGACCTCGAGCACAACGCCGGCGTGTTGCGACGGTCGAATCCCTCACACGCCGCGCTCCACAACGCGATGCGAGAGGTCGAGCGGGCGGTGATCGGTGAGCCGACCACCGTCGAGGGCGCAAAACAGCGGCTCGAATCGGTGATCGACCGCGTCGTCGAAGACATCGAGACGGCGAAGGCGGCCGCGGCGGCCAACGCCGCCGCCCGGATCGCCGACGGGGAGACGATACTGGTCCACGACTACTCGAGCACCGTGCTCGAGTCGATAGAGACTGCCGCCCGCGACGGCGCTCATCTGACGGTGTACGTGACGGAGGCCCGCCCACGAACGATGGGCCGCAAGACCGCACGCGTGCTCGCGGGCATGGACCGCGTCGACACCCACCTCGTCGTCGACGCAGCGATGGGATATGCCCTCCGCGACTGCGACCGCGTCTTACTCGGGATTACGTGTATCACCGGTGGGACGTACTACAACCGGATCGGGACGTTTCCGGTGGTCGTCACGGCACGAGAGCTCGGCGTCCCGATCACGGCGGTCGGGTCGGGTGCGAAGACGATCGCCGAGTTCCGGTTCGAAAACGAGTTTCGCGACGACGTAGAGGTGATGCGCGAGCCCGTCGAGGGCGTGACCATAGAGAACCCGAGCTACGACGCGACCCCGATCGACATGCTCGACACCGTGATCACGGACGACGGCGTGCGCGAGTGAGCCCGCGGCGCGTCGGCGATCGCGGCCGAGACCGGGGGGCGCCACAACGGTTTTGACGTGTGCCGCGTTGACGTGGTGTATGAGCGTGCATCGTGGCGGCGACATCAGATTTCAGATTCCGGCTCGAGAGACGCTCGAATCCGGCTGTGCAGGGACTGGGTGTGACCCGCTCGCGGTCGTAACCGACCCCGTCGTCGTGGCCGCGCTCGTCTGCGTCGGTCTGTTGCTCACCGTCGCCGCGGCGTACGTCCGCGACGCGAAGGCGACGTGTCGAAAGGAGCGCCGGCGGGTCGTCGACGAGCGCGACGCGTTCGAGGAGTTCGGCGACCGCGTCGCGGCGCTACGCCCGACCACGGCCCGAGAGACGTCCGTTGAGCCCGAACGCCTCACAGCCCCCGGTCTCGCCGCCGACCTACCCGTTGCGGACGGCGGCCGCAGCCGGGTGCTGGCCGCCTACCAGGACACCGTCGTCTCGTTACCCCACTACCGAGCGGAGTACGACGAGACGGTCGGCGAGAGCCTCGCTGCCGAGCTCGGCGAGGACACGGCCGTCTCACTGGCGTCGAACGAGGCGCTCTCACCGGGGCTCCAGTCGGCGCTCGTCGACCGAAGCCGGCGCGCCGCGGCGGCGCGAGAGTCGCTCGCGGCGGCCATCGACGTCGAGATCGACCGCCTCGAGCGGGCAGGCGACCGCGTGGCCGACGTCGACCGACGCCGGGAGCGGCTCGTCGACCACCTCGCGGGACTCACCGGCGAGACCGCACTCGACGCGTCGATCGACGTCTGGGAGCGGCTCGACGCCCTCGAAGCCGAGTGTGACGCGGTCGCCGCCGACCGCCAGGCGCAGCTGTCAGAGCCGCCCGCACCGATGCGGGCGTCCGGGCCGTCGCCGCCCGTCGACGTCGCGTTCACCGAGTACCTGTACGAGCCGAGCCCGGGGACAGACCACCCGGTGTTGGCGGCGATTGCGGCGGCCGCAGCCCGGATACGGCGCGACCGCGACCGCGTCGCCGCCCGCATCGCGGAGTCGTGAGTCCGCGGCCACCACCCGGACGCATCCGAGCCCCGATCACGCCGGCTCGTCCGTCCGGCGGTTGGCGTACCGCGTCCACACGAGGTGTGTGAATACGCCGAGTAGAAACGCCAGGCCGAGGTTCGTGGTGACGCCGAGCCCGCCGATCGCGACCGAGAACAGCGGCCGCTCTGATGCACGGACGGATCGGGCCAGCGAGAGTGCGACGACGCCGAGCACGGCCCCGATCATCGCCAGTGGGATCGCCGCGACGAGCGCGGTGGTCGCGACCAGCGCGGCCGCGAGGTAGCCGACCCCAACGACGACGTTCGCACCCCCCGTCCGGGCGCCGAACGCGTACTTTCCGGAGACGCCATCACAACCGTGACACATCGGAATCCCGCCGAGTGGGACGGCGAGGAGGTTCATCACGCCCATGCTCGTCGCGAGCGCGTCCGGCGTCACCTCGGCGTCCAAGCGGTCGGCCAAGAGCAGCGAGGTCGCGAGCGCGGCGTTTCCGACGGTCATCGCCAGCTGTGCGAGGGTTCCTCGAACGGCAGAGGCCGTCGCCGCCGCCGCGAACGCGGGACGCGGCGGGAGGCCGGGAAGCGTCGGCGTCGGGAGACCGGTCGTCGACACGGCGACCGCCAGACTGGTCGCGACCACGATGAGTCCGGCGGCGGATCGACGTCCGGCCAGGGCCGCGATGCCGACGAGTCCGACCCCGACGGCCCCCACGCCCGGGGTAGCCAGCGCGAGGTCGAGGCCGGTCTCGAAGAGGACCAACGCGACGGCGAACTGGACCCCGCGGATCACCGGACCGCCGATCCACCGTTCGACCGCGCCGAGCGTCCCCGAGAGGCCGACGACGAGGAGGACGGTCCCCAGTGCCACGCCCGCGAGCGCGAGTTCGGCGTAGGTGAGCGACCCGGCGATGGCGAGCGCAGCGAGCGCCTTCATCGGCTCGACCGACAGCGGGAGCCCGTACACGACGCCCCACACCACCTGGAACGCTCCGAACCCGACCAGTACGTGTGGCAGTGAGACGTCGGTCAGCGTCGCCAGCGCGACCACGAGCGGGATGACCGTAACTGAATCACCTACCGCTCCGGTGAGCTCGCCCCGGTCGAACGCGACCCGACCGTCGGTGGCCGAGGCGACGTATCCGCCCATGTGCCGGTCGTCGCGTCGGCCCTGCTTGAACGTTGGTAGTAATCGGGTTCCCACACGATCGACAGACACGTAGCCGGGTTTAATTTCGCGCGTGGACGGCACCCTGCGCTGGGCGCGCGGTCAGAACGGCCACCACGACCGGTCGCGAACGAGGCCGCGGAGACGCGAGAGCCGGCTGTCTCGGGACGTCCGGTTGGTCGGGTCACGGCGCTCCCATCCCGCCAACTCGGCCGCCTCACGAACGGGCCGGTACTCCCAGTCGGTGGCGTCGGCGATCTGTCGGTCGGTCCGTCCCGTGCCGACGAAGACGTGCCGAGGCGTGTCGGTCGCCTCGCGGATCGCCTCCATCGTCCCCCACTTGTCCCACCGCCGGATCGTGTAGTCGTTCTCGACGCCGTGCCGGTCGACGAACGCCTCCACGGCGCGTGTGTCGTTCGCGATGACGCCGACGTGGGCGCTCCAGGATCTGGCGTCGGCAAACGCTGCCGCCGGGTCCGCGAGCGACCGGGCGGCGCCGAGGCTAAACAAGAGCGTCAGCTCGGCGACCTCGGTCGGATCGGCAGCCGGGCGGTCGGGTGCGGTCACGCGTGGTCGACCGATCGATCGCCCGCGTCAGGCATAAATCTCGCGCGGACCGTCGCGCCCGACTGGATTCTGCTTCGGTCGCGAGTCGCTTAAGCGGGTGAGCCTTCGATAGAAGCGTGGTGGCGATGACGACCAGTTACCCCCACGGAAACTCGATTTCTGCGAATAGATCGTACTACGGTTTCTTTATTCAGAAATACGGTTGAAGTCAGTTTTCAAGAAATCTGTTCAGTTTGGCAAATTGCTCAGGTGAAAGGATCACCTCGGTATCGAATGCATCAAGCCGTTCGAAGTCGTCATCAATCGTCAACACCGTCTTCACTCCTTCCTCGATCGCCACTTGAGCGTAATACCCGTCCCATCCGTCAACGGTTCTCTCACCCGCTTGTGAAAACCCACCCCGAACGACATCTTCAGGCATCCGGTCGTACCAGTGAATTCGTTTCGCATCCAAAAAATTCTGCAGCAGACGAGAGGCGTCTGCGTTCGAATACCCATAGTACGTCGTGAGGACAGTATGGGCACCGAAGAGCGCAGGATACGGAACGACGGCATCGATCTCACCAGAGATAGCCTCTCGAACGTACGAGAGTGCCGCCTCACGAACTGGAGCCGTTGTGTGTGCGAGAGCTATTACCCCGACATCGAACAGATACGGGCCACCAGCGTTACTCATCGTGTTGCTCCGCCCCTCGTTGAACGGCGTCTCTATGCTTGTGGGCAACCGGATCGACTCCCTCGGTAACCGGCATCGTCTCCCCCCGGTTCGAAGACGCTTCTTCAACGAGCTGTTCCATCCGGTCGAGAATTTCGTCGGGGCTGTCCTCTGGCTCAACAACTGCTTTTCCGTCTTTTTCGCGGACATCAACCTCTGTCCCCGGAGTAATACCGAGTCGCTCTCGCACTTCTTGCGGGAGGACGATTCGTCCTTTTGAATCCACCTTGGTCATATTCCCACTTAGAGTGGGAAGAATTGTAATCGTTTTGATTAGGAGGCTCTGTTGAAGTCTTATTCTTCAGACAGGTTCTCGTGTGAAATAGCCGGTCAGTGGAACTGCGAGCGAATCGGCTGGAGAGGGCGTGGCCAGGTGGTGTCCGGGTGTCGCGCGGTCGTATTCACGCACGTCCTGCTGACGTATCGAGTGGGCCCGGGAGGGTGTGACTGACCACAGGCTCACCCGTCGCGTGGCCGTCCCGACGATACTTCTGCGTGTCCACAGCTAATTCGCTTGCATACGGCGGTCGTGAGACTACGGCCGAGACGACTCGCGACCGAGACAGCCCGCAGTACCCGGCACACGGCTTTTACACATGCAGGTCGTGATTGTGATACTGTGACCCACCGACGGCTATTCCTTACTACGGTTGCTCTCGGTTGCGCCTCGCTTGCTGGGTGTAGCAGTGAGACTTCTGGTCCACAAGCCACAGACGACAGTGCCAGCAGCGAGACCGATTCGATGAACGCTACGAACGAGCACGCTGGCGACGCCGCGGAATCAAGAATAGCCGTATTCAACGTCACAGCAGCAGAGAACACGACCTATCTTACGAACGAAACGATTACCCCGACTGCTACGGTTGAGAACACGGGCAACGCAACCGGCACCCAACGCGTCGAGCTACTCTACAACGGAACGGTCCTCAAGACAGAAGAGCTGGAACTTGCTCCCGGTGACGAGTACACAATCACGGCAGAGCAAGCACCCGAAACGTTTGCGATCGGATCCAACCAACTCGCTGTGGTCACTGAACAGGATGAAACGGCTTTTTCAGTCACCATCGAACGAGCTGGTCCCAGTGTGGATGCGATCGATATCGTGCAACACGAGTTGGTTGTCGACCAAGGGTACTCAACTAATGTCTACGTTGAGGGATCCGTGGCCAACAACGCAGACCAAGCGGCAGCTACGATCGAGGTAACTGTTCGATTATATGGCCCAGACGGAACGCAGACTGGGCGTTACACTGATGAGGTAACATCGCTGACCGCAAACGCGAAGACGGACTTCTTCGTCGATATTCTCAAAGACCCGGATGAATTTGAGGAATACGAGATTAGCGTGACAAGTGTCGAGTACTGAGTTGTTCGTACGACGAAGTCGGTGAGACAGTACCCCAACAGGGTCTTACTCACCGGTCTACTTTTAGAGTTTGTCACGCCATCTCAGTGAGTTTTGATTCAGCTCTGTTACCGCTGGTCGTCCTTGTATGAGCATCTGGTCAGCAATTTCAATCGCCTGTTGTAATTCCTCTCGAGAGAGGTGCTTGTACGCAGGGCGGCCCTCAACGTGACTGTACCATTCGTCTTCAAACACATTATCAAGCACAACACGACCGAAACAGTGGTCAAGATGAATCGGCCAGCCATCGCCGCTTTGTGCCTTCTCTGGGAGCTTCTCGTTCACCTTTCGGTCGTACTCCGCGCGCAACTGCGAGAGATCCTCGCCACTGAGCGTTTCCTGTCCCATGCTGAGTAGTAGTTGGACTGAACCGGCTTGAGACGTTTGCTTTCCCGTGTTCTAATTTGACAAGCCCACGCTGGAGCCCCCGAGTGGTGTAGACGGTAGACATTGGCGACCAAGGCGACGGTATCACGCGTGTTGACCGCGGCTTCGTCGTTATTGTTCCTGACACTAAAGAAAGCGAGCGTGTCACGATCAAGATTACTGACGTACGCGAGAATGTCGCCTTTGCCGAAGTTGTTGAGCGCGTCAGTTACTATGAGTAGTCTGAAGCGAGCCTGTCATAGAAAACTTCGCACGGTCTGCCTATCCGACTCTTGTCATGACCCGTGTCAAGATACAGGGCGCGTATCTGGCATGTATAGAGCGGTCAGACTGGAGAGATTGAACTGGTCAAAAGAACGTCCAGTTACACTGGTATCGGCTATCTATGCTTGACTGGATGAGTTTGCAGGTGAACTGAAAAGCGGCGAGCCAACATGCTGTTTCTCAACTGGATACTATTTCTACTCTGCCGTCCTACGAGAGGGTGGCATGAGTCAGGCCAGAGCTCTCCTCACGCAGCAACAAATAGTTGCAGCAACTGTTGCCAGCGTGATGGTACTGCTCGGGGGAGTTCTGTACTCGTCGCTCCCGGATCAGATGGCAGTCCACTGGAACGCGGCGGGCGGTGCCGATGGAACGACTACAAAGCTGATTGCAATCTTACTGATGCCAGCTTTCGTCGTTGGGATGAGTGTTCTATTTGAGATTACGAACGTTGACGACAACGACAGGGTCATCGGATCGATTGCAATGTTGCTACTACTGGTCGTTCAGATTATGATATTTTTGATAAACCTCGGCGTCAACGTGCCAATCGTGTCATTCGCACTGGTAGGAGCATTTGTTGTGGTCAGTCTCGCAGTCTGGTATGAAGTCCGGTACACGGGGTAGCACTGTTTAATTTCCAACTGGAATACATAAGGGTACTTGCCTGCAACAGTTCATTGCCGAACGCCTTCGAATATGTGGTCCACATAACTGCGCGAGCATAGAACATACGGAATCTATTGAATTCACGCTCTGTATCTCGCACGATGCTCCTGGCAGGTAGCAACTACGTCTGTAGCTTGACCAGTAGTTGAGTCTCCTGTACTGACCGCGACTGGGTGAGAATATATCACTTGCTGAGGATTTCAACAGAGCCATCACTCACGATATTATTCAATGACAGAGGTTGAGGCTCGTACTGAGGATGCAACGCTGGCGTCCTGACCGATACGCGCTGTGTATTCAGCAAACCGTTGAGAACATATCACCGGTTAAGGATTCTAACAGAACCCACTAGGATTAATTCACATCGACTAACTCACCGAACAGATGTGTATCTGCACTATCATTTCACGCCTACTGCCCGGTGACGAGAGTGTAAGAGTAGCAAGTATCGCTACACAACGAGAGAGCGAATTACGGACGTTTTATACCCGTTAACCGGTTATTTTCTCGTGGTGGCCATGACGATCCGTTACCCCCTCTGAGCCCCGTGTGACGATGGGTTTCCACCGAGCCACCGTCTCTGCGACGAGAGCGACAGCTACGCGGGTCGAGACGACGCCGCAGCGACGACGGGCGAAACGGCTCACGGACGCGTGCAAACGCGACTGGTGACGGCCGTTTTTATACCGACGCGTCCCGTTAAGCCGGCTATGGAACTGGAGCTCCGCTTTTTCGCGACCTTTCGCGAGGCGGCCGGCGGCAAGACGGTCGTTCGCGAGTTCGAGGGCGCTACAGACGTCGGAGATGTACTCCGCGCCCTGGAGGCCGAGTACGACGGGATGGCCGGACGGCTGATCGTCGACGGTGACCTCGCCCCGCAGATCAACGTGTTGAAGAACGGCCGAGAGGTGCTCCACCTCGAGGGCCTCGCGACCCCGCTCGAAGACGGGGACCGACTCTCTGTGTTCCCACCGGTGGCCGGTGGGGCGGTCGACGCCGAGCGCGACGACGGCGAGGACGACGAGCTGGTCGACGGTGAGGACGACGAGCTGGTCGACGCCGACGAACGAGTGCCCGCTGAGGTGGGCTGGGTCCGCAGATCGGTCGCGTACCGTGGGATCTCTCGCCGGCTCGCCGCACACTACCTCGCGAATCTCGGCGGCCAGTTCGTCGACGCGGAGACCCCAGAAGCGGCGACTCGGATCGACGGCGATGGGTGGCGAGCGTCGCTCGAGGCGGTCGAGGTGCGGGCCGCGGGGTCGATCACGCTCACCGAGGTTCGTGTGTCGTTTGCCGGCGACGAGTCGGTGCTCAAGGGACTATTGCCCCGGTTCGAACGGAAGGCGATGCGTGCAGGGGGCTGATGGACGACGCCGACCCCGACGCCGGTGACCACCCGATCGGTGGCACGCCACTCGTAAAAACGGCCGCGCTAGCGAGCGTCCCCGCAGACCGGCTCTCACCGCTCCTCGCACAGGTGCAGCGGTGTCTCGAACCACGACTCGAGACGTACCGGCGTCGCTACGAGCGCGTCGCGTGCGATGAGGGCCACGAGTCGTTCCTCGTCGAATCGGATCACTGGGAGGCTGTCGGTGCGGAGTTAGCACTCGCCGACCGCGAGCGCGACGCCGTCCGGCGAGCCCACGAGACGGCAGTCGTCTACGACGGCACGCGGTCCGGCCGACGCGACGAACTCGAGACAGCCCTCGAGATACGGTCGGCGGTCGTGATCGGGACGACGAACGAGACGTGAGACCTCGGACGAGATGAGGCAGAAGGTGGTCTCAGAGCCACTCACGCGATT